>Ga0233425_10005084_pt1 | contig 21252 bp, 17 predicted proteins | sample Watercolumn_Towu_2_FD_181712 | JGI IMG/M metagenome (GOLD analysis project Ga0233425, IMG submission 181712) | Freshwater microbial communities from Lake Towuti, South Sulawesi, Indonesia - Watercolumn_Towuti2014_140_MG | ecosystem: Environmental > Aquatic > Freshwater > Lake | place...
GCACCTTGCGCGCGAGCGCGATGGCCGTGGCGCGGTCGCCGGAATTGTAGGCCGGCTGGCCGCAGCAGGTCTGCGCTTGCGGCACCTCGACCGTGCAGCCGCCGTGCTCGAGCAGGCGCAGCGCCGCAAAGGCAACGCCGGGCCGCATCAGGTCGGCAAGACAGGTGACAAAGAGGGCAACGCGCAAAGCAATCTCCCGTGGCAAGGCTGCCAGTCTAGCCGGCAGGCGCAGCCGGCGGTATTGGGGTTTACCGCGCCGTCCAGCCGAGATCCATGCTCAGCGACGCACCGGTGATGACGCCGGCAGCGGGCGAGCACAGATAGGCAACGAAGTCGGCCACCTCGGTCGGCTCGATCAGGCGCTTGATGGCGGCCGGCTCGAGCATAACCTTCTCGATCACCTCGGCCTCGGGGATGCCGCGCGTCTTCGCCTGGTCGGCGATCTGGTTGTCCACCAGCGGCGTGCGCACATAGGCCGGGCAGATGGCATTCACCGTGATGCCGAAGGGACCGCCCTCCAGGGCGGCGGTCTTGGTCAGGCCCATCACGCCGTGCTTGGCGGAGATATAGCCGACCTTATGCGGCGAAGCGATCAGGCCGTGGATGGAAGAAATGTTCACCACCCGGCCCCGCTTCTGCGCCTTCATCGCCGGCCAACAGTAGCGCGTCAGCAGGAAAGGCGCCGTGAGCATCACCGCCTGCATCCTGTCCCACATGTCCTCGGGAAAATCCTCGATCGGCGAGACGTGCTGGAAGCCGGCGTTGTTCACCAGGATGTGCACCGTGCCGTACTTGGCCAGGGCGGCATCGACCAGTGCCCGGCAATCCTCCCGTCGCGCCGAATCGCCGCGCACGAAAAGCCCGCCGAGGGCTGCCGCCACCTCCGCCCCCTTGTCGCTGATGTCGGCCACCACCACGCTGGCGCCGTCGGCGGCGAGCCGCTCGGCGATGGCGCGGCCCATGCCGCTCGCCGCGCCCGTCACGATTGCCGTTTTCCCTGCCAGATTGCCTTGCGTCACTTGCCTCTCCTTACTGTTTGGCCCGCATCACGGCTTGTACCAGCTCGGCCACGGTGCGCACTTCCATCTTGTCCATGATGCGGGCGCGGTGCACTTCGACTGTCTTGATGCTGATGTTGAGCATGTCGGCGATCTGCTTGTTGAGCTTGCCGGCGATGATGAGGTCCATCACTTCGCGCTCGCGCTCGGTGAGCCCGGCCAGCCGCCGCGCCGCCTCGCCCTCACGGCGGCGCTGCTCGCGCGTCGTTCGCTCGCGCTCGAGGCACTCGCCGATCACCCGCAGCAGCTCCTTGTCGTTGAAGGGCTTCTCGATGAAGTCGATGGCGCCCTTCTTCAGCGCCGAGACGGCCATCGGCACGTCGCCGTGGCCCGTGATGAAGATGACCGGCAGGCCGCACTGGCGGGCGTTGAGCTTCTCGTAAAGCTCCAGCCCGCTCATGCCGGGCATGCGCACGTCGAGCACGATGCAGCCGGCCATGCCGTCGCCGCAGGCGGCGAGGAAATCCTCCGCCGCGGCATAGGCCGTCACGGCGAGGCCCTGCGATTCGAGCAGCCACACCAGCGAGTCGCGCATGGCCTCGTCGTCGTCGACGATGTAGACGCGCTGCTTGTTCATGTTCCGGTCCGGGCAGCCTGCACAGTCTCGATCCGGATCGGCAGGGTGAACCTGAACACGCTGCCGCCGCCGGGATTGGGCTGCGCCCAGAGGCGGCCGTCGTGGAACTCGACGATGGAGCGGCAGATGTTCAGGCCCATGCCCATGCCCTCCTTCTTCGTGGTGTAGAAGGGCGCGAAGAGCTTCTCCGCTTCCTCCTCGCCGATGCCGTGGCCCCGATCGGCCACCGCCACCTCGACCATGCCGGACTCGTCGCGGCGCGCGCTGATGCACAGTTCGCGCTCGATGGCGTGGGCCTGCTGCATGGCCTCGATGCCGTTCTTCACCAGATTCAGCACGACCTGCTCGATCATGATCCGGTCGGCGAACACCGGCGGCAGGTCCGGCGGGATGTCCACGCGGATGCCGACCGCCGCCTTGCGCGCCTCAATGTCGGCGAAGCCGATAGCTTCCTCGACGATCTCGGCCAGCGCCACGGGTGCGCGGTTGGGCTCGCTCTTCTTCACGAACTCGCGCGTGCGGCGAATGATCTTGCCGGCGCGTTCCGCCTGGGTGCTGGCCTTCTCCATGGCGGCGAGGATGTCTTCCTGCCGGTAGTCGCCCGTCTTCAGGCGGTTGACGCTGCCCATGCAGTAGTTGGCGATGGCCGAAAGCGGCTGGTTCAGTTCGTGCGCCAGCGAGGACGCCATCTCGCCCATGGTGATCAGGCGCGAGGTCTGCTCGAGGCGCTCCTGGTGGCGCAGCGTCGCCTCCTCGGTGCGCTTGCGGTCGCTGACGTCGGCGGCGATCTCCATGCGCACGACACGGCCGTCCACCCAGCGAATGGCGCGGTCGCGCAGGTGGTACCAGCGGCCATTGAGGCGATGGCGGATCTCGCCGTCGAAGAGCTCGCGCGGCACGTCGTCGAGGCCCAACCGGCGCGGATCGGCCAGGAAGTCGCCGCGCTCGGGATGGCAGACGGAGGTGACCTGCCAGCAGTTCTGGCCCACCGCGTCGAAGCCGTAGAGCTGCTTGAAGGCGCGGTTGGCGTAGAGGATCTCGTCCGTCGCCACGTCGGCGACGTACACGGCCGTGTCGAGGCCGTCGAGCACGGCGACGAAGCGCTCGTGCGCCGCCTCCAGCTCGGCGCGGGCGCGCTTCGGCTCGGTGATATCGTTCATCGAGGCCATCCAGCCGATCTGCCGCCCGCCGCTGTCGATGAGCGGCGAGACGTACATGCGCACGTCGAAGCGGTGGCCGTCGCGGCGCATGATGCGCATCTCGAAGCCGCCCGGCGGCGCCTCGCCGGCCAGGGTCATGTCGAGATCGCGCCGCAGCTGGTCGGCGTTCTCCGGCGGCCAGTAGGGAAACGGCGGACGCTGCCCGAGCAGCTCGTCCTCGGCGAGGCCGGTCATGCGGCAAAAAGCCGGATTCACGAAGATGATGCGACCTTCCATGTCGATGGCGCGGATGCCGGTGACGAGCGACTCGCCCATCGCCTTGCGGAAGGCGTAGGCGCTCTTCAGCTTCTCCTCGTCTTCGCGCCGGTCGCTGATGTCGTGTGCCACGGCGTAGAGCAGCTTCTCCTCCGGCACCGGGTTGATGGCCCACAGCAGCCAGTGATAGCGGCCGTCCGCCGCGCGCCAGCGGCCCTCGAAGCTGGCCGGCTTGCCGGCGGCGAGCTGGCGCAGCGCCTCGACCGTGGCTGGGAGATCTTCCGGATGCACGTAGTCGAGCAGCGGCGTGCCGGTGATCTGCTCCGCCGCATAGCCGAGCACGCGGCCGAAAGCCGGGTTCACCCGGCGGAAGCTGCCGTCCATCCCGGCGATGCAGAGCATGTCGAGCGAGAGATTGAAGAGGCGGTCGCGCTCTTTCTCCACCCGAACGCGGCGCTGAAAGTGGCTGCGCAACGCCCACAGGCTCCACACCACCACCAACGTCAGACCGAGGATGAGGAAGAGCGGCACCACCCGCTCCACGCCGGGGTCGGTGCGGAAGGCCTTGGCGCGCAGGGCCAGGCCGTTGCCGGGCGGATCAAAGGCGATGGCATAGCTGAGTGCATCGTCGGACGGCGTCACCGCGGTGTTCGACGCCAGCACCTGGCCGGCGGCGTCGACGATGCTCAGGCTGTACTTGTCGCCGAACCAGCTCGGCACCAAGTGCCGCACCATGCCTTCCGCCGTATAGACGGCCACCAGCGTGCCGAGGTAGGTGCGCCCGTGCTGCACGGGGACGTAGAGCTCAAGCAGAGCGGCGCCGCGGTAGTTGACATAGGCGTCGCCGTACACCGGCCGGCCGGACGTCAGGGCATGGGCGAAGCTGATCGGCTGGGCGCCGGCAAGACGCTCGCCGGCGATCCACTCCGTTGTTTCGAAGGGCGCCGTCCAGCGGATGATCTGCCCGGAGTCCACCCACACCAGGCTGGTCAGCTCGGGCGTGTTGGCGAGGTACTGCGTGGCGCGCACCTGGAACGCGCCGCGATCGAGCTTGCCCTCGGCCAGCTCGCGCGCCATCTGGACCAGATAATCCTGCGTGCCTTGCATGTGCAGGCGCATGGTCTGCTCGGCCCACTGCACGTCGCGGCCGAGCGCATCGTTCTGCAGGTCGGTCTCGCGCTTCTGCAGGCCCCAGACGAGCGCCACCATGGCCAGGGCGAAAACGCCGATGGCAAGGTAAGGCACGCTCCAGACCCAGTTACGCGGGGTGACGGTCGTTTCGCGGTTCATGATTGGCGGCAGGATCGCACCGTGGATTTTCGCACGCCCTTGGGGTTTACCCGCATTTGCCCGCCGCGGCCCGCTCGCTAACCTGCATTCACACCCCAAGAGGACAGGATGAAGCTGCTGCGTTTGTTCGCTTTGGCCTGCGGCTTTCTCGCTTCGGCCGCGCTGGCGGCGGAGCCGATCCGCATCGGCGTATCCGGCCCGTTCACCGGTGGCTCCAGCCCGATGGGTTTGTCCATGCGCGACGGCATCCGTATCGCCGTGGCCGAGATCAATGCCGCCGGCGGCCTGCTCGGCCGGCCGGTGCTGCTTATCGAGCGCAATGACGATGCGCGCAACGAGCGCGGCGCCCAGATTGCCCAGGAACTCATCAACAAGGAAAGGGTCGTCGCCGGCATCGGCATCGTGAATACCGGCGTGGCGCTGGCCAGCCAGCGCTTCTACCAGGAGGCGCGCATCCCCATGATCACCGCCGTGGCGACCGGCTCGATCGTCACGCGCCAGTTCCTGCCGCCGCAGTATCCGGACAATTTCATTTTCCGCATTTCCGCCAGCGACACCATCCAGGCCGCGATGATCGTCGACGAGGCGGTCGAGCGGCGCAAGCTGAAGAAGTTGGCCATTCTGGCCGACTCGACGAACTACGGCCAGCTTGGCCGCGAGGACCTCGAGCAGGCACTGGAGAAGAAGGGTGTGCGTGCGGTGTTCGTCGGGCGATTCAATGTGCGCGACATCGACATGACGCGCCAGCTCGCCTCGGCGCGCGAGGCGGGGGCCGAGGCGCTGCTCACCTACGGCATCGGGCCGGAGCTGGCGCAGATCGCCAACGACGCGGCCCGGCTCGGCTGGCGCGTGCCGATCATCGGCAGCTGGCCCCTGTCGATGTCGAATTTCATCGACAGGGCGGGACCCAATGGCGAGGGCGCGCGCATGCCGCAGACCTTCATCCAGGAACCGGACACGCCGAAGCGGCGCGCCTTCATCGAGGCCTATCAGCGGCAGGCGCGCAGCGAGCGCATGCCCTCACCTTCCGCTGCGGCCCAGGGCTACGACGGCATGCTGCTGCTCGCCGCGGCGATTCGCCAGGCCGGCACCACGCACGGCTCGCGGGTGCGCGAGGCGCTGGAGAACCTGAAGGAAAAGGTCGAGGGCGTCATCACCACCTATGAGCGCCCGTTCTCCCGCGGCGACCACGAGGCCTTCGATTCGCCCGGCCAGGTGGCGATGGGCGAGGTGCGCGGCGGACGCGTCGTGCGCGCTTACGAAGATGCCAGGAAAAAGGGCGCGAAATGAACTGCAGGGAACTGGGAAGGGGCAACGCGCCTTGATTTTCCTGTCCTGCGCTTTATGTAATATATAGTTGTCTGGCGCGTCGGTGGGTCGGTGGCCGTTTTGCCGCACACCGCGTTTTTTTCATCTCTCTGGAAGGGGACATATGAAGCGATCACTTTTCGTTGCGGGTCTCGTTGCACTCATGGTTTCGGCTTGCGGTAAGAAAGAGGCGCCACCTCCGCCTCCGGCACCGGCGCCCGCGCCTGCTCCGGCACCTGCCCCGGCGCCGCAAAGCGGTATGGGCGGCATGGAAAAAGGCATGGAGGGCATGTCCGGCATGTCCGGGGGTGCGGTCATGTCCGGGATGTCCGGCGTGACCATGCAAGGCATGACCGGCGAGAAAGGCATGGAAGGCATGGCGGGCATGTCCGGCGGCCCGGTTATGAACGGCAAGGACGCACCGAAGAAGTAAGCCGTATTTCCGTCACAAGGGGGCCAGCCTGCGGGCTGGCCCTTTTCATTTGAGCCGGAACTGCGGTAAACTGCTATTGCACTATCCGGTTTCTTGTTTTACCATATGAAACACTTCCACCGGCACGACACCCCGTACTAGAGTGGAAGAAAAAGGCGCACACGACGCGCCTGTTCAACCACTGGCGAGGAGACAAGACCATGTCAGCACTGCCGAACAACCTTCTGCCGTCCGATCCGGACGCGCAGGAAACCCAGGAGTGGCTCGACGCGCTGGAAGCCGTCATCGAGCAGGAAGGGCCGGAGCGCGCCCACTACCTGATCGAGCGCCTCGTCGAACTGGCGCGCCGCACGGGCATCAACCTGCCCTACAAGGCCACCACCGCCTACATCAACACCATCCCGCCCGGCAAGGAAACGCCCCTGCCCGGCGACCACGAGCTCGAGGCGCGCGTCCGTAACTACGTGCGCTGGAACGCGCTGGCCATGGTGCTGCGCGCCAACCAGGGCGAATCCAACCTCGGCGGCCACATCGCCAGCTTCGCTTCCGCCGCCACGCTCTACGATGTCGGCTACAACCACTTCTGGCATTCGCCGTCCGAGAATCACGGCGGCGACATGGTCTTCGTCCAGGGCCACTCCGCCACCGGCGTATACGCCCGCGCCTTCATGCTCGGCCGCCTGACCGAAGACCAGATGAACAACTTCCGCCGCGAGGTCGACGGCAAGGGCCTCTCCTCCTACCCGCACCCGTGGCTGATGCCGGACTTCTGGCAGTTCCCCACCGTGTCGATGGGCCTCGGCCCCCTGCAGGCGATCTACCAGGCGCGCTTCATGAAGTACATGAACGACCGCGGCATCGTGCAGGCCGGCAACCGCAAGGTGTGGGCCTTCATGGGCGACGGCGAGATGGACGAACCCGAATCGATGGGCGCCATCGGCCTGGCCGGCCGCGAGCATCTCGACAACCTGGTCTTCGTCATCAACTGCAACCTGCAGCGCCTCGACGGCCCGGTGCGCGGCAACGGCAAGATCATCCAGGAGCTGGAGGCCGACTTCCGCGGCGCCGGCTGGAACGTCATCAAGGTGATCTGGGGCGGCTACTGGGACGCCCTGCTCGCCCAGGACAAGCAAGGCCTGCTGCAGAAACGCATGGAGGAATGCGTCGACGGCGACTACCAGACCTTCAAGTCGAAGGACGGCGCCTACGTGCGCGAGCACTTCTTCAACACGCCGGAGCTGAAGGCGATGGTCGCCAGCTGGTCCGACGACGACATCTGGCGCCTGAACCGTGGCGGCCACGATCCGCACAAGGTGTATGCCGCCTACGCCGCGGCGGTGGCCCACACCGGCCAGCCGACCGTGATCCTGACCAAGACCATCAAGGGCTACGGCATGGGCGAGGCGGGCGAGGCGCAGAACATCACCCACCAGCAGAAGAAGATGGGCACCACCTCGCTCAAGGCCTTCCGCGACCGCTTCGCCCTGCCGCTCACGGACGAGCAGGTCGAGAAGTTGGAATACATCACCCCCGGCGCCGACTCGCCGGAGATCAAATACATGTACGAGCGGCGCAAGGCGCTCGGCGGCTACCTGCCGCAGCGCCGGCGCAAGGCCGCGCCGCTGGAGGTGCCGCCGCTCGCCGCCTTCGACGCGCAGCTGAAGGCCTCGGGCGAGGGGCGCGAATTCTCCACCACCATGGCCTTCGTGCGCATGCTCAACACCCTGGTGCGCGACAAGAAGATCGGCAAGCACGTCGTGCCGATCGTCGCCGACGAATCGCGCACCTTCGGCATGGAAGGCATGTTCCGGAGCCTCGGCATCTGGTCTTCCGAAGGCCAGAAGTACACGCCGCAGGACGCCGGCGAGCTGATGTTCTACAAGGAGTCCAAGGACGGCCAGATCCTGCAGGAAGGCATCACCGAATCCGGCGCCATGGCCTCGTGGATCGCCGCGGCGACTTCCTACAGCACGCACGGCGTGCAGATGATCCCGTTCTTCATCTACTACTCGATGTTCGGCTTCCAGCGCTTCGGCGACCTGGCCTGGGCGGCCGGCGACCAGCGCGCGCGCGGCTTCCTGCTCGGCGGCACCTCCGGCCGGACGACGCTGAACGGCGAGGGCCTGCAGCACGAGGACGGCCACTCGCAGATCCAGGCCGGACTGGTGCCCAACTGCGTCACCTACGATCCGACCTTCTCCTACGAGGTGGCGGTGATCCTGCAGGATGGCCTGCGCCGCATGGTGCAGGAGCAGGAGGACGTCTTCTACTACCTCACCCTGCTCAACGAGAACTACGAGCACCCGGCGCTGCCGGAGGGGGCGGAGAAGGACATCCTCAAGGGCATGTACCTGCTGAAGAAGGGCCCCGCCGGCAATAATCCGCGCGTGCAGCTGCTCGGCTCCGGCGCCATCCTGCGCGAGGTGATGGCCGCCGCCGAGCTGCTGCGGAAGGACTGGGGCGTCGAAGCGGACCTCTGGTCCTGCCCCTCCTTCAACGAGCTGGCGCGCGACGGCCAGGCCACGGCGCGCTGGAACCTGCTGCACCCGACTGAGAAGCCGAAGCTCTCGCATGTCGAGCAGTGCCTGAAGGACACGCGCGGCCCGGTGATCGCCGCGACCGACTACGTGCGCGCCTTCGCCGAGCAGATCCGGCCGTTTGTTCCTCGCCGCTACGCGGTGCTCGGCACCGACGGCTTCGGCCGCTCCGACACGCGCGAAAAGTTGCGCGAGTTCTTCGAGGTGGACCGCCGCTACGTCGCCGTGGCAGCGTTGAAGGCGCTCGCCGACGAGGGCCAGCTCGACAAGGCCAAGGTGAAGGAAGCGATCGCCAAGTACGGCATCGACCCCGACAAGCCCAATCCGGTCACGGTTTAAGGAGCCGCCATGTCCGTCATCGAAGTGAAAGTGCCCGACATCGGCGATTTCAAGGACGTGCCGGTGATCGAGATACAAGTCAGTCCCGGCGACACGGTGAAGGCGGAGGACCCGCTCGTCACCCTGGAGTCCGACAAGGCCACCATGGACGTGCCGGCGCCCGCCGCCGGCACGGTGAAGGAAATCAAACTCAAGATCGGCGACAAGGTCTCCGAGGGCTCCCTCGTGCTGCTGCTGGAGACGGCCGAGGCGGGTGCTGCCGCGCCTGCGCCAACACCTGCTCCTGCACCCGCCGCCCCCGCTCCCGCCGCAACGACGAGCAAGCCGGCCCCAGCGGAACCAGTCGCGCCGCCGCCCGCCCCGGCCGCCGTCGCCACCGAAATCGCAGGCGGAAACAAGGCGCATGCCAGCCCCTCGGTCCGCCGCTTCGCACGCGAACTGGGCGTCGATGTTTCCCTCGTCAAGGGCACGGGCCCCAAGGGCCGCATCCTGCAGCAGGACGTGCAAGGTTTCGTCAAGCAGGCGCTGGCCCAGCCACGCGCCGCGGCGCCCGCCGCGGGCGGCGGGGCCGGACTCGATCTCCTCCCCTGGCCGCAGGTGGACTTCACCAAGTTCGGTCCGGTCGAAGCGAAGCCGCTCTCGCGCATCAAGAAGATTTCCGGCGCCAACCTCGCGCGCAACTGGGTGATGATCCCGCATGTGACGCAGTTCGACGAGGCGGACATCACCGACCTCGAGGCGCTGCGCGTGCAGCTCAACAAGGAGAATGAAAAGTCCGGCGTGAAGCTCACCATGCTCGCCTTCCTCATCAAGGCCGCCGTCGCCGCCCTGAAGAGATTCCCCGACTTCAACGCCTCGCTCGACGGCGAGAATCTGGTCTACAAGAAGTACTTCCATATCGGTTTCGCCGCCGACACGCCGAACGGCCTGGTCGTGCCGGTGATCCGCGACGCCGACAAGAAGGGCCTGCTGGAGATCGCCAAGGAAATGGGCGCCCTCTCCGCCAAGGCGCGCGAAGGCAAGCTCGGCCCGGCCGAGATGCAGGGCGGCTGCTTCTCCATCTCCAGCCTCGGCGGCATCGGCGGCACGGCGTTCACGCCCATCGTGAACGCGCCGGAGGTCGCCATCCTCGGCGTCTCGAAGTCGCAGACGAAACCGGTGTGGGACGGCAAGGCCTTCCAGCCGCGCCTGATGATCCCGCTCTCGCTGTCCTACGACCACCGCGTCATCGACGGCGCCGCGGCGGCGCGCTTCACGGCCTACCTCACGCAGGTGCTGGCCGACATGCGGAGGGTGCTGCTATGACCACCCTCGTCGCGGTGAAGAAAAACGGCATGGTGGCCATCGCCGCCGACTCGCTCACCACTTTCGGCGACACGCGCCTCGGTCGCCAATACAAGGGCGAGCACGACAAGATCATCGAGATCGGCAGCTCCTTCATCGGCCTGTGCGGCAGCAGCGCCCATCACCTCGTGCTCTCCGCCCTGCTGCCGAAGCTTGAGGACGTGCGCCTGGGCAGCCGCATGGAGGTGTACGACACCTTCCGCCGCCTGCATCCGCTGCTCAAGGAGCAGGGTTACCTCAACCCGAAGGAGGACGAGGACGATCCCTACGAGTCGTCGCAGATCACCGCGCTGATCGCCAACAGCTCCGGCATCTACGGCGTCTACTCCTACCGCGAGGTGTTCGACTACGACCGCTTCTGGGCCATCGGCTCCGGGCGCAACTTCGCCCTCGGCGCCATGTTCGCCGCCTACGACCGCTGCAAGACCGCAGCCGACGTGGCGAAGATCGGCGTCGAGGCCGGCGCTGAGTTCGACACGGCGACGCAGGGGCCGATCATGCTCCACACCGTCAAGCTTTCGAGGAAAAGCAAATGACAACCTATCCCCCGACCCCTTTCCCGAGGAAAGGGGTGACGGCAGTTCAGCCGCGCTGGGCGCGGCTTCCGATCCATGACTTGCTGCCTCCTTGGGGCGGCCCGGCGGAGGCAGCATGAGCCTGCTCGAAGTGAAGGTGCCCGACATCGGCGATTTCAAGGACGTGCCGGTGATCGGCATAGAAGTCAGTCCCGGCGACACGGTGAAGGCGGAGGACCCGCTCGTCACCCTGGAGTCCGACAAGGCCACCATGGACGTGCCGGCGCCCGCAGCCGGCACGGTGAAGGAAATCAAACTCAAGATCGGCGACAAGGTCTCCGAGGGCTCCCTCGTGCTGCTGCTGGAGACGGCCGAGGCCGGTGCTGCCGCAGCCGCGCCGGCGCCTGCACCCGCCGCCCCGCCGCCGGCCGCAGCTACCCCAACGCCACAGGCCGCCAGGCACGCCGGCGGCGCCGACATCGAAACCGACATGCTCGTCCTCGGCGCCGGCCCCGGCGGCTACTCGGCCGCCTTCCGCGCGGCCGACCTCGGCATGAAGACGGTGCTGGTCGAGCGCTACGCCACTTTGGGCGGGGTCTGCCTCAACGTCGGCTGCATCCCCTCCAAGGCCCTGTTGCACGTCGCCGCCGTGATGGACGAAGCCGCCCACATGGCCGACTGCGGCGTCGCCTTCGCCGCGCCGAAGGTGGATGTCGACAAACTGCGCGCGCACAAGGCCAAGGTCGTCGCCAAGCTCACCGGCGGACTGGGCGGCATGGCCAGGGCGCGCAAGATCGACATCGTGCGCGGCTACGGCCATTTCCTCGATCCCAACCACCTCGAAGTGGAGCTCACCCAGGGCGAGGGCCAGGAGAAGGCCGGCGGCAAGAAGGTGATCCGCTTTCAGAAATGCATCATCGCCGCCGGCTCGAGCGCCGTGCGCCTGCCCTTCATCCCGGACGACCCGCGCATCGTGGACTCCACCGGCGCGCTGGAACTGCGCTTCGTGCCGAAGCGCATGCTGGTGATCGGCGGCGGCATCATCGGCCTGGAAATGGCGACGGTGTACTCGACGCTCGGCGCGAAAGTGGATGTCGTCGAGATGCTCGATGGCCTCATGCAGGGCCCCGACCGCGATCTCGTCAAGGTATGGGAAAAGAAGAATGCCGGCCGCTTCGAGAATGTGATGCTGAAGACCAAGACCGTCAAGGTCGAGGCGCTGCAGCAAGGCCTCAAGGTCACGTTCGAAGGCGAACAGGCGCCCGCTGAGCCGCAGCTCTACGACATGATCCTGCAGTCCGCCGGCCGCAGCCCGAACGGCAACAAGATCGGCGCCGACAAGGCCGGCGTGGCGGTGGATGCGCGCGGCTTCATCGCCGCGGACAAGCAGATGCGCACGAACGTGCCGCACATCTTCGCCATCGGCGACCTGGTCGGCCAGCCCATGCTGGCGCACAAGGCGGTGCACGAGGCCCACGTCGCGGCGGAAGCGGCGGCCGGGCACAAGGCGTATTTCGACGCCCGCGTGATCCCCGGCGTCGCCTACACCGACCCCGAAGTCGCCTGGGTCGGTCTCACCGAGCCCGAGGCGAAGAAGCAGGGCGTCAAGGTCGGCATCGGCAAGTTCCCCTGGGCCGCCTCCGGCCGCGCCATCGCCAACGGCCGCGACGAGGGCTTCACCAAGCTGATCTTTGACGAAGAAACCCACCGCATCGTCGGCGGCGGCATCGTCGGCACCCACGCCGGCGACATGATCGGCGAGATCGCCCTGGCCATCGAGATGGGCGCCGACGCGGTGGACATCGGCAAGACCATCCACCCGCACCCCACCCTGGGCGAATCCATCGGCATGGCGGCCGAGGTGTACGAAGGCACCTGCACCGACCTGCCGCCCGCTCGCAAGAAGTAGCGCTTATCGGCCGAGAAAGCGCCCTGCAGCCGCAGGGCGCGAATTGCGGCTATGATGCGTCCGGTTTTCACAAGGACGCGACCTCATGACCCAGGACGAACTCAAGCAGGCGGTGGCGAAAGCCGCCATCGACTACGTGATGCCCGGCGCCATCATCGGCGTCGGCACCGGCTCGACGGCCAACTACTTCATCGACGAGCTGGGCAAGATCAAGGACCGCATCCCCGGCGCGGTGGCCAGCTCGGAAGCCACGGCCAAGCGCCTCGCCGGCCACGGCATCAAGGTGCTCGACCTCAACGACGTGACCGACATGCCGGTCTATGTGGATGGCGCCGATGAGATCGACGCGGGCCTCGCCATGATCAAGGGCGGCGGCGGCGCGCTGACGCGCGAGAAGATCGTCGCCGCCGTGGCGCAGCAGTTCGTCTGCATCGCCGACGCCTCCAAGCTGGTGCAGACGATGGGCAAATTCCCCCTGCCGGTGGAAGTCATCCCGATGGCCCGCGCCCACGTCGCGCGCGAGCTGGCGAAACTCGGCGGCGAGCCGGCGCTGCGCGCCGGCTTCACCACCGACAACGGCAATATCATCCTCGACGTCAAGGGCCTCGCCATCACCGACCCGAAAGCGCTGGAGACCCGCATCAACGCAATAGTGGGCGTCGTCACCAACGGCCTCTTCGCCCTGCGCGGCGCGGACGTCGCGCTGCTGGCCGGCGCGGATGGGGTAAGAACCCTGAAGCGACAGCAATAACCGCCGTCCTGCGGCGACTGACTTTTCGCCCAAACGAAAAAAGCCGCGCAGTGCGCGGCTTTTTTGTTGCCCCGAGCGGGGGTCAGGACTTCGGCGGAACGTAGCCCTGCACCTGGTCGGCGCCGGCGCCGAAGAAGTGCTTCTCCATCTGCTCGGCCAGGTACTTGCGCGCCTTGGCGTCGGCGAGGCTGAGGCGGTTTTCGTTGATCAGCATCGTCTGGAAGCGGATCCACTGCTGCCAGGCTTCCTTGGAGACGTTCTCGAAGATGCGCTTGCCCAATTCGCCCGGCACCGGCGGGAAGTCCATGCCTTCCGCCTCACGGCCCAGCTTGACGCATTTCACCATGCGGCCCATTGCGATTCCTTTCGTGTGTGGTGCGCCCGCGAGCGCGGGCAGACGGCGAATATTTTACCGCGTTCAGTGCAGCTTGGCGTCGCCGTATACCGCCCAGCGGTTCTTGCCGCTCATCTTGGCCTGGTACATGGCGGAGTCGGCGCGAGCGATGATTTCCTCGCCGCAGGAAGCGTGCTTGGGATAGAGGGCGATGCCAAGGCTGGCGGTGAGCCGCACCTCGCGGCCATTGAAATTGAAGCGCATGTCGGCGATCTTGCCGCCGACGCGGCGCGCCAGGCCGATCATCTCCTCCTCGTCGGCGTCCGGCGCCAGGATGGCGAACTCATCGCCGCCAACGCGGAAAAATATCTCGTTACGGCGGACGATGTGGCCGACTTCCTCCGCCAGCTTGATCAGCACGGCGTCGCCCGCCTGATGTCCGAACTCGTCATTGATCGGCTTGAAGCCGTCGAGGTCGATGGCGAGCAGCCCGGCATGGGACTTGCGCCGCGAGGCGTCGGCGATCATGCGATCGAGCTCGTCGTGGAAGCGGCGCCGATTGTAGAGGTTGGTGAGCGGGTCGCGCTCGGCGAGCTGGATCAGCTGGTCCTCGAGCTGCTTCTGGTGCGTGACGTCCTCGTAGATCCAGACGCGACCGAGGAACTGGCCGGGCTTGAGGCCGGGCACCATGGCGGAGATATCGTTGATGATGCGGCCGTCCTGAAGGGGAATCTCGTAGGCATCGCTGACCTCCCCGCCGGCGAGGACGGCGGCGATATGGCGCCGGTAGGCGGCATCGTCGACGCGCAGCTGGGCCGTGCGCTCGATCATGCTGCTGTCGCGCAGGCCGGCCAAGTTCTCGTCGCGCGGCAGCTTCCAGATGTCGCGGCAGGCGTTGTTGATGTAGACCAGGCGGTGGTTGCTGTCGACGAACAGCACGCCGATCTTCATGACGTTGAGCAGGGCCTCCAGGCGCGAGCGTTCCTCATTGCTGTGGGTGAGGTAGTACTCCTTGAGCGCCTGCGCGCGGCGCAGCTCGACCACGGTGTCAAGCAGCTTGAGCTCGGCCTCCTTGCGCGCCTGGATCTCGTCGACCGAGACGCGCAGGCCGAGGTATTCGCCGGTCGGGCTGTAGATCGGCTGCCAGTTGATCACCGTCCATAGCAGCGAGCCGTCCTTGCGCTTCAGGCGCACCTCAAAGTTGTCACCCGTGCTGCCGTGCAGGGCCTTGAGCGCGACTTCCAGCGCCAGCTTGCGGTCCTTGTCGAACACCAGCATGTCGACCAGGTTGCTCGAGAGCAGACATTCCAGCGGCGTATAGCCGGTGATGCGCTCGACCGAGCGGTTGATCCAGATCAGCCTGCCCTGCGGATTGAACCAGGCTTCGACACCGTAGGTAAAGTCGGCGATGGCATGGAAGCGCGCCTCGCTTTTCTTCAGCGCCTCGACGCGCTCCTCGAGCGCCTGCGACATGCGGTTGAAGGCGCGCATCAGCGCGCCGATCTCGTCCGGGCTGCCCTCGGGCAGACGCACGCCGGAGGCGCCGCTTTCCAGCGCGCCGACGCCGCGCTGCAGGATGCGCAGGTTGCGCGTCAGCCACAAGCCGATCACGGACAGCATCGCCACCGTCAGCACCAGCGCACTGATGCCGATCGCCACGCTCTGCCACAGCAGCTGCCGGCCGGCCTCGCGCAGGGACTGCATCTCGATGCCGAAGTGCACACTGCCGACGACGTTCTCGCCCAGGCCGAGCCGGATCATGCCGTCGTAGCGGCTGGCGTCCTGCGGCAGCTGGGAATAGTCGCCCAACGGCACCGGCAAGGGCTTGAGCGGATCCCAGCCTTCGGCGGCGAGGATGCGCTGGTTGGTGTCCTTCACCACGACATAGCTGAAGCCCTTTTGCTGGCCGAACTGCCTGACCAGCGTAGTCAGCTTGACATGATCGCGTTCGGCCAGCGGCACGGCCAGCGACGCGTTGTAGAGGATCTGCAGTTCCGCCAGGTGCCGGTTCTCCCGCTCGATCTGGGCCTTGTCGAGCAGGCGCACGCTGTTCACCACCAGCAGACAGAGCACGAGGGTGAGGACGAGGCAGGCCGCCGCCACGAAGCGGAAGCGCAGCGAGTCCGTCATTCCCCTGAGCGTGTCGAGCATGAACGATCCCCGGCGTCAGAGCGCCTTGACCAGCACCTTGGAACGGCGCTGCCAGTTGTACAGTTCGCGCTTCTGGCGCGGCAGGGCGTCGACGCCGCTCTCCTCGAAGCCGCGCTCGATGAACCAGTGGGCGGTGCGCGTCGTCAGCACGAACAGCCGCTTCAGCCCCGTCTTTCTGGCGCGCGACTCCATGTAGTGCAGCAGCTGCTCGCCGTAGCCGGCGCGGCGGTAGTCGGGGTTGACCGCCAGGCAGGCGAGTTCCGCCGCCTTGTCGCGGCTGAACGGATAGAGCGCGGCGCAACCGAGGACCACGCCGTCGTGCTCCAGCACCGAGAAGCGGCCGATCTCCATTTCCAGGAGCTCGCGACCGCGCCGCACGAGCGTGCCGTCGGCCTCCAGCGGGGCGATCAGGCCGACGATGGCGGCGACATCATCGATGGTCGCCTCGCGCAGGCGCGCCAGCGGATCGCGCGTCACCACCGTGCCGACGCCCTCGTGGGTGAACAGTTCGAGCAGCAGGCCGCCGTCGACGTCGCGGTCGACGAGATGGGCGCGCTTGACGCCGGCGCGCGTGGCGCGCATGCAGCAGGGCAGATAGAGGCCGAGATCCTCGGTCAGGCGCTTGGGCTTCTTCAGCACCCGCTCCGCCTCCTCGGCCGTGATCGCCTCGATCAGCTGGCCTTTGGCGTCGGTCACGCCCGGCGCATCGCAGAGGAAGATCAGTTTCTCCGCCTGCAGGGCGACGGCCACCGCCTCGGCCACTTCCTCCATGCTGAGGTTGAAGATCTCGCCGGCGGGCGATACGCCGATCGGGCTGATCAGCACGACGTTCTGCTGGTCGAGGTCGGCGCTGATCTCCTCGGCGACGATCTTGCGCACCGCGCCGGTGAACTGGTAGTCGATGCCATCGACCACGCCGACCGGCTTGGCGGTGATGAAGTTGCCGCCGGTGACGCGCATCCAGGCGCCGGCCATCGGCGTGTTGGGCAGGCCCTGGGAGAGCAGCGCCTCGAGCTCGAGCCGGGTCACCCCCATCGCCGCCTTGACGCATTCCAGGGCGGCGGCATCGGTGACGCGCAATCCCTTGTGGTAGCGCGCCTTCAGCTTGCGCCGTTCCAGCTCGGCCTCGATCTGCGGCCGCGCGCCGTGCACCAGCACCAGGCGGATACCAAGCGCCGCGAGCAGGTTGCAGTCCTGCGCCAGCGCCTGCGCCAGCGCGCCCTGGGCCACTTCGCCGCCGAAACCGATGACGAAGGTGCGCCCGCGAAAGGCATGGATATAGGGCGCCGCCTGGCGGAACCAGGCGACGTAATTCCGGACGGATTCGTCGGCGCTCATGTCTCGAAATCCAGAAGGTGGTTCAAACAGTTGCTCCAACCCCATGTTTTGTTTGAATTCTATCTCATGAACATGTCATGGAGGTGGAAATAAATCACGTACCAAACCGCTGCGCCCGGCTTATCCGCCGTTCGTCGGCGACCGCCGGGCTACATGGCGTCGTCGAGACGGTCGCAGAGTGTTTTCAGCACCTTGATGCGCGCATGGTACTTGTCGTTGGCCTCGATCAGGGTCCACGGCGCGATCTCGGTACTGCAGCGGTCGATCATGTCGCAGACGGCATGCTCGTAGTCGCCCCACTTCTTGCGATTGCGCCAGTCCTCCTCGGTGATCTTGAAGCGCTTGAAGCGCGTCTTCTCGCGCTCCTTGAAGCGTTTCAGCTGTTCTTCCGCCGTGATCGCGAGCCAGAACTTGGCGACGATGGCGCCGCTCCTCACCAGCTGGTCTTCGAAGTCGTTGATCTCGGCGTAGGCGCGCATCCAATCCGTTTCCTGGCAGAAACCCTCGACGCGCTCGACCAGCACGCGGCCGTACCATGAGCGGTCGAAGATGGTGACGCGGCCGGTGCGCGGCACGTGGCGCCAGAAGCGCCACAGGTAAGGCTGCGCGCGCTCCTCCTCGGTCGGCGCGGCGATCGGAATGATCTGGTACTGGCGCGCGTCCAGCGCGCCGGTGATGCGGCGGATGGTGCCGCCCTTGCCGGCGGCGTCCGAGCCCTCGAACACGCAGATGAGCGAGCGTTCCTTGAACTTCGGATGGCGCGTGAGCAGGTTCAGGCGCCCCTGGTACTTCTCCAGTTCCTTGTCGAACTTCTTCTTCGGCAGCGCCAGACGCATGTCGAGCGAGTTGATGAGATCGCGCGTGTCCGTTGACGGCGGCAGCGGGGCGGCGGCACTGCGCGCCTTCCAGCCGCGTTCCTTCTCGATCTTCTGCCGCTTGCGCAGCGCGTCGAGCAGTATCTGACCGACGGTCAGCGAGCGGTAGCGCTCGTCGGCCCCCTCGACGACGATCCACGGCGCGTGCCCCGTGCTGGTGTGGCGCAGCACGTGCTCGGACACCGCGCGGAACTTGTCGTACAGCCTGAAATGCTCCCAGTCGGTGGGGGTCACGCGCCATCGCGTGTCCTTGTCCTTCTCCAGCGCCTTGAGGCGCTTCCGCTGCGCATCCTTGGACAGGTGCATCCAAAATTTGAGGATCAGCGCGCCCTCGTCGGAAAGCATTTTCTCGAAACGGTTGATTTCCTCGACCGACTGGTCGAGGTCGGCGCCCTTGGTCTGTTTCAGCGCGCGGCTGACGATCGGATCGGTGTACCAGTTGCCGAAGAGGATGCCGATCTTGCCCTTCGGCGGCAGCGCCCGCCAGAAGCGCCACATGAAGGGGCGCTCGCGCTCCTCGTCGGAGGGCGGCGGGAAGGCGTGGGTCTGAATGTGGCGCGGGTCCATCCAGGCGTTGAGGAGGTTCACCGTCTCGCCCTTGCCGGCACCGTTGACGCCGTTGATGAGGATGATGACCGGGTACTTCTTCAGCTCACCCATGTCGAACTGCGCATCGAGCAGGTCGGCGCGCAGCTTCGGCACCCGGCTGTCGTAGGTCTTCTTGTCGATGGTGTGGCCAAGCTCGGCCGATTCGAACATGATGAGCCTCCCCTTCCTCAAAGATCTCCCAGCAGCGCGCCCAGCGCCGCCAGCGCCGCCGGGCCGGCGGTTTCCGTGCGCAGGATGCGCGGGCCGAGCGACAGCGGCAAAAAACCGGCCATCCTGGCCGCTTCCCGCTCACCCTCGTCCAGCCCGCCTTCGGGGCCGACCAGCAGCACGAAGGCGCGCTCGCCGGCGAGATCACGCGGCCGCCGCCCCTCCCCGGGCGACAGGACCAGCCGGCAACCCCCCTCATTCTGCGGCAATTCGGCCAGCCAGCGTCGCAAATCCTGCAGCGGCGCGATGTCCGGCAGCCGGTTGCGGCCGCACTGCTCGCAGGCGGAGACCGCCACCTGGCGCCAGTGCTCGCCGCGGCGCACAGCGCGCTCGCCCGTCAGCCGCACCACGCTGCGGGCGGCTTCGAGGGGCTGGATGCGCGTCACGCCCAGCTCGACGGCCTTCTGTACCACCCAGTCCATCTTGTCGCCCGCCGGCAGGCACTGCGCCAGGACGAGATCCAGCGGCGATTCACGCTCGACGTTCCGCCACTCGCCCAGCCGGACGCGCACGGCGCGGCCGCACTCGGCCAGGGTGCCGGCGAATTCGCCCCCCTCGCCGTTGAACAGCGTCACCGCGTCTCCCGCCTTCAGGCGCAGCACGCGCTGGGCATGGTGCGCGGCGGCGGGCGGCAGCTCGGTCAGGCCATGCGAAGCCAGCGGCTGCGGGCAAAAGAGGCGCGGAACCATCATGCTATTATTCCGCAGCCTTCGGATTTTTCCCACAGCAAATCGTCATGGTCAGCCTCACTACTCCCGTCTGCGACTTCGGCTGGAAGGCGCCGGACTTCGACCTGCCCGGCACCGACGGCCGCCGCCACAGCCTCGCCAGCGCGCGTGGCCCGAATGGCCTCCTGGTGATGTTCATCTGCAACCACTGCCCCTACGTCAAGGCCGTGCTCGACCGCATCCTGCGCGACTGCCGCGAGCTGGCCGGTCACGGCATCGGTTCGATCGCCATCATGTCGAACGACCCGACCGACTACCCGGAGGACGCCTGGGACAACATGGTCGCCCTGGCCCGTCGCCTGGACTTCCCCTTCCCCTACGTGCGCGACGAGAGCCAGGCGGTGGCGAAGGCCTACGGCGCGGTATGCACGCCAGACTTCTTCGGCTTCAACGGCAAACTCGAACTGCAGTATCGCGGCCGACTCGACGCCTCGCGCAAGGAGTCAGTCGCCGGGGCACGGCGCGATCTCTTCGAGGCCATGCGGCAGGTGGCGCGCACCGGCGAGGGACCGCGCGAACAGATCCCCAGCATGGGCTGCTCGATCAAGTGGAAAGAGTGAGCTCGCAGTACTACGAATTGTGCGCCGCCGTCACCCAGGTGGTGCGCGAGGTCGCCGCCCAGGTGGTGATGCCGCGCTACCTGCAGGTGGTGCGCGAGCACAAGGCCGACGGCACCATCTTCACCGAGGTGGACATCGCCGCCCAGCAGGCGCTGGTCGAGCGCCTGCGCCGGCTGCGGCCGCGGCCGGTGATCGGCGAGGAAGAGATGTCCGAGGCCGAGCAGCACCGCCTGTGGGACGAAGGCAACGAGGGCCTGTGGGTGGTCGACCCCATCGACGGCACCACCAACTACGTCGCCGGCCTGCCCTTTTTCGCCATCTCGGTGGCCTACTTCGTCGAGGGCCGCGCCGTGATCGGCGTGGTGTACGACCCGGCCACGCGCGAGATGTTCGCCGCCTCGCGCGGCAACGGCGCCACCATGAACGGATTACGGCTGCCGCTGCGCCCGCCCGCAGTCAGCCTCGCCGAGTGTGTTGCCGGCGTCGACTTCAAGCGCATCCCGAAGAAGCTCGGCGACGACCTCGCCACGCGACCGCCCTACTACTCGCAGCGCAACTTCGGCTGCAGCACCCTGGAATGGGCCTACGTCGCCGCCGGCCGCCTGGATCTCCTCCTGCACGGCGGACAGAAGCTGTGGGACTACGCCGCAGGCCGCCTCATCCTCGAGGAGGCCGGCGGGCGCATGTGCACCCTCAAGCACGACGACTTCGACGCCGACGACTTGTGGAAACGCTCGGTCATCGCCGCGATCGACCCGCAGCTTTTTTCGGCCTGGCGCGACTGGATCCGCTCGCGGCGCTAGGCGGCTTCTTCTCCGCCCCCGTCTCCTTCGGCGGCTTGTCCAGCCCGCCGCTCTCCTTCAGCAGGAACTGGCGGAAGGCTTCCGCCACCGGCAGCAGGCGCTTTTCGGCGCGATGCACGACGTACCAGTGGCGCTTCAACGGCGTGCCCGCCACGTTGAGGCGCACGATGT
>Ga0233425_10005085_pt1 | contig 21251 bp, 12 predicted proteins | sample Watercolumn_Towu_2_FD_181712 | JGI IMG/M metagenome (GOLD analysis project Ga0233425, IMG submission 181712) | Freshwater microbial communities from Lake Towuti, South Sulawesi, Indonesia - Watercolumn_Towuti2014_140_MG | ecosystem: Environmental > Aquatic > Freshwater > Lake | place...
GAGGATTGTACCGGTAAATTGCAGGTTTGAGGCTCCATCCAAAGCGACGATCGACCCGTTGTTTAATATAAAAGCAGGATATTGTCCGATCATTGTTGCCTTGGTGGCTCCGGAGGCATTCACAGCATCCCGGAGCTCGATCAGTACCCAGTCAACAATGTTTCCATTGGGTATTACACCAACACTCCCCGCACCGGTATAATACCAGTCAGGCGTACCTCCGAAGTACGGCAAAGACGGGCTGAAGGGATGTGAAAGAGGCAAGATCCCATTCAGGGTTGTGTTCATGTTGGTACCATTGAATGGTCCTTCGAGGTAAGCTTTCAGGTTAAGCGATTGGGTAAGCGCAGTCCAGTTCACCAGGTTGTTCGGGTCATACTCAAAGGCTGCACCGGCAAAACCTCCGGTCGCACCCACAAAGTTGACCACGCCGCTGGCAACGTTTTTATAAACATTGTAGCTCCCGCCCCAGGTATTGGTCGGGAAAACTGCACTATTGACCGTAAAGTTCTGGCTGTTGCTGATGGTTATCAATCTTCCGCCCGAAATTCCGTTTCTGAAAGTGGAATTATTAAACGGATAAATCGGATCGACGAAGCTGCCGGTTTTGATGTTAACACCATTGGTTGCCATAAATTCGAAAATACCGAACTGAGCGCCGATCGTTCCTCCCGTTTCGATATTAAAAGAATAATTGCCTGCTGAAATCCTCGACACCCTCGCTTCATTTCCGGAAGTTCCGATGACATTTAGTTTTCCCCCATCGTTGACAGCAAGAATTTTATTAGCAGCCATCAAAAGATCAGCGCCGGAATTTACCGTCAGCGTTCCGCCGTTGTTGATAAACGCATCCCCTGATACCCTGGCTTCATAGCCGTTCAGGTTAAGCAAACCTTTTGCAACGGTCAGGGTTCCTGAAATATTTACGTTGGTATTCAAATAGACATCATTAGCCTTGCCATTCTTGGATTGTTGCCCGGTTTCATTATCCTCAGGAATCAGATTGTCGCCGGTTGCCGTTTTATTTATTGTCAAATTGAAAAGGTTCGCGCTTCCGTTTAAAGTAACCGGTGAACTAACCGGTCCGATCAACTCAATTGTACCCCCTGTCGGTGTAAATGCCGAATTGAGAATATCGATTTCGTTAGTAATTTTTATAGTACCGCCCGTAATATTCTCTGTAAATACCCCGCTATAATTGGTGGGGACAGCTAGTCCTTCCGGAGCGCTGACAATCATTTCACCGCTGTTCATAGCAACATGGCAATTTTCGTAAAAACCCCAGCTAAAATCGCCTGCAGCGCAGGTCACATTCATGACACCGCCGGAAATGTCGAGATTTCCCCTGAGATTCAAATATTGTGATGCATCCTGGCTGATGCTGAGGGTGCCGTTGGTAAGTTGGTTATTGCCATTGAAAAAAGTATCAGACATATCCAGGGCAGTAAATGTCCCGCCATCTACCCTGATTCCGCCTGCCGTGAAATCATAACTATTGCAGACAGAGGATGATCCTGAAGGAACGATAATTCTGCCTGCCGTTTTATTCACTTCCAGTATGTTGAATTCAGCTTGTCCATCTATGGTTTGATCGGCACTTCCATTAAAGATCACGCGGCCTGTCCCAGGTTCAAAGTTCCCAGCAGGCGGCCAATTGTCGTATTCAGTCCAGTCGCCGCCGACAACCAGAGTTTTGTCAAAAGCCTTCAGTGTCGTTGCCGAGCTGATATAAAGAAAATCCTTTACGGTTAAATTGCTTTGCAAGTAATAATCGCCACCAGGATATTTATTCAATGCAAAGCTCATCAGGTAGTTTGCTCCGTTCAGGTCGATATAATGCCCGGTATTGTTTCCTGTAAATGAGGTATAAATGTAATCGACTTTGAAATTGGGTGAAGGCGCCGAAAGGCTTCTGCCAAAAGTCATGCCTGCATTAAAGTAGGGTGGATATGGCGCTTGTTCAATCAGGTTGAACGAAGGTCCAATCAATACATTGGCTCCTGTAATGTTGAAATCGGAGCCGGGATAGAGGTCAAGAGTGCCGTTCAGGGTAGCCCATCCCGAAGCAGAATTATAATCGCAGGTGAATTCGCAATCCGGGTAGATCGCTAAAAAGCCTGTAAGGCTAATATTTCCATGGATCAATACTTGGGAGGAATAAAAAAGCCGCATATTTCCGGCTATGGCAAGATTACCGTTGCAGGTCATGTCCAGTTCCGGACCCATATAATCACCAAGCATAGCACCGCTTTGAATGTCGGTATTTCCGTTTACTATGACATCTCCATATGGAGTATAGAAAGATCCCGGTTCCATCACAAAATCGCCGTTTACCCGGATGGGATACGCCGTTTTAGTCCCATTTGGACAACTCCCTTTCTTGCTGTATGGAATAATATGGAGATTGGCAAATTCGGCCCAGGGGTCGTAGCAGTTAGCCCATTCACAATACACCGTATTCATTCCGCTGAATTTAGCGAGCGTGCCCTCGTTGAATTCAAAATACTGAGTAGCCCTGATTTCGCCGTAATTCACATTGTCTGTCGATCCTGCAAGGAAATAAATGTATTCTGCCTGAAGGCAGCCCAAAGCTTCGGTCATGGTCAGGTTTCCGGAGATATAAACATTGTTCGATGCCAGAATTTTGTTATTACCTATAGTTAGATTAGCACCAGGGTCCACAGTCAGATTAAAGCAATTACCTTGTGCTCCGTTCAGAAAAGGATAATTCGGACAACCTGGTGGGATAAGTACAGATACGACAGCATCGGGTATGGTAAAGCTGCTCCAGTTGCCCTTGGTAAACCAATCGGAAGATACATTACCGGTCCACAATCCCGCCATCCCTCCGGTCCAGTTGACCCGGCTGTAAGGATCGTTTTCGAAATCAGGACCCGCAAAGGCCCCCGTGGCACTGTTCACTTCGATAATGCCGGAATTGGATGTTTTGGTGATGTTATAAAGTCCGCTCCAGGTGTTTGTCGGGAAGACAGGACTCTGGATGGTCAGGTTCTGGGTATTATCGAAGGTCAGCAATGATCCTGTAGCAGCCCCGTTAGAAAAAGTACAGTTGTTGAAAGGATATGTCGGATCAACGATACCGCTACCAAGGATATGGATACCGGAGGCGTTCATTCCTTCAAATACGGTGTAGGAGGATTTAATGTGTCCGTTATCCTGAACATTAAAGCTATAATTATCTGATGTTCCTTTATAAACATGAACCGGATTTCCGGCGGTTCCGAGAGATTCGAAAGTCCCGTCCTGGCTGATGGTAACTCCGTTGCCCAGGTCGAGGTGGGAACCTGGCTGGAGCGCCAGCTTCCCCGATGAAAGATCGATATCTCCGTCAACCGTCAGGGTTTTACCATTGATATTGAATGTTGCATAGTTGAATTCAAGATTTCCTTTGATCAGCAGATCGTTTTCGAGTCTTTGGGGGAAAATCGAACCTGTGATTTTTACATCATCGAGCCAGTTATTGTTTGCCAGGTTGATGTAGCGGTTTTCCACCTCTCCTGTAAAAAAGACGAGGGCAGAATTGATCTGAAAAGTCCCTGGGGTAAGCGCTACCAGCGGTCCGCCGAATTGCAGCGTTCCTCCTGTGATTCCGTCATCATTGAACGTACTGCCGATGATGTTCGTGCTTTGAGGAAAATAAACCACTCCGGTCGAATTAAGAATCAGCGAACCATTGAGTGCAAATGTACCGTTGCCGTTGCACTGAAGAAAGGCGCCGTTAATTTCGAGTGTACCTGTTGATGCTAAGGTTAAATCCTGAGTAATGTGAACATCGTTACTTGAATCAGGCAGAAAGAGATATCCTGCAATCTCAGCGTTTCCCGTGACTGAAATACCAGTATTGTAATTAGCGAGACTAATGGATGAGGAAGGTTCTAAAAGCATATTGCCTCCGATAAAAACACTAATCCCTATAGTCCAGCCAGGGCCGGTTTGTACAGTAAAGTAACCTGCTACATGCAAATCATAAGTTCCTTTCTCATTATTTATCGTTCCGGAATTACCTTTAGAATCAGCAAGTACCAGATTTCCAAATTCGGTGTTCTCATTTGTATAAATGCCTGTTGTAACATAGGCAGTATTTCCTGTGCCAAGATGTGCCAAACATCCTTCATAGAAATACCATGAACCAACGTGGATTGTCCCATTGGTTATATTATCGTCAGAGCCGCTATTCCAGTTAATTCTGTTTGCAGATAGATCGGTTGGGTAGGTGATGCCTAATATTCCGGAAATATCAACATTATTTGCCACCATGCAGTCATGATCTTGAAGGTTAAAGGTACTTCCCGCTCCAACGGTCAGGTCGCCAGTTATAGTGAAATCAGAATCCAGCGAGATAGAATTCGATTTTCCACCGTCGGAAATGACCATCCCGCTTCTTTCATCAGTAAGCGGACCTGCAGGATTTTCTTTTTCTCCATCCTTTGCGATTTTATTTATAACAACATCATGCAGGGTGCACCCGTTCGACTGGCTGATTGTATAATCGGATGTACCGTAAAATTCAAAGATACAATCAGTGGGTTGAAAATCGGCCCGGTTGCCGATGAATCCTCGCGATGTCCTTACCGTTCCTCCCATATTCTGGAATACCAGTGTATAAATTGAATTATTGACTATGATTCCCTGGTCTTTAAAATCAAGAACACTCCCCAAACCGATTTCAATATCAGCGGCTGCAGTATAAGTCCAATAACTGTATGTAGTACCTCCGTATACATTTACGCGACTGTTATTAAGTATAAATATATCACCGTTTACATCCACCCAGCCGTCATAATTATAAAGATTAATAGTGGAATAGTCATAGGATGCAAATGTTCCGAATAGTCCGTTATCAAGCAGGTCATTGGCAGTAAAGACACTGCTGTATTCACACAGAATAGCGCCTGATGTCCAGTCATATTTGTTGCAAGTGACATTTACACTGGCAAGATAAAGGTTAAAGGCATTGCTAAGCTCAAGAATATTGAATGATTCAGAGCTGCAGGTTTGAGACCAATTATAGGGATTGTTAAAAACAACCCTTCCCAGTCCGGGTGTAAATATTCCGGTCGAAGGATTTCTGTACCAATTGCCGGCAATCTTTAAAACACTTGCATTCAGCATCGTAAAATAACCATTGATGGTCATGTTTCCATTGTTTATGAGCTCTTTATTGTCGATGACTAAACTTGCTCCGGTCTGAATTTCAAGGGATTTGCATTCCTGGTCAGAAATAGATAAAACACACGGCTGATAGCCGTAAGGGGCTATAATAACTTCTTCAGTGGCAGTCGGAACATGCCCCAGGCTCCAGTTCATCGGATTTTCCCATTGATAGTTATAGGTACCAAACCAGATATTCGGAAGCTGTTCTTCAAGATAAGCCAGAGTATACGTTCCATAAGCATAACTGGCATATCCCCTGACTTTCAGATAAACCGTCCCGGTGTAAGTTGCATTCCAGACAATCCGCGACCGGTTGCTTTCGCATCCGTCGTCATCAGCGGCCAAAATGGAACATCCGTTGTCATATAATTCGAGATAGGTGTCAAAATCAGCTGTAGCCCCGTCACCGCAGCCGGTTTTGAAAGTGTATTGCTTTCCTGAAGTTACGTTTACCGCATAGATCTTACAGCCATCACTTAAGATGGAAGAACTGTGGATTTGGTAATAAGTGGTTGGAGTAATTGAAAAATCATACGAAGGACATGTCTTGCATAAATTCGGATTGTAGCCGCGGTAGGCAAGATTGTAACTTCCAAAATAGGCGCTATAGCCCTTAACCTTCAGGTAGGCTGCTCCGGTATATGTCGCCGTCCAGTTGATGATAGAACGGTTGCTTTCGCAACCATCGTCGTTAGCAGTAATCAAACTGCAACTGTTGTTATAGAGCTCGAGATAGGTATCGAAATCGGCCGTAGCTCCATCTCCGCAACCGGTTTTAAAGGTATACTGGTAGCCTGAAGTAACATACATGTAATAAATCCGGCAGCCATTACTTGAGATAGAGGAACTATGTGTCTGATAGGTTTGAACCGGACCAATATCATATTCATACGAAGGGCATGCCACGCACCAGGGATCGGATTTATAAGCCAAAGTATAAGAACCATAATACGAACTGTTATAGCCGCGGACTTTCAGGTAAGCATACCCGGAATAGGTAGCCGTCCATGTGATGATGGAACGGTAGCTTTCGCATCCGTCGTCATTGCCTGTTATGTATGAACAGCCGTTATCGTACAATTCGAGGTAAGTATCGAAAACAGCCGTGGCTCCGTCCCCACAACCTGTTTTAAAGGTATAGGTGGAATTTACTGAAACATAAATCAGATATATCCTGCAACCGTTACTGACGATGGAGGATGTGTGGGTTTGGAATGACGAAAGTGCGCTGATAAAATAATCATAGGAGGGACAGGTAAGGCAGTCCGCCAATGTTTGGTCCGAACCGGATCCATAGGGTGTTATAAGAACCTGACCAGAGGATTCAGTGATCTTCTCCGGAGATTTTTCTTTTTCGTTCTGCGCTGAACCGTTGGAGGTTAAAGCGATTGATAATATCAGAAGCAGTAAAAATTTTTTCATGGTGTAGAATTTTAAGGATTCATATTTAATTATCAAAATTAGTTCAGTGAGAAGGCTTTTCAATTGTAAAATTCGGACAAATAATTGTAAAAATCGGACATTTCCTGCTTTTGCAGAATTGCTTTTCACTACTTCTATTGTCAGTACGAAAGCATTCCTGAAAATCCGCAAGGATTTATCAGGAATCCAGAACGGTTTTCGAAGGACTTCTCAATGCTCATGCAGGACTCATAGAGTCTCCGAAGGATCATACTGGATTCCTGCTTTCGCAGGAATGCTTTCGTGGAAACAATGATAGGCATTGCTGGATTCCTGCTTGCGCAGGAATGACTTCACGAGAACAAGGAAGGGTGATGGTGGATTTTTGCTTGCCCGCCAAAATTTATTGTCATCAAGGCAGGCGGGCTTGTGCAGGAATGCTTTTCACTACTTCTATTGTCAGTACGAAAGCATTCCTGAAAATCCGCAAGGATTTATCAGGAATCCAGAAACGATTTTCGAAGGACTTCTCAATGCTCATGCAGGACTCATAGAGTCTCCGAAGGATCGTACTGGATTCCTGCTTTCGCAGGAATGCTTTCGTGGAAACAATGATAGGCATTGCTGGATTCCTGCTTGCGAAGGAATGACTTCACGAGAACAAGGAAGGGTGATGGTGGATTTTTGCTTGCCCGCCAAAATTTATTGTCATCAAGGCAGGCGGGCTTGCGCAGAATTGCTTTTCACTACTTCTATTGTCAGTACGAAAGCATTCCTGAAAATCCACAAGGATTTATCAGGAATCCAGAACGGTTTTCGAAGGACTTCTCAATGTTCATGCACGACTCATAGAGTCTCCGAAGGATCCTATTGGATTCCTGCTTGCGCAGGAATGCTTTCGTGGAAACAATGATAGGCATTGCTGGATTCCTGCTTGCGAAGGAATGCTTTCGTGGATTCTAATTAAACGTTTACATCATCATACCAATCAGCAGCCAGGTCAAGCCACTCAGGATTCATGCTTTCAATTAACTGGATTTTCCAGTTTCTTTTCCATTTTTTCATTTGCCTTTCTCTAATGAATGCATCGTTATGATTGGGATGTTCCTCAAAATAGACCAGATTGTGGATGCCGTATTTTTTTGTGAATCCTTCATTAAGTTCGAATTTGTGTTCGAAAATTCTTCGTTTAAGGTCTTTTGTAAAACCGATATACAGTGTTCCATTGCGTTTACTGGCAAGAATGTAAACAAAGTGGGTTCTCATAGTGGGTTGATTCTAAAACTCAAAAATAGTAAATACTGGATTCCTGCTTTCGCAGGAATGTCTGCTTTCGCAGGAATGTCTGCTTTCGCAGGAATGTCTGCTTTCGCAGGAATGTCTGCTTTCGCAGGAATGTCTGCTTTCGCAGGAATGTCTGCTTTCGCAGGAATGCCTTCAGGAGAACAAGGAAGGGTAATGGTGGATTCCTGCTTACTCTGAAATGACACCTCCACTTACCGAATCATTGTAATATTTAAAAGCAACATGCTCGTCACTGGCAAGGAATGAACCCGGACTCATGCCGGTGAGCTTCTTAAAATGATTATTGAAATGAGCGGGATCATAAAATCCGGTTTCGTAAGCAAGTTCTTTCAGCGAACGAAACCGTTCTGTATTCAGCAGGTTAATAATATGATGCAATTGCTTTAATTTAATAAACTGAAGGGGTTTTAAACCTGTGATTTCGATGAATTTCCTGTTCAGCTGCCTTTCGCTGATATGTATCGGATTACACAATGTATTCACAGTGATCTGCCCGTTTGTATCCTCGATCAGCTTTATTGCTGTTTCGAGGTATTTGTATTTATGAGCTTTCAGTGCATTCATCGATGCTATATACCGCTGTAGCATTCCGGCATGTTCCGCAGGATTGTCAACACTGTTCAGGTCATCCGAAAGCTTTGTGAGGTTTTCACTTTCAATCCAATGATCCAGACTATCTGTTTTATTTAAAAGACAAGCGGGCGATCGCCTGAAAAGAAACCAAAATCCTGCCGCCGTAAATTCCACCAGCACCTGGCAGAGCTTTCCGTTGTGCAGAGCAAAGATATCGTCACGTGTTTTAGGTCCTGTGATCATCAACTGCTGTTTCTGTGCGGCTAATATTCCACCTGTCTCGAATCCCGGAATGTGACAATGATTGTAAGTCAGGCAGCAATAAGGGGTTGGAGTGAGCTTTTGCCGAAAATGAGAATACTCGCCGGACAGGAAGATGGTAATTTTCCTGATACAACTTTCAAGCTCCTTATTTGCCGGTAAAGTGTAAATTTCCATCCAGGAAAAAGCAGTGGGATAAAAATAACAAATATAACCAGGTCAACTGCAATATTTGTCACTAAATTTAACCCGACTGTCGCTTCGTCAAGAATATATTTACATCCCTAATGGTAAAAATCCCGTTCATAAGGATCAGGGAAGTAAAATTTTTCTGACCAAACTCCTCTTTATTACTCTCATGGTGGTGTTCTGTTTGTCGGGAATCCATCCCAGCATCGACAATGGCACTGCCATTTGTCGCCAGGAATACGGTTGCTTCTTCGTTTCCGAACCGGTGTAATCTATTGTTCTCGTTTTCAAGGATTCTCTTTAACCTGCATTATTCCTAAAATTTATACTTCAGGCTCTTTATGCAGGTTAAATTAAATCCTGATATAAATTGCACAGATAGTCAGAATTTCAGGGGTGAGATGTTACTATAAGGAGGACTTATTTCATGACATTTCTAAAACTTCAAACTCACCCCGCCCATTACATTGAATTTCGCCTGGGGGAAGTACCCGTTCATTTCGTATTCCTGGTTCCCGTAGAAATAGCGATATACCCATGCATTGGATTCGTATTCGGAGTTTAATATGTTGTTCAGGCTCAGCGTCAGGTCGATTTGATGGATAAGACCGGTCTTAATGGAATAATAGAATTTCAGATCACTGACGAAATAAGGTTCGAGGCTGCGGTCTTTGCTGGAAGTGTTGTCGATATACTGCCTGCCGACGTACTTCGACTGTAGTACAATGTTAAGAGATTGCATGGGCTGCCACGAAAGGCTGCTTCCCCCGACGATATCCGGCGAAAAAGAAATGTCCGTAGTTCCAAGGGTATCCATATTCTGCTCGGGCCATGTATCCCAGTTATCCACAAAAGCTACGAAATCCGTAATCTTGTTTTGGCTTAGGGTCAGATTCAAGTCCCACCGCAGTTTTTTCAGAATCTGCACTCCGCCTGAAAATTCTATCCCTGTCCTGTAACTTTCAGGTACATTGACCATCACCGGATCGCCCACATTGTTGATTTTTCCTGTCAATACAAGTTGATCTTTATACTTCATGTAATAACAGGCAGCCTCCAGATTCAGAATCTTAGTTTGAAATTTATAACCGAGTTCATAATCCAGCAATCTTTCGGCGCTGATTTGCTGACCCGGATCGGAATCCCGGTAAACCGACCGGCTCGGCTCGCGATGTGCAACTGCTACCGATGCATAAAGGTTGTTGGTTTTATTCATTGTTAAATAAATGCCGCCTTTGGGATTAAAAAAAGTAAAAGTATGATCCTGCGTCAGATCGCGGAGATCATCGGCAAAACCATCAATCGAATACCTGATATTCCTAACCTGAACATCACCGAATAGATTTAACCTTTTATTCAGCTTGTAATTGACTTTAGCAAAGCAGTTAAGGTCGGTTTTATCCCCGGTACTTTCGTACCAGGGCTTGTCGATAAAGCTGTTGCTGCTGTGCTCAGCCCAGATGATATAACCGTAATGATCGCCGTGATATGTATTCCAGCCTCCGCCAATCGTTGCAGCAATTTTGCTTCCGGTAAAACTCAAAGCAAGGTTCAATCCGTAAAAATCATTATCGAGCCATTTCCGGTTGACCAGGTTTGTGTTAGAAACCGTATCCGAACCAATAACCACCTCCCCGAGACCATAATCAGCAAAAGCCTCATCACTTTTATAACTTTCATAATACCCTTTGCCTTTGGTATAAAACAAAGCGGAGGTCAGATTCAATTTCTCTGAAAACTGATTCGCGAAATGAAGCTGGTAGTAATCCTGCTGATAGTTGTCGGTTTGATTTTTGTAATATCCTGTGATATTCCCGTTTGAATCGTACATTTCGCCGGAGGGATTATATCTTCGATTGGTTTCAAGGCTGTCTTTGGGGATTCCGTTCCAAGCCTGGTAAGTCTTTTCTTTTCCTGATGTCACAATAGCTTTGAGAATAGTCTTCTTTCCATAATATCCACCCGACAGATAAAGCGATTTCAGATCACTCCATCCGCGATCTATGAAGCCATCGGATGAAATTGCCGAAAGCCTGCCGTCGAAAGCCCATTTGTTATTGATGAGACCTGATCCGAACCGAAGCGTGTTCTTAAAGGTATTATACGAACCGGCAGCGCTGTTGATTTCAGCAAAAGGTTCGGGATTGAGCCTGGTTGTCTGAATGTTGATGCTGGCGCCAAAGGCTGCGGCACCGTTGGATGACGTGCCGACGCCACGCTGAATCTGAATGTTGTCCACCGAAGAAGCCAGGTCGGGAAGATCGACAAAAAAAACATCCTGCGATTCGGCATCGTTCACTGGAACACCGTTCATTGTCACATTGATCCTCGTGATGTCGGTTCCTCTGATCCTGATCCCTGTATAACCTACACCTGCGCCGGCATCGGAAGTGGTGACCGCCGAAGGGGTGATCTGAAGAATAAATGGAAAATCCTGTCCGGTGTTTTGCCGTTCAATGTCTTTATTTTCCAATGATGTAAAAGTGGATGGTGTTTTTTCCTGAACGCGGGTTGATTTTACAATCACTTCATCGCTAAGGACCGGGCTGTACTCCAGGCTGAAATCAAGGATCAAATCTTTGTCAATATTCACCTCTTTTACAAGTGGCTTGTATCCGACAAATGAAACCCGGAACCGATAACTGCCTTTTTTCAGTCCTTTCAGATAATAGGTCCCGTCTTCGGCGGAGGATGTTGAAAACCGCGTGTTTTGGACCACGATGTTCGCTCCGGATAGGGGTTGTCCTTTATCCTGGCTTGTTATTTTTCCGGAGACATAAAATTGGGAAAAAACGATCTGTGGTGCTGCTGCAAAAAGGAATGCAACGAATGCGAAAATTAATCTTTGTCGTTTCATGGCAATAAAAATCAAGTTAAACAATGACGTTAAGTCATCAAATAGGGAATTGCCATACTTTGTTTGAATTTTTGTTTCCCTCCGCCGGCATTACCCGGATCAGGTTACTGCTTATTGACTACAAGCAAAGAGTATGTTCTCAGCCCATCTAAAGAAGTCTTAAGTCTAAAGTCTCAAGTCTATAGTCTAAAGTCTATCGTCTAACATCTATGGACTAAAGACTCAAGACTAACCCTTCGGGCACCCCTGTTTGAATCGACGCGACAAAGATAAAAAATAAATCGCCTCAGATTCACAGCTTATTCCGGTAGTTTAAAATCGTTGACGATGGTATTCAGATCGAAGAATTCAGGCCAGAAGTGATGGTTAAGGGTCGCACGCGCCAGATCGAAGATTTTCAGTTGTGACCTGTCAATGATCTGTGAGTCTGAAGTGCAAATGATACCTTCAGTTTGTCCGGTAAGTTCTTTATCGGTACTTTGAGATATTATGATTTCAGGCTGAAGTTTGAAATCGGGGAGAGCCTTCTTGATTTTTTCGCAGAAAGCCTCATGACCGTTCACCTGGCTGTCGAATATAAGTTTGACTCCTGCGATCCCAGTATTTATCAGGAAGGCAATCATGATTTCAAGGGATCTCAAAGGAAGCAGACTTTGGATGTCTTTCCCATGGATTTCGGAGGCATCGCGCAAAATACCATCCATGCTTAAAAATACAATTTTCCCATGAAGATAACTGCCAATGGTCAGCAACTGGTTATAAGCATCTACAAGCAGGATTTCATTTTTCAGGTCTGAGACATCCACAAGCTTTGCACGCCTTGCCATTGCTTTATCGTACGAAGTGACTCCCCTGTAAAGCATAGACCTTTCAATGCCGGAAAGCTTGTACCGGTCGCCGACCAATTTCAGTACCGCCTTTTGAGGATATTTCTTCCAGATAAAAACCTCGTAATCCTTTACAGCCTGCGGGAAATCACTTGAATAATCAAACATAAAGGCAAATTTACCCAAATTGATGAAAGGATATGAAACTATTTTTTGGCAAGTGGAGATGTCCAAAAAATTCTATCTTTGAATCACTAAAAAAAAGAGTGTATGCAGAATAGGGACATTCGCTGGCAACAAAGGTTCCATAATTATAAAAAAGCGATAGGGCAACTGGAGAGATTCGTAGCAAAAGAAAATCTCAATGAAATGGAAGAACAGGGTCTTATCAAATCTTTCGAGTACACCTATGAACTCGCCTGGAAAACGCTGCAGGATTTGCTGAAAGAAAAGGGGTACAAAAATATTTTGGGTCCAAAACCGGTAATAGAACAGAGCTTCGCCGACGGCTATATTGAAGACGGTAAAGCATGGATGAGGATGCATAACAGCCGAAACCTGACGAGCCATACCTATGATGAAGAATCTGCAAAGGAGATCATTTCCGGGATAAGAACCGAATACTATGATCTTCTGCTGAAAATAAAAGCTCGGCTTGCGCAGGAATCAAGCAGTAAACAAGGGACACTGTTCGATGAAGAGTAAAACCAGATACGGCTTAACCGAATCAGACATTACAGACATTGTGATTTTACTTTCTGGTAATCCCAAAGTGAAAAAGATAATTTTGTTCGGTTCGAGGGCTAAAGGATCTCACAACAATGGTTCTGACGTCGATATTGCACTGAAGGGAGATAATCTGGTTCTCAGGGATGTACTTGATTTTATGACCGGGATCGAAGACCTCTCACTGCCGAATAAATTCGATCTTGTCATCTATAATCGGATCAAGGATAAAGAATTACGCGAGCACATCGACAGGGTTGGAATTATCTTATTTGACAGATCAGAGTCATGATGAATTTAAGGAAAGAAATTTTATGAAAATTGTTATCATCAACGGTCCGAATTTAAACCTCACCGGAACACGCGAGCCTTCCGTTTATGGCAGTGTTACGTTCGAAGAGTATTTGAATGATCTGAGAAAGGATTTTCCCGATTTCGAAATCGGTTATTTCCAAAGCAATGTTGAAGGAGAGATCATCAATAGACTGCATGAGGCTGGATTTTCAGCCGATGGAATTATTCTGAATGCAGGCGGTTATTCGCATACTTCGGTTGCCATTGCTGATGCCGTGAAAGCAATTCCTGCACCGGTAGTTGAAGTTCATATTTCGAATATTTTTGCCAGGGAAGAATTCCGCCATAAGTCTCTTATTGCACCGAATGCAAAAGGATGTATCATCGGATTCGGATTGAATTCATACCGCCTTGCATTACTTTCCTTTTTGTAAGGCAGAGGTACAAGTCTTTAGTCTTAAGTCTTTAGTCTCAATCGTCAATCCCTACTAAAGACCCAATACTCAATACTCAATACTCAAGACTTTAGACTCAAGACTCCTTCCCGATTATTATGCCAATAGCCACCTCCATGATATCATCCACACCTGCCAGTTCATGAAGAGGGTTGTTCCAAACGGTGACATCCGGAGGAACTCCATTTTCCCAGTTCAGCCCGTCGGGAGTAAGCGTTCGTGAGACCGAAAACCGGTAACCCCAGCCATTGGGAAGCTCGAAGCCGGCGGGAGCGCCGAGTCCACCGCCGGTAGTATCGCCAACCTGGATCACATGGGGAAAAGCTTTCATTGCTGTCGCAAACAACGATGTCGCGCTGAAGCATCCGCGGTTTGTGAGTAGCACTACTGTACCGGTATAACGGTATGAGCCGGCTGGGCTCATATACACCTGCAAAGTGTCACCGAATTCCTCGTGTCCCGGTCCGTTTTTCAGAGCCGAAGAATAGATAAACCGTTTCTGATCGGCAAACCGTGAACCCAGTGTAAAAGCATTATTGACATCCCCTCCGCCATTATTTCTCACATCGAGGATGATGCCTTTGGAATGCCACAGGCTGGCGATGACAAAATCGATGTCGGCAGCCTGAATAGGCTCGAGAAAGTTGCCGCAATAAATGTAGCCGATCTGTTGTCCGTTTCGCCCGAAGGTTGTGTTCACAAGGGGTCCGGTTATCCTGTAATTCCATCCGATATAGTTATCCTTTATCAGCCTGAAATCGAAGTTCTCCGGCGCATCATATTTAAAGGTGTACCTCGAAATATCGAATGGTGCAATGAGGTTCACATGACCGTCATGAAGCTCGTTCAGCATGGCGGCAAGAACATCGAAAAGCTCGTATTCATTCATGTCGGGGGTGATCTGAGGATGATAGACGTTATATATTTCATTCCAGTTGATACCCTTGTATTCGAAGAAGGAATATTTTTCGTCGGCAGTATTCCATAAATACTGAAAATTGGTTTCCGGATCATTCGCCGGTTCCTTCTCCATCAGGATTTTTTCGCACGAAGTAAGAAAGGCAGTCAGACAAAGGATAGTGAGCAATTTTTTCATGATCTTAGTTTTGATTGAATTTGAAGACGAACGAAAAGCAAACGGCGTGGAATGCGCTCTGCACCTTGTTGTAACCGGGATCGTGGTGATAAAAATTCCAGATGTAGGCGAGCTTGAAGAGGTTGCCATTATGAAGCTCGTAAAACAGTTCTGTTTGCGACCGGATATTCATGGGAACGAACAAACCGCCGTCGGTATGATCGGTCGTTACTGCAGACTGAAGCTCAGGATCGACAAAGTTGGTAATGGTGACATAGGTGGGTCGCAGCATCCAGCTTACAACAGGCACCGAAAGCTGCCAGCTCAGCCACAGGTTACGGTCGCGGCGCTTCAGGTTCATAAAAAGGAACTTAAACGCTGCAGCCTTGTATCCGAAAGGCAGCTCGATCCGCGAAGAAAAACCGATCCCATTATAATTATCGAAGGTAAACGCGGAATTTTCATATTTGTAATTGACCCGCAGATGTGCATTGGTATTGATTTCGGGACCCAGGTACCAGTTGATGGAAGGTTTGGCAAAATGTCGTACCCGGAACAGGTGATTATACCTGAAAGCAAGCCAGAAACTCGTATTCCTCTGGTCGTACCACGGAGTTTCGGTGCGGCTTTTCAGTTCGCCGAAACTGAAATCGGCTTCAAAGGTTTTGATGATCTTTTCGGAATGGGTGAGGTAACCGAGCGAAACGAAGGGAATGGTTAAGCCGCGGTACAACAAGGGAGAAGTGGCATTGTCAATAACTTTGATGTACGAACCACCCATTCCGAGCCCGAGGTATTTGTCGCGGGCTTTGCGCTCCAGCTTTCGCTGCTCACGTTTTAGCTTGTCGTGAGGAAGCGCCGCCAGGGAAGCACCTACGATAAAGAAGGCGATGAGGATGCAGGGAATAATTTTTCTGTTCATTTTCATGTTGCTTTGAAACAGGCAAAGATAAAGATACTTCGGCAACAGAGAACAGGATGAAGCCTGAAAGGATGTATTCGATTAAGGCAGAGCCTTAGCCGAACTCAGGGCATTTCAGCTATTCCGATTTGTGTCAGGCTACCTTGATTTTAATATCTTGTCCGTACTTGACAATCTCGTTAACAATCGGGTTTGAAATATCAAAATCTTTTTCTCTAAATGGATGTGGTTCAATTCGACTGTCGATTTTTCTCCTCAAGCGCATCAAATCCAATTGGGTATCGATCAGGTTGTTGTAATCTTTTAAAATCACTGCGATGTCAATATCACTATCTGCGTTGAAATTACCTTTTGCGTATGAACCAAAAAGAATAATTTTTACAAAATCATATTTTGTTTTTACAGCATAGGCATATTTTAGAGCAATATCTAAAGCATCTTTTTTATCCATGTCCGAATGGTTTTTATTTTCTCAATCCAATTCTGAGTATAATCAGGAGTGCACAAATTGTAAAACTCTTTTTTGTAATCATCGTATCTGGCATTTAAATTAAACGAAGTAATCTCGTCGAACCAGTCAGAATATTCATCCGACATTTTCAATCCAATCAGTTCTCCTAATCTATACAAATTATGTGTAAAAGGAGCATGTTCCTTAAACTGTTTGACGTAAAGAGCCTTAAGCAACTTCTCAATTGAAATGTGTCCAAGAAACAATGACCATGCGTATGATTTTGAACTATATAATGTCAGCATTGTATTGAAGTCGTCGTCTGAAGTTTCAATCCAATGGTTTACAATCCTGTCAACGTCAATATTTGATTTATTTTCGCTCACTTATCAGTTTATTTTCAGTCTCAAAATAACTATTTTACAACAGCTACTCCTTCGACCCCTCGAATCAGGGGTTCAAAGGTAGTGAAAGAGTTTGAATACGGGAATCGGTCAAAAAAGAAACTCGAGCGGTGATGGAGGAAAAAACAGATCATGTCCGGCAACAGGGACTTTAAAGATGCAGGCTTCAACCAAAGAGGAAATAATCGAATAAGGCAGAGCCTTAGCGGGACACAGGGCATTGATAATCTGACCAATATCGACCCTAAGATTGAATATTAAATTGAAAAATGCATTGAAAGCTAAAATAAATTGGTTTAACCCGAGATAAAACAGGAATAATGCGAGGCGAAAGTTTGCTAATGCGAGGTATAAGTTTGCTTACGCGAGGCGGAAGTTTGCTTACGCGAGGCGGAAGTTTGCTTACGCGAGGCGGAAGTTTGCTTACGCGAGGCAGAAGTTTGCTTACACGAGGCAGAAGTTTGCTTACGCGCGGTAAAAGTTTGTAAATGCGATGTGGAAGATTGTTTTTCCGGGATTAGACACATGAAAAAACTTGTTTTAACCCAATTCAAACAGGCGAGCCTGAAGCGTTGACCTATGCGGGCTGTGAGTCGTGCCCATAAAAAAAAATAATAATTTACCTGTGCTTCTTACAATTAATTCGGTCACGAGGCGCTTACACACACATGCCTTAGCGTCAGACTCGCCAGTGGGAGTAATTAATCCTCTATCAGAAGGTGCAAATAAAAAAACCACTGCCCTTTGCAAAAGCGTGCAGGCAGTGGTTGAATCAATAAATAATAATTTTTCTTAATCCGGCACCTTTGATAAAGTCCCAATATTGGGAAGCCAAACCTGGTTCTTATCCGGGTTGTTTACCTGGGTATCGAGGTTCAGATCGCTCTTGTAGTATCCGGCTTTGCCGGTTTCGGAATCCCAATTCACATCTTTGTCGGCTGTTTCAACAATGCCGTTGGCATCGCTGTCGCCGCCGGTCATACCGAACTTGCCGCCTCCAAGGCTCTTTTGTCCGTCGAGATAGGCTTTTGAAAGGGCGTCGGTAAAATTATAGGTATAATTGCCGTCAGCGGGCGACAAAGGAGTGGCTGACATTACCGCAAGGTGATCGCGGTGCCAGATCAGCACATAGAGATTATTCAGGATAGCTCCGGTAAATGTGATGGGGCTAACTCCGTCGGTTTTCACAATGGAGCCGTCAGCCAGCAGCAATGCAGCCTGCCTGTGTATCCGCTTTTCCGATGTGGCTGTGGATGCATCGCCGTCGGTGTTCCTGAGTTCCACCAGCACCCAGTCGGTTATGTTTGCATTAGGCGCTATGGAAATGTTCTCGGTTCCGGCATAGAGCCAGGGTGCGGTACTATAAGGCTGATTGACGGGCAGCTTCCCTGCCAGATCAAGGTCGTAATCCATGGCGGTTCCATTAAACGGACCTTCGAGGAAAACCGTCAGATCGAATGTGTGTGTCGGGATCACACAGGGAGCACATTCAGCAAAGCAAACCAGATTGAGCGTAGTATTCGCTGCCGGAACAAAGAACTCGCGGTTACCGCCCATCCCTGAACATGCACCCGGAACTGTTTCGGCTCCCGGCCAGTCATTTCCGTTGATGAATTTATACTCGTGGAATTCACCTTCACCAAGAGCTAAAGTAACCTGGTAAATATTGTTGCCGGTATGGGTCATTTCGGTAGCGGCAGGATTCCAACCCTGGAAGCTCCCTGCCAAATGCACGCCAAACGGTGAAACGCTTTGCAGCGACATGTCAACCCGGAAGGTGATGTCGCGTTGTGTGGGATTGCAGACAAGGCATGTGGCATAGCAAACTGCCGTTAAAACGATGTCTTCGTCGGGCACCGTGATATACCGGTTGTTATTGTTGGCACAATACCATGGCACACTTTCATCTTCACCCCATGCGTCGCCGTTGATAAACTTATATTCGTGATAGCTTCCCGATTGCAAAACAAATGTGGTTTGCCATATTCCGTTCCCCATATCGGTAAGCAAAGTGGCTGAGGGATTCCATCCCTGGAAGCCTCCGGCAATATGAACGCCTTCGGGTGCGGCAGTCGTTTCCGACATATCCACCCTGAAAGTGACGTTAATGTCTGTCACTACAGTGCAGGGATCGCAACTGCCAAAGCATACCAACGGAAGGGTTGTATTGGTTGCGGGAACTGTCAGATAGCGGTTGGAATATCCACCATAGCCACATTCAGGAGGAACGGTTTCATAAGTTGCGCCATTCAGGAACTTGTATTCATGAAATTCACCGACACCCATCGTCACGGTAATTGCATAGACATCATTTCCCATGGCTGTCATCTGCTGACCGCTCCACTGCGGATTCTGGAAAGATCCCTGGATGAAAACACCGGTAGGAGAGATTGTCTCGTTCGACATGTCAACCTGGAAAGTGATATCAACCTGTGGAAGGATGCACGGCAGGCAGCTGCCGAAGCAAACAGCAGTAAGAACCGTATCGTTTGCCGGAACAGTCAGATACCGGTTACCACCCGAAGCGCATGCACCCGGCACGCTTTCGTCTTCTCCCCAGGCATCGCCGTTAATATATTTCCACTGAAGATTTTCACCCATAGTGCCGGAATAAGTGTAGGTATAAATGGCTCCGATAAGGTTGGTCATGGGGGTTAAAGAAGGATTCCATCCCTGGAAATTACCGGCAATGTGCACGCCTTCGGGAGGAACCGTCTGATTTTGCATATCCACTCTGAAGGTCACATTCACAGCCATTAGGCTGGCATTTGCAATCAGGCACATAACTGATAAAATAAAAAGTCTGATTTTTTTCATAGAGTTATAAATTTATGTTTAACTAATTTGTTGAAAGGTCGCGAAGTTATGAAAAAAAATAATACGGAATTTGGTTACAATTTCACAGCGGATCGAACTAACATTTATTGAATGAGAATCGAGGGAAAGTATTAATTTTATCGCATCAAAATTTTTGGCAATGAAGAAATTTTATCTTGGAATATTTTTAATGACCGTGATACTTTCGACGCTTCGTAGCGGGAATCTGAACGGAGATACCAAAAGCTGGTCGAAAGAAGATTTGATCGGATTCGACCGTGTTGGTGACTGCATTGGTTCAACAGGTGATATTTCGTCGGTATATGCAAAACAAACCCATGATGGGTTGTTGCTCAGAATTACTTTCGATAACATGGTTACACGAAAATCGAATGAAGTGGTGAGTGATCATTTCCTGAACAGGAACATTTCTGTCAGCATAAGGATCAAGGATAAAGCCGGAAAATACACTGACATTGAAAAGACAGGCTCAGTTCAGAACCTCAGTGGCAATGAAAAAGGATTTGATTATTTGAGAAGTCCTGTCAGTAATATGCTGGTCGTTCTCATCAAGGAACCTGTTTTGATGAATAAGGAAAACATGGTAATTGAAATAAAAATTTTAGTGGATAATAAAATTGCTGACGATTTTATTTCAAATGGGAAAGAAGTTCTTGACGGCGGCAACTGTGCCTTTGTTCATCATGGCAACCAGGGTTTAACCTATACCAACGTATTTTATGGAAACGCCTTTGGGATCAGCGGACTGGATGGCAGCGGATACGATGAAGTGCTCCAGGCTCACGAAGCTACGGGAACCCCGGGAAATTTTCACATGTCGGGAACCCTGATGCCTGCTGCCGAATGGCATAATCCCGAGTTTAACGACTGGCTTGCCACTATGGCTTCGCAGGGATTGGTTTCGATGATGACTTCTGCGTTGGGTCAGCATATCATGCCTTTTGTACAGAATCCGATGAACGAATGGTCGGTTTACATAGAGTCGCAGATGGTAAACTTCCGCTATAATTATATTCCGCATATTGCCTGGATTCCCGAAAGGGTTTGGCTTTCGCAGGGCTATTATCCCGATGCCGGCGTAATCGACTGGCTCGGAGATAACTGGACCCAACACGGCGTGTGGGGTATTGTCCTTGACGACTGGCCGCACCTGAGTGGTTACGATAACCGGAAAATACATTGGATGAACAACGGATCGGGAGTCAATCTACGGGTAATCCCGATAAACAATACGTTTGTCGGAAATATGCACTATGACGCCACTGCCGCAAAAAACCTGATTGCTTCCATGGGACAGTACAACATCTGTGTTTATGGCACTGACTGGGAAGCCGCAGCAGAAATGAACGAACATGACGGAACATTTATGCTCGATAATTACGAGAACGTGCTATGGTATTGTCACGATAATTATCCCGGAGTCAACGTCTGGAAACTCGAGGATGCGATTATGAATCCCGATTTTAATGGTACGGGTGTCAATCTGACCAACGGAACC
>Ga0233425_10005086_pt1 | contig 21249 bp, 16 predicted proteins | sample Watercolumn_Towu_2_FD_181712 | JGI IMG/M metagenome (GOLD analysis project Ga0233425, IMG submission 181712) | Freshwater microbial communities from Lake Towuti, South Sulawesi, Indonesia - Watercolumn_Towuti2014_140_MG | ecosystem: Environmental > Aquatic > Freshwater > Lake | place...
TTATCCTTCAACCTGGGTGACATCGAAACACCGGAAGATAAGATCAAGATCATTGCTGAAGCTCAGGCTCAGGTAGACGAGGTGATGTCTAACTACTCCATGGGTTTCATCACCAACAACGAGCGTTACAACCAGATCATCGATATCTGGACACACGCCAACTCGAAGGTTACTAAGAAAGTATTGGATAAGATCAGCACCGATCGCCAGGGCTTCAACTCGGTGTATATGATGCTCGACTCCGGAGCCCGTGGTTCCAAGGAGCAGATCAAACAGCTGAGCGGGATGCGTGGTCTGATGGCAAAACCTCAGAAAGCAGGTGATACTACGGCTTCCATTATCGAGAACCCGGTATTGTCCAACTTCCGTGAAGGTCTGTCCATCTTGGAGTACTTCATCTCTACCCACGGTGCACGTAAAGGTCTGGCAGATACGGCGTTGAAAACGGCCGATGCCGGTTACCTGACCCGTCGTCTGGTGGATGTGGCGCAGGACGTGATCATCAACGAAGAAGACTGCGGAACACTGCGTGGATTAACGGCAACTGCCCTGAAAAATAACGACGATATCGTTGAAACATTAAGGGACCGTGCTTTAGGACGTATTGCCCTGGCAGACGTTTATCACCCGACTACAGGCGACCTCATCGTTGCTGCCGGTGAAATGATCACCGAAGACGTGGCGGATGTGATCGAAGCGTCTCCGATCGAATCAGTAGAGATCCGCTCGGTATTAACCTGCGAGTCGAAACTGGGTGTATGCTCCAAATGCTACGGACGCAACTTAGCCAACGGCCGCCAGGTACAGTTAGGTGAGGCTGTCGGTGTGATCGCTGCACAGTCCATCGGTGAGCCGGGTACACAGCTGACACTTCGTACCTTCCACGTGGGTGGTACGGCATCGAACACGGCTGCTGCGTCGAGCTTAGTGGCTAAATACGACGGTATTGCCGAGATCGACGAATTACGCACCGTAGAGCGTGTGAACCAGGACGGTACCAAAGCCAATGTGGTGATCGGCCGTTCGACAGAGGTTCGTATCGTGGATACAAATACCGGAATTACCTTAACGACCGGTAACATCCCTTACGGTTCACAATTGTACATCAAACCGGGTGCAAAAGTGAAAAAAGGCGATGTGATCTGCGAATGGGATCCGTACAATGCGGTGATCGTATCGGAGTTCGGTGGTAACGTTGAATACGAAGGTATTAAAGAGAACGTGACCTACCGCGAAGAGTCCGATGAGCAAACCGGTTTCCGCGAAAAAGTAATTATCGAAAGCAAGGACAAGTCTTTATCTCCATTGATCCGTATCGTGGACAAAAAAGGCGAGCCTTTGAAAACATACAACTTACCGGTAAGCGCTCACATCATCGTGAATGAAAAAGCGAAGATCGAGCCGGGCCAGGTGTTAGTGAAGATCCCTCGTGTGACAGGTAAGACAGGTGACATCACCGGTGGTCTCCCTCGTGTAACCGAGCTCTTCGAAGCACGTAACCCATCGAATCCTGCGGTAGTTTCCGAGATCGACGGTATCGTAACCTTCGGCAAGATCAAGCGCGGTAACCGTGAGGTGATCGTAGAAGCTAAGACAGGCGAACAGCACCGTTACCTGGTGTCTTTATCGAAACATATCCTCGTGCAGGAAAACGATTTCGTGAAAGCAGGTGAGCAATTATCTGACGGCGCGATCTCTCCTGGCGATATCTTAGCGATCAAAGGCCCTACAGCCGTTCAGGAATACTTAGTGAACGAGATCCAGGAGGTATACCGCTTACAGGGTCAGAAACTGAATGACAAGCACTTCGAGGTGATCGTTCGCCAGATGATGCGTAAGGTTCAGATCGAAGATCCGGGCGATACGTCATTCCTGGAATTGCAGCTGATCAACAAGATCGACTTCATGACCGAGAACGACAACCTCTACGGTAAAAAAGTAGTGGTGGAGCCGGGCGACTCTGAAACGCTGAAACGCGGACAGATCGTGACAGCACGTAAGCTGCGTGATGAGAACTCCATCCTGCGCCGTAAAGACAAGAAGCTGGTAGAAGCGCGTGATGCGGTTCCTGCAACAGCTACGCCGATCCTTCAGGGTATCACGAGGGCGTCCTTACAAACCAGCAGCTGGATCTCTGCGGCATCGTTCCAGGAAACAACCAAAGTACTGAACGAAGCAGCGGTAAACGGAAAAGTGGATACACTGCAAGGTCTGAAAGAGAACGTGATCGTAGGTCACCTCATCCCGGCCGGTACAGGTCTGCGCCAATACGAGAAATTAGTCGTAGGAAGCAAGGAAGAGTACGAGCGCCTGATGGCTTCGAAAGAAGAGATCGAGGAAGAAGCGTAATAACGGTAGCGTTGGTGCTTCGACTACGCCTGTCTGCCGATAGGCAGGCTCAGCAACCGAACGCTGCTAATCATATAAAAACCTCTTTCAGCAATGGAAGGGGTTTTTTTGTTAATGTGCTGAAAACCCCTTTACCGGTAGGAATAACAAAATAAACCACGTAATTTTACGCGATCCTTTTTAATAGATTTATGAAATACATTTTATTTTTTTGTTTTAGTCTTGCCGTCAAGGCTTATGCACAAATCCCTACGCTTTTATGGGCAAAAGACATTGGAGGGCTTCAACAGGAAATGGGAAATGCCGTTACCGAAGATGCTTCCGGTAATATTTATACGGTAGGGTATTTTTTGGATGTTGTCGATTTTGATCCGGGACCTGCTACGCATACATTGTCGGCAACAGGGGTAGACCTGTATATTACTAAGTTTGATGGTTCGGGTAACTTCGTATGGGTGAAAACATTGGCCGGTCCAGGTGATGAAAGTGCAGCTGATATTGCCATCGATGCTTCCGGAAATATATACATTTCCGGAGCCTTTACAGGTTCGGTAGATTTCGATCCGGGACCGGGAACTTATACATTGGCTTCCAGTGGAATGTATTCAAATACATTTATCATAAAATTGAATTCAACGGGGAATTTCGTATGGGCGAAAAACTTTGCAGGCGCTACGGAAAATATGGGCGGCTCCATAGCGATTGATGGATCCGGAAACATTATCACTGTAGGTCACTTTATAGACGCGGTTGATTTTGATCCCGGCGCAGGTACATTTTCACTGACATCATCCACAACAACTGCTTATGATACCTATGTTTCAAAACTAAACTCTGCCGGTAATTTTGTCTGGGCCGCCAGTCTTGAAACAGCCTCCTTTCTTTCCAGTAGCTTTGCCATAGATGCAGTAAATAACATTTATGTATCCGGGGTATTTGAAAATACAGGAGATTTTGATCCCGGAGCATCAACCTTTACCTTAAGTTCTCAGGGATACTCCGATATTTATATGGTTAAACTTAACCCGGCTGGAAACTTTTTATGGGCAAACAGCATAGGAGGCAGTGACATTGATATTGGTGCTCCCATCGCTTTAGACGTCTCGGGAAATATTTATCAGTCGGGTACCTTTTCCGGCCTTGTTGATTTTGATCCCAGCCCCGCGTCGTATACTTTGTCGAGTGTTGCCGTGAGTACATTCATTACAAAAGCAGATCCGAACGGTAATTTTATCTGGGGTAGAAATTTTGCACTTTCAAACGGAATGATGGCATCCAATGCCCTATTAACAGACAACGCAGGCAACATTTATTCAGGCGGAGCTTTTTCCGGCACAGTTGATTTTAACCCTGGTTCGACACCATATGTACTCAACTCTTTCGGTAGCGATGATATGCTTCTCACAAAAACGGATGCATCAGGGAATTTGATATGGGCAACACATATGGGTGGGCCGGGATCAGATGCAATCCGCTCCATGTATTATTCAACCACCGGAAGCCTTATTACCACCGGTTTTTTTAACACGAGTGCCGACATGGATCCTGGCGCGGGATCATTTATACTTGATTCTGTTGGGATGTTCGACGCTTTTGTGGCAAAATATTCTGCATGTTCCGCACCGGTTCCACCATTAGCCACTTCCGTCTATAGCATGTGTGCAGGAAGTTCCGCAACTCTCTCAGTAACTGCAGCCGGAAGCATTAACTGGTACGCATCATCAACATCTACAACTGTGTTGGCTTCTGGAAATTCTTTAGCTACACAAACCCTGTCAGGAACACAAACGTATTATGTCGATGCGACTATGTGCGCGTTAACATCTACACGTACTGCTATCACCGTCACCGTCAACCCCAACTGCCAGGATGTATGGCCCGGAGATGCCAACAGTGATGGCATTGTGGACAATACCGATGTGCTCGAATTAGGACTGCATTTCACGCAAAGCGGCCCGACAAGGGCCAGCACAAGCAATGCCTGGCAATCGTATTTCGCTAATAACTGGACAGGCACCATCAGCAATGGCAAAAATGTGAACCACAGCGATTGTAACGGCGATGGAACAATTAATAGTAATGATACGCTTGCCATCTTCACTAACTATGGCCTCACGCATACTTTCAAACCAGCAGAACAAACGGTAGTGAATCCTCAATTGAGCATTGTACCTGATCAGAATACTGTTACCAAAGGAACATGGGGAACAAGCTCTGTATTTTTGGGAGAAGCCTCGGCACCAATCACGAACATCAATGGTCTGGCATTTACCGTTACGTTCGATCAGAACCTGATTGATGCCAACAGCTTTTACATTGAGTACCCGACATCTTTTCTAAATGCTTCTAATCAAAATCTGCATTTTAGAAAGCCTGATTTTTCCAATGGTAAATTGTATACGGCTACCACACATACCCTTACCAATAACGTCAGTGGCAACGGAAAAATTGCTGTACTGCACTACAAGATCAAATCGAATTTATCCACAGATGAAGTGCTGAACATTGGTATTACACAAGCCAAACAATCCAAGGCTGGCGGAGTGCTCACGCCATTGACAGTCGGTACTGCAACGGTAGCTGCCATTGGTGCTAGCGTAGGCATGGAAGAGCTTTCAAATGGAAACAGCATTGGGCTGTATCCAAATCCTGCCAACTCAACCGCTACTATCCAAAGCAGTAGTATGCTTCAAAAAGTAGAAGTGCTCAGTCTTACCGGGCAGGTCATCTCAAGCGAGACCATTTCCGGAACACAACACCAGCTTGATCTGGCGGGTATCGCTAATGGTGTTTACTTCGTCAATATCTATAGCGCCAATCAGAAAATAGCAAGGAAGAAGCTCGTGGTGCAGCATTAACCAAGGATGGAATACCTGATGGCTTCAAAAGAAGCTTAATAATATTCGTGGCTGGGAGGAGCCGAAACCACTTGTTATAAATCATATAAAATCCCTTTCAGCAATGGAAGGGATTTTTTGTTTTAGTAGTGAACCGATGACGGAGCGGAGCCGAAGCCTCAATTCCGGATGCTACAATCTGTAGCAGAAAGCGGCTCCAAAATGGCGTATCTTTGTGTCAGAGAGTCATTTTAATTTACAGAGAGCATGCAGTTACAGACCATTCAAACTAAAATTTACGAGGTGAGAGGACAAAAAGTGATGCTGGATTACGACCTGGCAGCACTGTATGAGGTAGAAACAAAGCGGCTTAACGAGGCCGTTAAGAGAAATACAGAACGTTTCCCGGAACGATTCATGTTCCGGTTGACTGTTGAAGAATGGGAGCAGATGCGGTCGCAATTTGCGACCGCATCTGCTCAATCCAAAAGGAATACGGCGATCACGCCATTTGCTTTCACAGAGCATGGTGTAACCATGCTTGCCAGCGTATTGAAAAGCAAAAAAGCAATTAAAGTCAATATCGCTATCGTGGAAGCATTTATTGCACTTAAGGAATTTGCCTCTGGGTACAAAGAGATTGATAAGCGGCTGAAAGAGCTGGAGGAAAGCTACAACAAACAGTTCAAGGACGTTTATGAAGCTATCGATTATTTATTGCAAAAAGACAAGCAGCAAGCCAGCCAGAAGCAGAGGAAGCAAATCGGGTATAAGACGAAATAAGTGAATTTAGTTTGTGGAATTTTGTTTTAGAGAAGACCAATTAATTTACAGAGAGCATGCAGTTACAGACCATTCAAACTAAAATTTACGAGGTAAGAGGACAAAAGGTGATGTTGGACTTTGATATTGCCGAATTGTATGAAGTGGAAACCAGGGCGTTAAATCAGGCCGTGAAAAGAAATGCTGATGTTTTTCCTGTTGATTTTATGTTTCAGATCAACGCAGAAGAATGGAAGAATATGTCATCACAATTTGTGATGACATCCCCTACCAAAAGACCAAAAACGGCATTACCTTATGTTTTTACCGAACACGGAGTAACCATGCTGGCTAATGTTTTAAAAAGTAAAAAAGCCCGTCAAACCAGTGTTGCTATTGTAAGGGCCTTCATCGCTCTGAAGCAATTTGCTTTAACCAATACAGAATTAAATAACAAGCTGAAAGAGCTGGAGGAAAGCTACAACAAGCAGTTCAAAGACGTTTACGAAGCCATTGATTACCTCTTGCAGAAAGACAAGCAGGAAGCCAGCCAGAAGGAGAGGAAGCAGATCGGGTATAAGCGATAAAAAAGACCTTTTGTTTCGGTTGAAGCTCTGCCTCCCGCTGCCGGAACCATTCAGATACATAGGTGGCCCGGGGCCGAGGCCATGCTCCTACGAAAGCCCCTCCAGCTGCTCGAACACGGGCACCAGCGATTTCCCCTTTTCCGTGAGGTAATACTCCACATGCAGAGGCTTTGGCCGGATGACTACGCGGGTCAGCAGCTCGGCCTCCTCCATTTCTTTGAGAGCCACGTTTAAGGATTGCTTGTTGGAGCCTTTGATGTCGCGCAGCAAAGCGCTGAAGCGCAGCGGCGCCTCTGTGGCAAGGCGGAAGATCTCAGGCTTCCATTTGCCGGATAGTAGCTTTAGAAGGCTCTGTGCCGGGCAGGTTTCTTTCTCTTGGGTTGGGTTCGGAGTAGTCATGTTTTTCTGACTTATTGCAGGAACTGAAAATAGCCTGCAACTTTGCATAAAGATACGCATTTTAATAGGAAGGGAATCATGATAGTCCTGCTTTAAGCCATGATATCCCTGCAGAAAATCAGCACATGAAACGCATCCTTTATCCACTTTTAGTATTCACCCTGTCCGGAGGCTTTTCCGCCTGCCAGGCACAACCCAACAAACCCATGTCCGAAAACAAATCCAACCCGCTCTTATGCGACCCCGAGCAAGGCATTTGCGAAATCCCTTCCGCTACAGGCAATGCTGCCCATGTTAATACTCCTGCTTCACAAAAGCCGGTGAAGATCATCTATTTTACAGACCCTATCTGCTCCTCCTGCTGGGGCATCGAGCCTCAGCTGCGTCGCCTGAAGCTGGAGTATGGCCAGGACGTAGAGATCGATTACCATATGGGAGGCCTCCTGCCCGATTGGAGCTACAACAGCGGCGGCATCAGCAAGCCTTCGGATGTGGCTCATCACTGGGATGAAGTGAGTAAGTACTACCTTATGCCTATTGATGGCGATGTGTGGCTCGAGGATCCTTTGGCCTCCTCTTATCCGCCATCCATTGCCTTTAAAGCCGCACAGCTACAGGACAAGGACAAGGCCATTAAATTTCTGAGGCTTATCCGCGAAATGGTATTTCTTGAGAAAAAGAACATTACCCGCTGGGAGCATCTGTCGGCAGCGGCCTTTTATACAGGCCTCGACACCAACCGTCTGAAAGCTGATTACGAAGGGCCGGCAAGGCTTGACTTCCAGAAGGACCTTGAGCTGGCACAGCGGATGGCGGTGCGTGGATTCCCTACTTTGTTCATCTCCAATGCAGCCGGCCGTCAGGAAAAAGTGTATGGATTCAAACCCTACAGTGTCTTCGAAGCCAGCCTGAGCGCCGTTTATCCGGAGATAAAGAAAACAAGCTATGGCAAAGACTGGAAAAGCCTGTTCAATGCCTATCAGACGCTTACGGTCAAAGAGTTTTCCGAATTAAGCGGCCTCTCTTTCGAAGAGAGCGTGGAGACTCTGGAAAAGCTCACACAGGATCATGAGTTAAGTAAGTGGATTACAAAGAATGGTGCACTCTGGACCAGGAAATAGACGTCCATTTTTACGCTGACGCATGTCTGACAGGAGCCGATTTACAGCAGCTTGAGCTTCCGCAGATCCTTGTAGGCCTGTTTCTCCACAGCAGCGATCTCATCCAGCATGTCGGCGCTCTCTTCAAAATCTTTCTGCTCGTTGAGGCGGCCTTTGAAGATGCGGCCCATGTTGATGGCGCTGGCGCGCCACATATCGCCGGCTTTGGTAAACTCGTCAGAAATGCGCAGCAGCTCATCGTTAGGAATATAGCCGTTGGCCTGCTCCAGGAACGCCGCATACAAAAAGCGGAAGCCGCCGCCGCCGGTGCCGATCTCTTCCTGCATGCGCACGATCTGCCCCACGTATAAGGCCGCTTTGCGCGGGCCCAGCTTGTCGCGCCACTTGCGAATCTGGCGGGCAGTATAGTTGATGCCGCTCACGCCCGCAATAGGCCCCGGAATATACAGCATTTCGAACGCCGTTTTCCGGATGCCTTTGGCAATGGCTTTCCGGATCTGCTCCTGGCTTACTTGTTTCACGTTCTCCGGGTAGTACACGTGGCCTTTTGGCTCCAGCGGCCCTTTGGCAAAGCGCACCTTGCGCATATCGTCCTCCGTGAGTGTGGTTACGGTCTCCATCACCGGGTCGCTCACCAAATAATTTCCGTTCTCCTTGCCGTACACCACAATGTTGTGCGCGTTGAAGTGAAAGCGGTACTCGGCCGGGAAATAGGGCAGGTTGTACACGCCCACCTGGCAGCCCACCGGGTTGCCCAGCCGGATCTGCTGGTTGAGGTAATCCACCGCTTCTTTTTCGCTGCTGAACTTTTTACGGTTTACCTTTACGCCAAGCGCCTTGCAGGTGCGGCTGAAGATAAGCCCCGGCATGCTGCGGTAAGAAATGGCCGGACCTCCGTTCACCATCATGAACGGAATATGAATGTAGAAGATCCCCGATCCCATGCCAAACATCAGGGGCTCTGTCATGAACTCCATACCGTGATGCCTTAATAAGCCGGTGGCTACGCCATTCTCGCAATGCGCAGCCTGTAGATGTTTGTAGTTAGGTTCCAAGTATTATCCTTTAAAGTGTTTTAGCTCTTCGCTGCTGATCTCAAATACCCTGGCATAAACGGCCAGCTTCTCCTCGCTGAGCGCCCGGAATACCGCGGGCTTGAAGTGCCGCCGGATGGTCAATTTCCAGAAGCCCGTGTAGCTGCTCAGGAGAGCCACATCCATCAGCTTCAGTTCCATGAAGTAGTAGACAGGGCTTATCTCTCCCTTCTTAACCTTCAGCGCCGCTTCGGCCACGCGCTCCTTAATGTCGTCCCAGGCATTGTCCAGCGCCTGCTTCTTCACGTCCCAGCCTATGCTCAGGTCGGTCGTGTATTTTCCGTCCTTATCTTTTACATAGCATACATCACGCGTTACACCCAGTAAGGCGGAAGGATCCTGAGGTACATCTTCTTTTTTCATGTGTGTAGAAAAGAGGGTTAGGGTCTTATCGTGCGCTCATCCGGTTTGATTCCGGCAGAACAAAGATAGGACGAGAAAGCTAAAAAGAAAATTTTTCCAGCCCTTGTTAATGTTTTCACCCAGCGCTTGTTAGTGTTTTCACCAACAAGGGTTTAAGGCATCAGAGAGGCCTGCCTGCCGATAGGCAGACGCCCAAAAGATCCGCATGCCTATGAAAACAAATGCCGGCTATAGTTAGAATCATTGAGTCTTAGCTTTAGTAATAGCTTAGCACACCGTCAGCAGGCAGTAAGCATAGGTGAAGCGGGCGCTTTCGGGCACCATCAGCAGGATCTTCTGGCCTTTCTGAAGCCTGCCGGAGTTCATCAGCTCCTCCACCATCATAAAGATGGAGGCCGATCCGATATTTCCTACCGAGGTAAGGTTGGTGAACCATTTCTCCTGCGGGATATCGATGTTATATTTTACGATCTCTTCCGCGATCTTGCTCCTGAAAAACTCCGACGATAAATGCGGGAGAAAATAATCGATGCTGCTGATATCAAAGCCCTTTTTATCGATGAGCTCTTTCAGGTACCTGGTTCCTGTGGGAACGATTTCTCGGCCCAGTAATTTGGTATCCTGCTTAAACGAAAAGATCGATTTATCGAGCCATTCCTCAGGGCTGAACTCTTTCCAGCCGATGGTCCTGCCGTCTTCGGTCTTTTCGGAGCCTACATACATGCAGGTTTCCAGCTCATTGGCATAAGAGCGGATCTCGAGCCACTCGATCTTTAAAGAGGTGTTTCCCCTCGGCTTGTTTTCCAGCAGCAGGGCAGCAGCCCCATCGGACAGCATCCAGCGCAGGAAATCTTTTTCGAAAGCGATGATCGGGTTTTGCTCCATCTCGGCCAGCCGCTCGGTCTCATTCTCGAAGTATTCGGCGCGCATAAAGGCCGAAAGCTTTTCGGAGCCGCTACACACCGCGTTGGTAGTGTTGCCCGCCAGGATAGACGTGTAGCCGAACTTTAAGGACTGCATACTGGCGCAGCAGGAACCCGAAGGCGAGATCAGCTCCACAGGGCCGGCCTCTTTCAGTTCGCCATGCACCATCACCGCATGCGAAGGCATGTGGTTGTCCGGAGAAGCCGTACCGCAGGCGATCAGCTCGATATCTTCCAGTTTGAACTCCGCATCGGTGAGCTTTCGGATGGCAATAGCAGCCATCTCGGCATTGGAGTGAGTCGATCTGCCGTCTTTGGTGAGGGCGTAATACCGTGTTTTAATACCATTGTTGCGCAGGGTCAGGCGTTTCCCTTTGGAGGGAATCCCGTCGATCATTCCTAAATAATCTTCCATCTCTTCATTAGAGACAGGATCATTAGGTAAGAATTTTGCCGCCCTGGTTATATAAACTCCTTGCATGCGTTAGCCTGCGCTAAATGGTTAAATTTAAAAAGAAACAGAATACTGCTAAAATAGTTTATTCGGAAATGCCAAAAAACTCGTTGTAGCTCACCTCTTGCGTATCCAGCTTGCAGCTGGTTTTTAAGAGGTTCAGCACTTTCTGGCTGTAGAGCCCTTCATAGATTTTCTGCGCTTCCTCCTGTTTGCTTAAGATAGAATCCGCGATTTTGGAAACCTCGGCTTCGTCAGGAGTTTGTCCGTAGCGGGCATACTGCGAGCGGATAAACCTGCCGGCCTCTTCCTTCGCCTCTTCGGCCGTTACGGTGATGTTGTTATCTTTGATGATCTTGTTCTCGATCAGCTTCCATTGCATAGAGCGGGCATAGGCCGGGTATTCCGCCTCCAGCTGTTCTTTGGTCAGAGGCTTCTCGTTCACGGCCATCAGCCAGCGTTTCAGGAATTCGTCCGGAAGACGGATGCCTAACTTATCCACCAGGGTTTTCTCTACCGTTTCCACGAATTTGCGGTCAGTATCCTGTGCGAACATCACGCCCAGCTCAGCTTTGATCTTTTCCCTGAACTCTTCCTCAGAGTTGACGTTGCCGGCGCCGTACAGCTTGTCGAACAGCTCCTGGTTCAGCTCCGCATCTTCCATGCGGGCAATGTTTTTAACAGTCACCTGCAGGTTGGCGTCGAAGGTCTCGGCCAGCTCCTTGTCGATCCCTAAGGAGATGGATTTGTCCACCGCAGAATCGTACAGCTCGTTGGCATTGATCACGATCTTGTCTTCTTTTCTGGCACCGATCAGCTTAGCTTTGGCCGCTTCGTTTTTCAGGCGGTCGATGCCGATGCTTGTGGATTTGAAAACCCCGCCCGGCTTGATGCTGCCGTCGGCATCCAGCTCCACGATGTCGATGTACAGAACGTCTTTCGCTTCGGCCACCTCCGGGTTGGAAGGCTTGCCATAGTTACGTTTCACGTCTTTCAGGTATTTTTCCACCAGGGCATCATCCACTTTTACCGTGTTGTAGGTAAAGCTTTGGGAGTTGTCCAGCTTCAGGTCGAACTGGGGGCTCAGGCCCAGCTCGTAGTCAAAGGTCCACTCGGTCTGGTTGTCGAAATCAACGGCGCTGTCGGCCTTCGGCATAGGGTTGCCCAGGATCTCGATCTTATTGTCGTTGATGTAATTGTATAAAGAATCGTTCAGGATTTTATTGATCTCATCTACCAGGATGCTTTTGCCATATTGCTTTTTGATGAGGCCCACAGGCACTTTTCCAGCCCTGAAGCCCGGCATAGCGGCTTGTTTTTGCACTTTTTTAATAGCGTCGTTTACTCTTTCCTCATAATCCTGAGGGGCTAATGTAATGCTAAGCTCAGCATTTAAAGCGTCTATGTCTTTTTTAGTGATGTTCATCTTCGTTATTCTTAAATATAAGGGGTGCAAAAATAGGGTTTTTTTGCCTGAAATCCCATCAAATATCTTATAAAATAATAAAATACCCACTGGCAGGTATTTAAAAAAATGCAAACCTACTGGCACTGGGTTTGAGTCTCCGGCTGCCGTTTTGGATGTATTGGCGTACGTTTGTTAGAAAACCTGCCGTTGGTACGGGACTGGCCTGTTTCCCGGGGATTCGTTTAGCTTTGGGCCGGATCCATGGTTGATGCGGAAAAAACGTAAAAGCATAAGGGGGCTGTATGCCCCTTCGGGGCAAAGGATATGATCTGTATGACCTGTTTGCCGGGCCGGTAAGGCTTAAAATACCCACCAGCACTTACCGGAAACACATAAAAGCTGGATACTTTCGCTGCAATCTATATCAATCCCCCGATGAGAGAAAATCTGACCATTGACGGCGTCAATATCTACTACAAAGGCAATATCAAGCGGGGAGCTGTTATTTTCCTGCATGGCAGTTCGCTCAGCGCTCTCGCCTTCCGGGAGCAGTTCAGGCAGATCAGCGCCTTTCCTATGCTGGCCCTGGACCTGCCCGGGCATGGGCGCTCGGTCCGTGCCGACGACCCGGCGGAGGTATACAACATCCCGGCCTATGCCCGCCTGCTGGTCCGCATTGTCCATGAGCTGGAGCTCGAGGATGTGGTGCTGGCGGGCCATGCCCTGGGGGCCAATATCGCCATTGAAGCCGCGGAGCAGATCCCCGGCCTCAGGGGCTTGTTTTTGTTCAGCATGAACCCGTTTTCCGTACCCGCGCAGCTCGACAGCATGTGCAGGCCAGGCCCTTTCCTGGGCTACCTCGTGGGTGGCCGGATGCGGCCTACGGAAGCCCTCCTGCTGGCGGAAGAGCTGCTGCAGGGCAACGAAGCGCTGGCCGACCTGCTGGCCTCCTGGATCCTGGAAACCGATACCGCAGCCCGGATGAGCTTTGCCGCCTCGCTGGGCCTCGACAAATTCGGGGATGAGCTCGGCATGCTCCGGAAATTTGCAAAGCCCCTGGCCATTTTGCAGGGTAAAAACGACCGCATTATCAATCCCCGCTATATGGATGGGCTTAACCCTGTATCCTTATGGAAAAACGGTATTATAGAGCTGGATGCGGGCCATGTTCCGCAGATGGAGGTCCCGGAGCGCTTCAATGCCCTGGTAGAGGATTTCTACCGGTATGCGCTGGGCACCGGGGCGCACGCAAAGAGCAGGCCGGGCCGTCTGAAACCCGGTATTATTAACTAAAAAACAACGATAGGATGATGAAATCATGTACAAATCTTTTGGATATACCAACCGTAAAAGGGGTTTTTAGCACATATGTTTTTACATAGGAATTGAGGCGATCGAATATCTTTGTGGAAAAAGAGAATTACCCCGTCTGAATAGCAAAACAAGTTAAATTTATTTATCCCCCACGAAACGATGGCGTGAGCCCCCGCATGCCATCGTTCATTAACAAACGCACTATGGGACTTATTACGAAAGACAACCTCAGTGAAAATCAGCCTTCGGGCGATAAGCAGAACCAGCCCGCGATCAACGAAACGCACGCCTTTTTCAACGACCTGCAGTTCATGCTCAGGAATAAAAAGGTAGAGGCCTCAGTGCCGGCCATTATGCCTTGCAGCAAATCGCAGTGCATGTACGTCCTCAATTTCAAAACCCGCGAGGTGATCAGCCGCGTGGGCGTGGAAGATATGCTGGGCTACAAGGACCAGGAGTTCGGTTTCAACAGCCTGGTCAACTATATCCATCCCGAAGACGTGGATGCCCTGACCTCCTTCATGTACGCCATCATGGATTATGTGGCGGCCAACCATACCATTCAGGAGCTTAACCTGAGCGTAAGCTACCGGATGCGCAAAAAGAACGGCAACTACATCAAAGTGCTCAGGCAAACCTCTATCGGCCGTCATAAATACGATCCGCAGGTCATCTACCTCAACAACATCCTCACCGATATTTCCTTCATGAAGACAGGAACTGCGGTAGAGTGGACCTTCGACGCTCCTGATTTTAATTCTGATACCATCAAAATGTACGTTCCTCAATCCAATGCCCAGTTCTTTTCGGCCCGCGAGCGCGAAGTACTCGAGCTGATCGATAAAGGCTATACCAGCCAGGCTATCGCCAAAGCCCTGTTCATCAGCAAGCACACGGTAGATACGCACCGCCGTAAAATGCTCCAGAAAACCGGCAGCCCGAATGCCATCGCCCTGCTGGAGTTTTACAGGTCGCATACGCTCTGAGAAGCAGGGCCTGTTCGGGACCGTTTATCTACAAGGGCATTGTGAAAAACTAAATTTTTTTATGCCTGCTTTGCTGCAAAGAATTTTGCATCTTGCCTGATTAAAAAACAGGCATTGCACAAACCTTTTCATACCCTCCTTTTCCTGATAGGCGTATTTTTGTCTCTGACACTTTTATCCTTATGCTTTCCTGAAAAAGGGATTTATATCACCGACAAGCTGTCGGTCCGCTTTCCTACCTTCGCTTCCCTCTTTCTTGAAAAAAAGGCGGAAAAGGCGGATATTTCGGAGATCATTGCCCTGGCGGATGCTGAGGATGCCGATACCCTTTCAGGAGCGGTGGATACGGCCTCCAAAGCCGTAAAAACCGTTGAGATCAGGGATTCCAGCATCAGGCTCAATACCAGCATCCAGTATAAAAACGCTTCTAAAACGGCTCTGGCCAACTTTTTTGAGGCCCTGGCCAATCTGGATGCCGAATCCAAAAGCGTGCGCATCCTGCATTACGGCGACTCGCAGATCGAAGGCGACCGCATCAGCGATTACCTGCGCCTCAAGCTCCAGGGGCAGTTCGGCGGGGAAGGGCCCGGCCTGATCTCCTTTATGCCGGTGGCGCCCAGCGTCATCAATAAATTGTCGTGGAGCAGCGGCTGGGACCGCTACCAGGTATTTGCCGGAAAAGACAAGCGCGTAAAGCACAATAATTTTGGAGCGATGGCTCACATCACGCGCTTTGCCCCTTACCTCAGCATCAGCGACAGCTCCTCTTACCGTTCGGCCTGGATCAAGATCGTGACCAGCAAGAACGGCGGGCCTAAAGCGGCGGGCTTCAGAAAAATAAAGCTCTTTTACGGTGGCGCGCAAACCCGCACCCACGTGGAGCTCTACGAGAACGGCTCTCTCAACAATTCCGACTCGCTGGTATCGGGAGGTAATTTCAACGTGAAGGAGTTTAACCTGAACCAGGGCGCCCTGCTGCATGAGTTCAAGTTCAAAGGGAAAGACAGCCCCGACTTCTACGGCGTGTCGCTCGAAGGCGGAAAGGGCGTGATGGTGGATAACTTCGGCCTTCGCGGAAGCTCCGGAACGTTTTTCAACCAGATCAATTACGGGCAGCTGAAGAACTTCTTCGATTACCTCAATGCAAAGCTCATCATCCTGCAGTTTGGCGGCAATTCGCTGCCCTACATCACCACCAAGGAGCAGGCCGATAATTTCGGAGGCTATATCAAGGCACAGATCAACACCATTAAAAAGATCGCGCCGCAGGCTTCCATCCTGGTGATCGGCCCCGCCGACATGAGCGTGAAGGAAGGAACAGAGTACGTGACGCATCCGCAGCTGGAAAACCTGCGCGATGCCATGAAGCGCAGCGCCTTCGAAACGGATTGCGCCTTTTTTGACATGTACAACTGCATGGGCGGAAAGAACAGCATGGTGACCTGGGTGGAGCAGGGAATTGCAGCGAAGGACTACATCCACTTCAGCTCGGGCGGCGCCCGCAAAATAGCGGTGCTGCTCTACAGCTCGCTCATGAACGATTATAACAATTATCTGAAGAACAGGTAGGGTAGCAGATGTGAACAAAGAGACAGGAGCAGTGAAGAACGAATTACGGTAGCTGAGACTGCCGAAGCCAGGTCAGGAAAACGAAAGAAACAGGAAGAAGAAAGGCCGGAGAGACAGAAGGGATTAAAGAGACAACAGAAAGGAAAGAACAGGAATGATGGGGGAGAAGCTAATTATGTTGCGTGACGGTCCGCAGGGCACACCCAAAAAATTGATCGGCCCAAACCAACAAAAGACAAGATATAACGGACATTGTACTTAAAAAAAGGAGGAGCTCATGATAAAAAACAGTACGGTACACATATTCCTTAGCAGGATCCTTGCTTCCCTGGCCGGTCAGTCTTTTCTGTCGTTCAAAGTCCTGACGCTCTTCCTGTCAGTGTTTTTGCTTTACCCGGTATCTTTCTCACAAACCACGGCACAGCCGCCTTTGCCCGGCTCTTATCCTTTTATCAGGCCGGAACTGAGCCGGCTGGTGTATGCCAAAGACAGCTCCCGGTTCATGGACCTGTTCCGCAGGATGGACGACATGCGCAGGGGCAGGGTAAAGCGCATTACCATTGCGCACTTTGGAGGCTCGCACATCCAGGCGGGTTTCTGGCCCGAGGTATTGATCAATGGCTTTCAGGGAACCGGGAACTATGAAGGCGGAGGCCTGTTTATTTTTCCCTTCAAAGCGGTGAAGTCCAATAATCCCAATTTCTTCAGGACCTTTAGCTACGGCAAATGGAAACGTTGCCGCTGCGCCGTGACGAAGGAGATGTGCGACAATCTGGGAATGGCAGGCATGGCGGCCGTTACCAACGATAGCCTCAGCACCTTCGGGTTCAGGCTGCTGGATGCCGTTCGCCCTAAAACGGTGAACTCGGTAAAGGTCTATCACAACTTCAACTCCAGCTTTGAGCTGGCGCTCAACCACGAGTCGGCTCTGCATTTCGTCCGCAAGGATTATGAGAAGAAAGGCTACACCGAATTTACCTTTGAGTCGATGGTAGACTCGCTGAACTTTGTGGTGATCAGGCGCGACACGCTGCGGAAGGATTTTATGCTGCGCGGCATCAGCGCTGAAAATTCGGAGCCAGGGTTCTATTATGCCTCCATGGGCGTAAACGGTGCGGCATCGGGCTCTTTCCTGAGGTGTCCTGAGTTTGTGAACGAGCTGAAAAGCATTCCGCCCGACCTGGTGATCTTTTCGCTGGGAGTGAATGATACGCACGATGTGAATTTCAGCAAGCAGGCCTTTATCAATAAGTACGACAGCCTTGTGGCCAACATCAAGAAAGTATCGCCGGATTGCGCCTTTCTGTTTGTGACCACCACCGATAATTACATGAACCGCAAAACGGCGAACAAGCGTCCTATTAAAGCCGCGGAAGCCGCCTACGAGCTCGCCGAAAAGCACAAAGGCGCGGTGTATGACCTGTATGCCGTGATGGGCGGTTACAAATCGATCTACAAGTGGTACAAAGCCGGCCTGGCAGCTAAGGACAAGGTGCATTTCAACGCGCGCGGCTACAGGCTCATCGCCAACATGATGTACCAGGCCATTGATAAGAGCTATCAGAATAATACGAAGATAAAAGATAAAGACACAAAGAATTGAGATATGAGATGTGAGTTGAGATGCTTTATCTCAAATCTCTTATCTCACGACTCATATCCATCCATATGTTCGACGACATCCTCACATATTTAAAGCCTTACCTCCTTTACGTGAAAGGTCAGCCGGTTATTTTTACACAGCTGTATTTCTGGGGATTTTTTGCCGTGGTATTAGGCATCTATTCGTTGATCTACAAACAGAGTAAAGCACGCACCATCTATCTTCTGCTCGTCAGCTTTTTCTTTTACTATAAAACCAGCGGCGTTTTTCTCATCCTGCTGATCTTTACGATCATCAGCGATTACAACTGGGGAAGGCTTATCGCCGCCAGCACCTCGGTAGCCAGGAAAAAGCTCTACCTCACCTGCAGCCTGGTGCTCAACCTGAGCCTGCTTTGCTATTTCAAGTACGCCTATTTTTTTGTGGAAAGCGTCAACCAGCTGGGGAATACGCACCTGGAGTTCTTCAACCATTTTACCAGCTTCAGCAATACCTTTTTAGGAACAACGGACCCTATCGATAAGCTCATCCTGCCGGTGGGGATTTCCTTTTTCACCTTCCAGTCGATCTCCTACACCGTCGATATTTACAGGGAAAAGATCAGGCCCGTGACCTCTATTTTCGATTATGGCTTCTTTGTCTGCTTCTTCCCGCACCTGGTGGCCGGCCCTATTGTGAAGGCCAATGAATTCCTCTACCAGATCTATCAGCCCTATAACCTGAGCAGAAAAGAGTTTGGCATGGCGGTGTTCTGGATCATCAATGGGCTTGGCAAAAAGATCCTGGCCGATTACATCGCCGTCAATTACATCGACCGCATCTTCGACAGCCCTACCTATTATTCAGGTGTGGAAACCATTTTCGGGATCTTCGGCTACTCCCTGCAGATCTATGCCGATTTCAGCGGCTATACCGACATTGCCATCGGCGTGGCGCTGCTGCTGGGCTACAGGCTCAGGACCAACTTCAAGTCGCCTTACAAAGCCCAGGACGTGAGCGAGTTCTGGAAGCGCTGGCATATCTCTTTATCGTCCTGGCTCAAGGATTACCTCTACATTCCCCTGGGAGGCAACAAGCACGGGACCATCGGCTCTTACATCTGCATTGCGCTGCTTTCGGCGGTGCTCATCATGCTTACCGGGAAAATGTGGCTGTTACTGCTCCTTCTGCTCATTGCCATGATCTTTGTGCTGCTTGCTTACTTCTTCCCGAAGGTGAAGCAGAGCGTGAACACCAACATTAACCTGCTCGTGACGATGCTGCTCGGCGGCCTCTGGCACGGCAGCTCCTGGCTCTTCATCATCTGGGGCGGCCTCAACGGGATAGGGCTTGTCATCCACAAGCTCTGGCTGAAGATCTCGCCATTCAAAAACAGCGGGTCCTTTGCCGTCAAGGCACTTTGTGTGCTGATTACCTTAAGCTTTATCAGCTTCACCAGGATCTTTTTCCGAAGCGACAGCCTCGACACCGTCAACCTGATTTTCGACCGCATCACCAACCACCTCGGGCTTGAGCTGATCTTCGATGTTATCAGGGGCTATTGGGTGGTGTTTACGGTCATTGCGATCGGTTACCTGATCCATTGGATCCCCGAGCAGAGCAAGCAGGCCTATCGCGAACGCTTTGCCGGGCTTCCCCTGCCTGCGATGGCCACAACGGTGATCGTGGCCGTGTTCTGCATCTACCAGCTCATCAGCGGCGAAATGCAGCCTTTCATCTATTTCCAGTTTTAAGGATCGGAAAAAAGACAGCAGGCCGCTGTTTGAGGTATCACGTGATCTTATTTGCGCTGAGTTTTTCGGATTGCGTTATCCGCGATCATCCCTGTTGATGGGCGCTGCCTGTTGAGGGGAGCGTATTTATCACATCGTACTGCGTATAAACCGAAGCGCTGAGTCCTGAGTTCTGTGGTCTATACGTTATGAAAGTATTAAGATTACGGCAGTTCAGGCAGTTTGGCCTGTTTCATGCAATTCGGATGCCAGCTATCTGGTCGTGAGATGAAAGGTTAAGGGATGAAAACACCTCATCCGGCTTGATAAAAATCAAGTTGGGTAGCTTCATGTGATGCTTTGTTTTAAAACGTTAATTCGTCTGTGTTTTGTGCTAAAACGAACATCTTTTTTAACAAATTATGACTAGCTTTGCCGCGTCTGTCGCGGCCTCTGAAAATGGGACTGAGCCGGCGAAGCTGTAACTTGTTTGCAGGCTTTTTTAACTTTTACTATGTCTGAAATTTACCATCCTCTCAGCAACTCACGTGTCCTGGTAACAGGAGGTGCAGGCTTCATCGGTTCCAATTTATGCGAAAATTTATTGCAGCATGATAACGAGGTCGTGTGCCTCGATAATTTTTCGACCGGTAAGCGCGAAAATATCCGCGCCTTTTTAGAGCAAAAAAATTTCACGCTCATCGAAGGAGATATCCGCGATGCGGCGGTGTGCGCCAAAGCCATGCAGGGAGTGGAGATTGTGCTGCAGCAGGCAGCGCTCGGCTCCGTGCCGCGCTCTATCAACGATCCCATCACCAGCAACGATGTCAACGTCAGCGGCTTCCTCAATGTGCTGGTGGCTGCGCGCGATGCCAGGGTAAAGCGCCTGGTGTATGCCGCAAGCTCTTCTACATATGGTGATTCCGAAGCATTGCCGAAAACGGAGGAGGTCATCGGCAAGCCCTTATCGCCTTATGCGGTTACCAAATATGTGAACGAATTGTATGCCCACGTGTTCCGCCTCAACTACGGGCTCGATACCATCGGCCTGCGCTACTTCAATGTGTATGGCCGCCGCCAGGATCCTAACGGCGCTTATGCCGCCGCCATTCCTAAATTCACGCAGGCCTTCATGCGTCATGAGTCGCCGCTCATCAATGGCGACGGGACCAACTCGCGCGACTTTACGTACATCGATAATGTGATCCGGATGAACCACCTGGCGGCCACCACCACCAATCCGAAAGCCATCGGAGAAGTGTTCAATACAGCGGTAGGGGAGCGCACCGACCTGAACATGCTGGTGAGCTTATTGAAAAAATACCTGGCGGAGCATGATCCGGCCATCGCTGCTGTGCCTGTAAAGCACGGCCCTGCACGCCTGGGCGACATTCCGCATTCGCTGGCTTCGATCGAAAAAGCACGCACGATGCTGGGCTATGCGCCAAGCCATAACCTCGAAGCGGGCTTAAAGGAAGCTGTAACCTGGTATTGGGAAAACCTGAAAGCCTGATCTGTCCTGAAAATCGTGACCACCTTAAAAGATAAAGCCGTCAAAGGCATGTTCTGGAGCGTGACGGAGCGCTTCGGCAACCAGGGTATCCAGTTCCTGATCGGGCTCATGCTGGCGCGCCTGCTCATGCCCGAGGATTACGGCTTGCTGGGGATGCTGCTCATTTTTATCTCCATTGCGCAGGTATTTGTGGAAGGAGGATTTTCATCGGCCCTGATCCGGAAGAGAGATGTGAGTGACCGGGATTACTCCACC
>Ga0233425_10005087_pt1 | contig 21247 bp, 16 predicted proteins | sample Watercolumn_Towu_2_FD_181712 | JGI IMG/M metagenome (GOLD analysis project Ga0233425, IMG submission 181712) | Freshwater microbial communities from Lake Towuti, South Sulawesi, Indonesia - Watercolumn_Towuti2014_140_MG | ecosystem: Environmental > Aquatic > Freshwater > Lake | place...
GAAGAGCGATCGTCATTGCAGGGCATAGCCAGGGTACCGACTACGCCATCAGGCTGCTGAAGGAGTTTTTCGACAAGGACAGCGTTTTGAACAAAAAGCTGGTGGCCGCTTACCTGATCGGCAGGCCGGTTTTCGATACTACCTTTAAGCAGCTGAAGCCGATGGAAGCGCCCGAACAAACGGGCGGCTACGTTAGCTGGAACTCCGTATCCTACCATACCAATACCTTTTATGGTGATCCGGTGGGCAAGATCATCGGTGTGAACCCTCTTAGCTGGAAGCGTGATACCGCCTATGTCCCGAAATCCTCCAATAAAGGCGGTCTGCCTTTTACAGCAACGCGGATCGACACTGCGATCGTGGACGCGAAGCTGGCACCTTCCGGCTTTTTGTGGGTGCATCCGCCTTCGGGCACATCACCCGATGAGTATCCAGGAACCAAAACCTTTTACTTTCATAAGGACGACTACGCGTTCTTTTACATGAACATCCGGGAGAATGTAGCGCTTCGAGTGAAGCAGTATCTGGCTCAGCAAAGCACTTCCCGGAAATAGAGCATCCGGCGTATTTTTTTTGGCATTACTTTTCCAGGCCCGGGTTAACAGCGCATGTCGTGAACGGCTTGAATGTTGCGCCGATGGTATGGATTTTTTATGACCGGAGCCCTCTTCCTCACGCTGTTGCCTTATAAATACGCGTATTAATACACATCAACATGGAAAACAGGAAAAAAATACTCAGGAAAAGGCCGCTGCTTATCGTGGCTATTATTCTCCTCATCCTCATCACAGCGGGTGTATGGGCATGGAGCCATTACCCTTCGGCGCCTGAGCCTCCAACAGACGCGCAGCGAGACACATTACACATGATCGGGAAGTAAGTTCCCTGCACCGCTTTCATGTATAAGGCCTGTTATAAAATATCCTTCGGAACGATCTTCCGCTTCCAGGTCTTTGACAGCTTTTCGGCACCGGCATACAGATCAGGGTTCCAGGTGAGCGTGGTGTGCCAGCTGTTCTCCGCTTTAAATTCCTCCTCCATTTCCTTCGAAACGCCTTCCGCAATTTTTCGGGAACGGATGATGGCCAGGCATTCGGTGTTGAGGTTGGCGCTTCTCGGGTCTAAATTGAATGTGCCGATGACCGTGGTATAGCCGTCGACCACCATCGACTTGGCATGCAGCCCGAATACCGGTGCATAGTTCAGTTTCTTTTGCAGGGCGCCGGTCATGATCCTGTAGCGGTCTGCGGCATCCGGCCGGAACTCATAGATTTCGACTCCGGCCTGCAGCAGGGCTTTCCGGCATTTCTGATAACCCGCAAAAGCTTCGAGGTTGTCGGTAGAGGCAAGGCTGTTGGTCATGATGCGAACCTTCACGCCACGCTTCACCGCGTCCCTGAACAAAGCCTCCCCTTCTTTGGTGGTGATGAGGTAAGGCGATTGAATGTCGATGCTGTGCCTGGCCTGCTTCACAAGCTCTGTAAGAGCCGAGGTGGTAAGGCCGCCGCCGGTAAAGGCTTTTTTATGATCGAATTTTCCGGGAATGTCCGATACGAACTCCACGCTGTCGAGCCATACCAGGTCGCCCGAGGCCTGGATGGACTTAAAGGCCTCAGGCAGTTTCCGGATTTTTTCACGCACCTGCGGCCAGAAGTTCTCAGGGTTGCAGGCATACTGGTGCAGCCTGTCGAAGCGGTCCTTCGCCTTAAAGTCAGCCTCCGGATCTTTCACGATCCTCGACACAGGCACGCTGAGCGTATCCTTCCAGAAATCCTCAAAAGACCGCTCCATGGTTTCTGTGATTTTTCCGAGCAGCAGCACATCGCGGTCCCTGAAATTATACTCGTGGTCGTAATCGAAATACTCGTCGGCAATGTTGCGCCCGCCGGTAATGGCGATCTTTCCGTCTACCGTAAAGGTTTTGTTATGCATGCGCTGGTTGGCATTCACAAAATCATAGCGGAACTTGCTGAGCTTTTGCACGATGTTCTTGCCGAGGTTAACGCCCGGGTTATAAATTTTGATCTCGATGTTCTCATGAGAGTCCATCGTCAGGATGCTGTGCGCATCCGCCTCCACCATCATGTCGTCTATCAGCAGGCGCACCTTCACGCCGCGGTCTGCCGCCCTCACAATATAATCGCAGGCAATCAGCCCCACGTTGTCTGTCGAAAAAATAAAGTACTGGATGTCGATGGTCTTTTCGGCGTACTCGCTCAGCCAGGCGCGGGTAATCATAGAGCCATCGCCGTCTTCCAGCACATAGACGCCCGTTTTGGTTTTCATCAGCTCTGCCACGGGGGCCAGCTCCCCGCTCAGGGATAAGGAATCGTTGCGGTGGATGGCGGCGCAAAAATCCTCTTTGGCTTCGGGGATCTCCAGGGCGCCGGAGGAGCACGAGGAGAAAGCGAGGCACGCCAGGAGGCACAGGGAAGCGGGAATAGCGGTATAAGGCATACAAACGTAGTTTCAGTGGATCAAATATAAGCTTTTGAGCCAATACATCTGTTGGGGGGCGCAAGTCTGGCAGCGACTATTTGCGGGATGGAACAACGACAGAGTCCGTTAAGCGGATCCCGATGATGCTCACATCATCCACCTGCTCCAGGTCCTGTTTCCAGTCATGAAAGCTGGCATTGATCTTTTCTTCCTGCTCATGCAGCGGCAGATGGCCAATTTGCCCGATGAGGTGCCTGAAGGCGGAGGTTTTGTATTTCTTCCCCGATTCACCGCCAAACTGGTCGGCAAAGCCATCGGAAAAAAGGTAGAACGTTTCCGTGCCGTTCAGCGGAACTCTGTGCGTGGTAAAGGGAGCCGGGTTTTCGGAATAGCCGGCATGCTGCTTGTCGCCTTTCAGGATTTGCAGCGCCCCGTTCTGGATAAACCACAATGGGCTGTTGGCGCCTGCCCAGCTGAAGGCATTCCGCATCGGGTCCACGATCATCAGCGAGATGTCCATGCCGTCGCGGATCGTGTCGACGCCCTTGCTGTTGAAGATCGCGGAAATCCTCAGGCTGCAATTGTCGAGGATAAGTCCCGGGTCGGTGGCGCCAAGCTCGTTGAGCGCTGCAGAGAGCGCGTTGTGGCAGATCAGCGACACCAGGGAGCCCGGTACGCCGTGGCCGGTGCAATCCGCGCAGGCAATAATGAGCGCGTTGTCCTTGAAAGAGAACCAATAAAAATCGCCCGACACAATATCCTTGGGCTTATAGATCACAAAATGCTCGAACTGCCGTTCATTAAGCTCTTTTTCCGAAGGAAGAATCACGCTTTGGATGCGCTGCGCATAGTTGATGGAATCCATCACCTCTTTGCTTTTCATCTCAAGGGCATAGGTCCGTTCCTGCACCAGGCTGTTGAGGTTGAGGTTCATGTATTCAAGCTCCCGTTTATAGGCATTCTGCTCGCTCAGCGAAAAGGTATAGGAATAGATCTCAGCCACGTTCACCATCAGCTGGATCTCGTTGCTCTCGTAGGTTCTTGCCTGCCCGGTGTTCTCGCAGCACACCACGCCGAAAATGCTGTTGTTATGATAAATCGGAACGTCTACAATGGTTTTGATCCCCAGTGGTTGCAGATAAGACGTTTTAAAGCAGGCAGTGGCCTCGTGCGTTTCCGCATCAAAGGCTTTGATGATCGTGTTTTTTTCCAGGTAGTCGAAGTAAGGGGCAAACTCGTTCCTGGAGAGAATGACGCCTCCGGTATGTGAGCCGGAAGCCTGCTCGTACAGATGGATGCAGGTAATGGTTGTTTTATCCTCGTTGTATTTCCAGATGCTCACACGCGCAATGTCCAGGGCATCGGACAGCGAGCGGGTAATGACCTGCATGCATTCGCCGGTGTTTCCCGAATGCACCGAGGGATGCTTGTTGAGGCTTAACAGGGTATTGGTGATCCTTTCCTGCTTCAGGAATCTTTCTTTTTCCTCGGTAATGTCCAGGTAGATCCCGAACAGGTTGGCCAGGTGGTCCTGCCGCTCGATCGTGGCCCTCACCTTCACCCATTTGGTATTCCCTTTGGGCGTATGGATCTCTATTTCCATCTCGATATCGTTCTGGCTGGAAACGATCGAGTAGAAGTCGCGCTTGAATGTTTTCAGCGATTGAGGCGTGAGCGTGGTTTGAAGAAGCTTATGCGTTTTGGCATATTGGATCTCCACCTCAAACAGGTCGGCATAATTTTCACTGATGAAAAGGTAATGCTCTTCCTTTTTTAAAAGATCAACTTCCAGGTGAAATAAGATACCAGGAGAGCTTCGGATGATCCTTTTGAAAACGCTTTGGCTTTCTTTGTGGCTTTCAGTTAGCACGGGAACAAGGTTGAATCCAAAATTAGGGAATATAATATGAAAAAAAGTACGTAATTTTACGTGTTATAGAGTGATTCTCTACCCATTTTTCAGGAGCTGTTCACCCGGCCCGGTTGATCGGATCATTGTCCCAAAAACGAGTGCGTTTATCAAGCAATGGATCATTGACCATCCTTTTGTGTGACCAATTTCCTCCCCCGTGAAAAAAGTAAAAGCTGTTTTTCAGCTGTCGAAAAAAGTAGTATCCGGAGGCGGTTAAAATCAGTGTTTTATCGCTAATTTACCGTATTTACCACCTTTTTCTAACGTATTGAATCGATTATTTTTGTAGGAAAACTAAACACATATGGCAGGTTTCAGGTTGCTTTTGGCAGATGACGACGAGGATGATTTTTTCATCATCCGTCAGGCCTTTGAAGAGCTGGGACGGCCATACGACCTGCAGCATGTCAGGGATGGAAAAGAGCTCCTGGACTATTTATCTGCAAATTCCGGGGCCGGGCGGCAAATTCCGGACCTGATTCTCCTCGACATCAATATGCCTCTGATAAATGGCTTCCAGGCCCTGGAAATAATCCGGAAAACCGAGGCTTATGCGCAGGTTCCCGTATTTATCTATACCACGTCAATAGACCATGAGGAAAAGCGAAGATGCATGGAGCTCGGGGCGAATGCGTTTTTTACCAAAGCTTATACCTATAAAAAAGTGCTGGCCTTTGTGGCGGATATCGACCTGTTTCTGAATTATCCCTACCGCATGCCCCAGCCGAAGACAACAACTAGTAAACAATAAAAAAATAGATCGTTTAATATGATAATGACAATCAACGTATGCCGGTAAAAGTTTTTTTGGTGGAAGACCACGAGATCGTTAGACAAGGCATTAAAGCGTTACTGGATGGTGAACCTGATATCATTGTTACAGGCGAAGCGCCAAACGGCATTGAGATGCTGAAGAAACTGGAAGGCGGGCAGCCCGACGTGCTTCTGATGGATATGAATATGCCGGAGATGAGCGGGGTAGAGTGTACCACAGAGGTGAAGAAAAGATATCCCGGCGTCAAAGTATTGATCCTTTCGATGCACGATCATGAAAGCTACCTGGTGGATATGATCTACGCCGGCGCCGATGGTTATATCCTTAAAAACTCCTCCCGCGAGGAGCTCCTGTTTGCCATCCGGAAAGTAGCCAATGATGGTGTCTATATCAGCTCGGAATTTGCTCTTAATATGCTGGCCAAGCACAAGCGTGATACCCGCAAGCAGGCTTCGCCTCCTGTCATGCTCAGCGACCGCGAAATGGATGTGCTGGTGCTGATCGCGGAAGGCCATACCAATACGGAAATTGCGGATAAGCTGTTTACAAGCGTGCGCACGATAGAGACCCGCCGTAAGAACCTGCTCGATAAGACCGGTACCACCAACACCGCCACGCTCATCCGCTATGCGGTTCTGAACGGCCTGGTATCCTGATCCCGCTTCCTCAGGGAATAGGAAGGGTAATGGTGATCCTGCTGCCTGCTCCCGGCGAGGAGTTAAGCGTGAAGCGCCCTTCCAGCAGCTTTACGCGGTTCCGGATGTTTTTCAGCCCCATGCCATTGCCTATGCGTCGGGGGAGCAGCTCCTGAAAGCCCACTCCGTTGTCGCTTATGATCATGGAGATGGTATCTTTGTGCTGCTTGATGATCACGGAAGCCTCTGTGGCGTCCGCATGCTTGATGATATTGTTGAGCAGCTCCTGCACGATCCGGTAGATGGCGAACTCCAGCTTTTCCGGCAGCTCGGTTACCCCCGATAATTCAAGGCTTACCGCAGGATTGCCTTTCACGATCTTCCGGATGAGCTCATTAAGCGCGACCTCGATGCCGTAATCCTTTAAGACAGCCGGTACCAGCTCGAAGGCGATGCGGCGCGTGTCGTTGATGGCGTCGCTCACGATGTTGAGGATCGTCTTCAGCTGTTTTTCATCGGCCGGGGTGTTTACCTTCAGCAGCTGCAGCCGGGTCTGCACACCGTACAGCAGCTGCGCCAGCCCGTTATGCACCGACTCGCCGATGCGCTCACGCTCCTGCTCCTGGGTCATCATAATGGCATTCAGGACCTCGCGCTGCTGGTAGAGGCGTATATCCATCAGCTCTTTCTGCTTTTGCTCTTCGCGTTGCTTTTGCTGCTCATGCAGGTAGCGGTTCCGTTTGTCGGCCTCCACCAGGGCTGTAATATCCATATCCACGCCCAGGATGCGCACCGGTTTTTCATCGGCGCCGTAGATGATGACGGCTTTCAGCTTGAGCACTTTCAGCCGGTCGTCGACGGAAATTTCGAGGGTTTCCTCAAAGGCCTGCGCCCCGCTTTGGATCAGATAAACAACGCGCTCTGCCGCTTCCCTGCTTTTTTCGGTAGCATAACGCAGGTAAATGGCAGGCTCTACAGGCACCGATTTGTAGAGGTTGAAGAGGCGGTACATGCCATCCGACCAGGTAAAGCGCCCCGTAAGCAGATCGAATTGCCAGCTTCCCATTTTTGCCAGCTCCTCGGTTTGCTCGAGCAGCACCATATTGCGAAAGCGCTCCTCTTCCGCTTCCTTTCGCGAGGTAATGTCGAGGTTGGTAGCCACCACACCATCGTCCATTTTCACAAACATGCAGGAAAACCATTTGTTGAAATTCTCGAAAGGGTAAAAATACTCCAGCTGCTCGGGCCGGCCGCTTTCCACGACGCGGCAAATGGTATCGAACAGGCCCGAGGCTTTTATGCCAGGATATTCTTCCGTGTATAATTTTCCGACAAGGTCTTTTCGCCCCGTTTCCCTTTCCAGCTCACGGTTCACGATCATGATCCTGAAGTCAGTGATCCTGTCCGATTCATCGCGCACCGCTTTCAGCACCGACATCTGGATAAGGCTTGTATCGTAGATGGATTGCAGCAGCTCCTTGCTTTCCTGGAGCTCAACGGTGCGCTCATTTACCTCCTGCTCCAGCTGAAGGCGGTAATTTTCCCTCGACTGGATCAGGGCCTGCTCTACGCGCGCGCGCTCAACGGCATCCCAGGTGCGGCGGGCCGTTTCCTCCATCAGGCTTATGTCATAAGCGCTCCAGGGCCGTGGCTCGCGGAGGTGAACCACGATGGAGGCTACCGCACGGTCATGCTTCATTAAAGGGACTGCGGCCGTGGCCTTGATGCCCAGGGCACGGCACTTAGCATGCACGGCATCGTTGGCCCTGTCGGTGTCCAGGTTGTGGATGAGGTAAGGAACGCCTTTTTTCATGGCCTCCATCAGCCCGGGCAGCTCATCGGCAGGATGATCGCCTATCAGGCTGGGACCATTGTGCCGTGCGTAATTCTGATGAACCCTTGCCATGCTCAGGTCATCGTCGAACTCCACGTAATGAGCCCAGTCGGCGCTGAGTTGCTCGCCAAGGAGGCGGCTGGCAACCGCCTGCATCTCTATAGGGTCATGGAGAGGGCGCAGGGCGTCGCTGAGCTTCAGGAGAAAGGTCTTTTGCTCGTCGTTGTTCTGGATCACGCTTCTGAGCTCGCTGATATCGCGCCCGATGGCAAATACGGTTTCCACCTCACCCGCTGCATTTTTTTCGGGGATGAGGCGTGAATAGAAATGCACGATACCCGTAGCCGTATGAAGCGAATTGTAATGGGATTTGCCGGTTCCTGTTTCGAAGACGGAGCGCAGGATCTCCATCCAGTGAAGCGCCACCTTGTCCGGCTGCCCCATGTCCAGTTTCGTTTTTCCGTACAGCATGTGGTTCGGTACGCCGGTCTTGGCTTCCAGCGCCTTGTTGGCGAATATCAGCTTCAGCTCCCTGTTCCAGCGGGTAATGACATCGGGTGTGTTCTCAATGATAAACTGATATGCCTTCGAAGTATCCATCGTACGGTGTTAAATCCTGGTAAGCGGTTCAATAGGTTATACAAAACCCAAAGCCAAATGTATAATACTTAATCTTAAAAACCGTTGCCTGAGCTAATTTTTAAAGAGGCTGCCGGAAGATCCGAGTACCGGCACGCAGCTGCCTGTTTATGCAGGCGCTGCGGGGAATCCTGCAACAGGCGCCTGCATAAACAGGGGAAAGTTATGCGCACTTACAGCCCTAAAACGTAAAAGTAACAGGTAGCTGTTTTGATTGCAGTGAAATTGAATCCATGTTGGGTGCCCTTAAACTAAGAAATGCCATGACTTATAAACCTTTAAAAAATCCGGAGGATGCTTACCTGATACATTTGAATGAAGAGTGGGAGGTAATTTACTGGTGCAAGAAATTCAATTGCAGCAGAGACGAGTTGACGCAGGCTGTGGAAGCAGCAGGTAATGTGCCCGGGGAAGTCAAGGCCTATCTGCTGTGGAAAGCAGCAAATCAGCAGAAAGCGTCCTGACAGTACAAAACAATCCGCGTCTCTTTTCTGACATCACGAATCCTTATCGCTTTAATGATCGTCCGCTTTCCTTGCCGGCAGGCGTTTTTTCCATACATAGAGGAAAGAAATTTCCGGAGAGCTGCGTAAAACTACCTGTATTAAATCAGGTAGTTTTACGCTTGATCTGCGATGAATAATTGATATACATTTGGTTAACTCCTTTTCCGATTATTCACCTTCTAAACCCAAATGTATGAAAAAAGTAATCCTTTTACTTGTCATTGCCTTTTGCAATGCCTGTTGCTTTGCGCAGGACGCCTGTGGTTTCGATCACATTCTGAATGTGATTAAAAGCGACAGCGCAGCGGGATCAGATTTTGATTCCGTGAGGGTTTTCATCCGGAAGCAGATTGCCGAAAACAAACGGCAGGCTGCCGCGATGAGGACCCAGCCCAATAACTATGTGATCCCCGTGGTGGTTCACCTTGTCGGTAGCAATGCTTCGGCGATGACAGACGCACAGGTGCAGGCGCAGATCAACCTGCTGAACGACGGCTTTGCCAACCTGCTCGGCTCTTCCTACGGCAGTATTGCCGACGATGCGCAGATCAAATTCTGTCTGGCGCAGACATTGCCAAACGGCCAGCCCTGGGCAAACATCAGCGCTTACAATGCCAACCTGTACTACAATGCCACAGCCGGCATTACGCGTTGCACCACAGCCGTGGCCAACACCGTGGCAGGTAATCATAATATGAACGCTACAGGCGCCAACAGCCAGCAGGCGCTGGTGAATATCGCCTACAGCGGTTTTTCCTTCAACAGGTACATGAATATCTGGGTGGTTGATCAGATCAGCCAGGTGCCAAGCCCTTACGTGAACAGCGTGATCGGCTACGCGCCTTTCCCGATCCTGGGCCCGGCGGCTTACCTCGATGGTGTGGTGATGAGGCTCGATGGCTTCGGCATCGGCTCGTCAGGCACCTTTTATAACCAGGGCCGTATCCTTATCCATGAGGCCGGGCACTACCTGGGCCTGTTCCATACTTTCCAGTTCGGCTGCTCGGAAGTGATCAACAGCACGCCCTGCAACCTCAGCGGCGACGAATGCTGCGATACCCCGCCGGTAGCGGCTCCCAACCAGACGAGCTGCTCCGCCTTATCGGCGAGCCCTCCGAACTCCTGCTCCGAATCTCCGAACCTGCCCGACATGTATGAGAACCATATGGATTACGCCTACGACCAGCCCGGCACCTGCCGGAACACCTTTACCGAGGATCAGGCCGACCGGATGCATGCTACCATACAGGCCTACCGCGCCAACCTCGTTTCTTTCTCCAACCATATCGTGACGGGCCTGACACAGCCGACAGGCTGCCAGGCCAATGCGATCGATCCAACCTTTATCACCACGCTTGCGGGAGGCTCGCAGCAGCTATGCACGGGCGCCGCCATCGGATTCCTGGCAGGCTCGGGTGCATCCTCCTACAGCTGGAACTTCCCGGGAGGCACGCCTTCCAGCGCTTCGGGAACCAATAACCCAACCGGCATTGTGTATGCCACTCCCGGAACCTATAACGTGTCGCTCAACATTACCGATGGCCTGGGGAATAATTATTCCTCCCTCATGCAGATCTTCGTCACCAATTGCACACCCTATTCCGGCAACCGCGCCAACTGGTATTTCGGTACGAATGCCTCGGTAAGCTTTGCGACAGGCATTGCCGTGGCGCAAAATCCTTCCTCCATCACAACCGATGAGGCCAGCGCCGCTATCAGCGACAACAGCGGCAACCTCCTGTTCTATACCAACGGCCGCAGCGTGTGGAATAACACGCATGCCACGATGACCAATGGCGCCGGTACGCTCAACGGCTCCAACAACGCCTCAAGCTCTGTTTCTACCAGCCAGGGTGTGGTGATTGTGCCGAAGCCGGGAACAAGCGATCACTATTACATTTACACGCAAAGCGATGTGAGCTCCCCGACACAGATTATCGGCGTGAGCCAGTACGAGGTGGACATGAGCGTGCCGGGAGGCATGGTGATGAGCACAACGCCGGTAAATCCTTCCGAAAATTATGCGTCGAACGAGTCGCAGATCGCTGTGCCGCATTGCAATGGCACTGATTACTGGCTGATCGTGAAGCCTAAGAACAACAGCCAATCCGGCCTCGTGAACCCGGGTCCTGTAAGCCCTGTGAATAACCAGATCGCGGCCTACAGGATCACCGGAAGCGGCATCAGCAATGTGCCTGTACTGAGCAGCTCGGGGCCTTATGTGCCTTCGGCAACGTATACAGGCGGCAACAACGGCATCGCGCAGATGGCGATCAGCCCTGATAAGAAGCTGTACTGCCTGGCGGATATTGATGCCGCAGCGGGCTATATCTATTACTTCGATTGTGAAACGGGGATCTTCAACTACCTCGCTACCATCACCGGAATCGACGGTTACGGCATCGCGTTTAGTCCTAACTCGAAAGTGCTGTATGCCAAAGCCTCGATGACCATCAGGCAATACGATCTGAGCGCGCTTTCTCCATGCAATACCACTCCGCCTTACATCAGCATCCCGATGCTGCCAACAGGCTACACGGCTCCGATCTTTTTCTTCAACTCCATACAGCAGGGCCCTGACGGGCGTGTGTATGTAGGAAGAGCAGGATACCCGGCCAGCCCGCAGCAGTTCCTCGGAGTGATCAATTTCCCGAACGTGCTCAACAGCACGCCAACCTCCAACGAGTGCGGCTACAATTTCTCAGGCATTCCGTTGTTAAGCACCCAGGGCTGCCGCCTCGACCTTCCGAATGATATCATCGGGCAGACAGGAGCGCCTGCCGACGATTTCACCTTCTGCGTGAAGAACTGCGGGGAGGCCTGCTTTACATCGCTCGGCTGCGGCACCACCTTCAGCTGGGATTTTGGGGATGGCAACAGCACCTCGGGCACCAACACCGTTATTCCGGCAGGCACCAACGGAGGAAGCACCACCGGCAATTTCGAATACCCATGCCATACCTATGCTTCTCCGGGCTCTTATGTGGTGAGCCTTTCTGTCGACGGGCATACGGCGGTGACGCATACGGTAACCATTACGCTGCCTCCGCCTCCAACCATCACAGGGCCTTTGTGTCCTGTAACGGGGCTGCAGCAAAGCTATTACGGACCGGCAGGATATACTTACAGCTGGACAGCGAGCAATGCCTCTCCTACCACGGGCAACACGCAAACCTTTAATACCACCTGGCTCACGCTTCCTGCAAGCTTAACGCTTACGGTCACCGATCCGGCAACCGGTTGCACGGCGACGAGCACGCTGGCTATCGCCACCGGCTCTTCAACAACCGTGAGCATATCGCCTTCCACTTCTACGATCTGCGCGGGCGCTACACAAACCCTGTGCGCCTCCGGAGCATCCTCCTACACCTGGAGCACCGGCGCCAATACGGCCTGCATTACGGTGAGCCCTACGGCTTCGCTGACCACCTATACGGTAACCGGAAGCAACGGAGGCTGCGGCACCGGCGTGGCAACCGCCAGTGTGTACACCACACCGGGCCCTCAGATCTGCTTGACGCCAAGCACCTCCGTCTGCTCCAATACCTGCACAGTGCTGAACGGCATCTGCGACGATACCGACCTTACCACGGTGACCTATACCTGGTCGCCTCCGGGTGGCATCGCTTCGGTCAATTCGGGAAGTACCGTGGCTTGTCCTAAGGTCACCACCGTATATACCCTTAGCGCTACCAACCTGGCAGGCTGTACATCGGTAGCCACCACCACCGTCTTTGTTCTTGCCGCTCCGGTCTTAACGATCTCGCCGGTAACTTCCACCATTTGTGCAGGCACCACACAAACCATTTGCGCGGCCGGCGCCAGCACCTATACCTGGAGCACAGGCGTGAATACGGCCTGTATGACGGACGCGCCTGTTATTACCACCGTTTATACCGTAACAGGAACCAATGCCAATACACAGTGTAAGTCGACCGCGACCTCTACGGTGGTGGTAAACCGGCTCCCGCGCCTGTGCCTGTCGCCTTCGCCAACCATTTGTGCAGGCAGCTGCACGGTAATTACGGCAGCCTGCCTGGGCTCTACGGATAGCTATACCTGGGCACCGACCACCGGCTTAGCGTCGCCATACAGCGGCAGCACAACGGCCTGCCCTACGGTAACCACGGTATATACCGTAACGGCTGTTAATGCAGCGGGATGTGTGAGAACGGCAACACTGCAGGTGAACGTGACGCCACTGCCAGGCATCAGCATTTCGCCTTCGACCTCTACCATTTGCGCCGGCGCTTCGCAGATGCTGTGCGCTTCGGCAGGCCTTACGACCTACACCTGGAGCACGGGAGCAACGAGCGCCTGTATCACCGTGTCGCCGGGAAGTACAACGGTGTATACCGTTCAGGGAAGCAATAACGGCTGTACGAGCGCGCCGGCTACGGCTACGGTATACGTCAATCCGAAGCCGGTGCTGTGCATGAGCAGCAGCGTGACGATCTGTTCGGGTACCTGCACCGTGATCCGGGCACAATGCGATAACACACCGGCCGGAACAACCTATACCTGGACACCAGCCACAGGCCTGGGCTCTCCGAATTCGGGAACGAGCACGGCCTGCCCGACGGTAACCACCACTTATACAGTGAATGTAACGGGGCCTACAGGCTGCACGGCTTCATCGGCTGTAACAGTATCCGTGACGCCGGTACCGAGCTTAACGGTATCTCCGCTGACATCAACGATCTGCGCCGGCAGTACGCAAACTCTCTGCGTATCGGGCGCCAGCACCTATACCTGGAGCACTGGGGCTACCAGCAGCTGCATCACGGTAACACCTGGAGTAACGACATCCTATACGGTTACCGGCTCCAATGGCAACTGCCCTGGAAACTCCGTAGTGGCCACAGTGACTGTGGTGCCGAAAGCCACTCTGTGCATGACTCCTTCCATGACGATGTGTGCAGGTTCCTGTACGACCATCAGCGGAAGTTGCGGAACGGCCATTAAATATACGAACTTCCAGTGGTCGCCTACAACGGGTGTTTCCACGCCAACAGCCTTAACAACGACGGTATGCCCGACAGCAACGACCGTATATACACTGACTGCTACCAATTATATGACGGGTTGTGTGTCGACAGGTACGGTCCTGGTAGCGATGTCTCCGGCAACAATCGCTATCAGCGGGCCTGCGAGCGTAGGGTGCGGTACGTCGAACCTTTACACGGTAACTCCTGTGGTGACGAATCCAACCACAAACTACAGCTGGTCGGCTACGAATGCCTCACCATCCAGCGGCACAGGCACCTCGGCGGCGATCAGCTTTGCTTCTCCGGGCGGAGTGATCACCTGGAATGCCAGCACGACCATTGGTACGATGATCTGCAAAGCCAAAGCGACTTTTACCGTGCATTGCAGCTTTATTGCGGATCCGCCGATCGATATCCGGATGAACAGCGGCGATGGTACCACCATCTATCCTAATCCGAATACAGGCATCATGACCCTCGCTTATGCTGTCGACCAGGTAGCGGTATTTGAGATCATGGATGCCAGCCAGAAAGTGGTGGCCCGCTATGACCTGGATCCGAAGGAGCGTGAAAGGACCATTCGCCAGGAAGAGCTGGTGAATGGCGTGTACATGTACAAGGTTTCGGTGAACAACCGGATCATCAAAACAGGTAAGATCGTCATCATCCGTTAAGGAAGATCGCATCTTGTCTTAAGGTCCTCCGCCGACGGGCGGGGGACTTTTTTATTTACGCTCAAATGAAGGTATAGGAAAGCTTGCAGCCAAACTTGTGCTCGTGGCGGTAGCTGTCGAAAAAGCTTCCCGGCAGGAATTGTTTCAGCGGGATCAGGCGCCGGGTATCGCCGTCGTTGAAATGCAGGGCGGAAGTGCTGAAGTCGCAGTACTCGTAGTACAGGCTCAGTCCCAGCCTTTTCAGGGATTTAGGGGTTTCCCTGTTTCTCTGAATAAGGCCCGGCAGATCGGGCAGCATCAGCTCACAGCCATACATGGCCCGCCTCAGCTGCAGCATATTATAATCCACGGAGGCGCTTATCAGGCCAGGTGCTCCCTGGTAATGGCTGCGCGTGGTGCCACGGTATAATTTGATCACGGGAGAGTAGCGGAAGGGCAGCTTGACGATGAGGCCGTAATACAGGCTGTAGTCGTGAAAGGAGCGCATCTCGCAGCCCGGCATGGTAGGAGAGCTTCCCTGCTTTGTTCCGAACAGGTCGGCCGAAGCCGCAATGATGGAAGAGTCGAGCAGTGAGGTGCTGAGGTCATGGTCGATGGCCTGCCTGTAATCGCGTACAAAGCGGCCATCGAAGGCAGTAGACCAGAGGTTGTCTTTCCAGCCCCAGCCCGCAAATAGGCCGAGAATGGTTTTTCCGGAGAGAAAGGCTCCGGGGTTGAATCCGGCTTCGGTGTAAATGCCGTGACCGGAGTTGATGACCGATTGATTGGCCAGCGGGAGCCGGTAGCCCACCGTGAAAAAAGCAGGCGCAAAACCCTGATGTTTTTTAGTGAAGAGCGAATCTCCATGGCCGGCATAAAGCATCAATGACAGGAAAGAGGCTGCGATCAGGATCAGGGGTTTTATCATGGCTTGGTAAATGTAAACCATGCCGCTTCAATCGGAATACCAGCGCTATCCGGCCGACGATGGATCATTATGGGGACTTCGGAGCGGAAAACGTATAAATACGTTGCGTTCACGTATGTCACACATGGCAGATGCCAATAGCCGCGGCCAAAGCCTGGCAACTGAGCGCGAAGAATCTGACAAGGGTCAGACGAAAATCGTATCTTTATGTTTCGCTTTTAGATTCCGGATCTATGAAAACACATACGACGAATTACCAGAATGCCTTTATTGAGGTGGCGGAGGATTGCCCGGTGAAGAGCGGGGAAGTGCCGCCGCAGAAGGGCGAATCGAAGACGGTGGCCAATCTGCAATTCGAACTGCTGCATAAGCATCCTTACCGATACACTTCCGATGATGTGCTTTTCCAGGTATACGCCGACAGGAACGACCTGACGAAGAAAGAATATCCGGAAGCGCGGAAGCTGTTCTTCTCAAAAGGCCAGCCATGCTTCCGCACCTCGCCCTTAACCAAGCGCTATGGCTGGGGCGTGCACCACGACGAGGATGGAAAGATCGCCTTGTATGGCTGCGAAACGCCTGAATATAAAAAATTCTCTAAGGATAAATCCCTGAAGGTGGTGAAGGCGATGAGAACAAGCCGATGACCTGACCCTGCTGTCATTGGCAGGGCTTAGGCATCATATTCCGCATGCAACAAAAAAAATGGGAAAAGAGGTTTATATCTATGAGGTGAATTTCGATCTGATGAGCCGTCACGTTCCCGGCTTTATGGAAGGGCAGCACGCCCTGGATGCCCTGCAGGAAAAGGTGGAGCTTGTGCCTGAGGCCCTCGGGGAACAGGACTATGACCAGCTGCTGGATTTTCTCCGTCAACAGGTGCTATCGGAAGAAGATTCTGACGGAGAGCTGGAATCGCTTGGCTTCAGAAGGCTGGTGGTGTTTCATCCTACTTACCTGGCGATGACCTTTATGGAGCTGCTCCGCGAGCTCTTTCCGGAAACAACGGCCTATAACGGTCTGGACCTTTACCTCCTGAGCCAGGAGGAGCTGCTGCTGCTCGCCGAGGTGCTCCTGCTTTACCAGGAATTGTTTGAGCAGTATGAGGAGGGAAAGAACGCCCGTGTGTTTGAAATCAGCGCCTCTGTCAGGGAACGCTATACGATGACCGGCAGGCAGCTGCTGGAGCGGGAAATTGAAAGCCGGGATGCTTTGGGAGAGGATTATTCGGGTAAATGGTTCCCCCAGTATTTTCATTTTTTCATGCAATTCGATCCACAGGCGATGAAGGCCGCTATGCTGAACGGAAAGGGAGATCGCTACCTGATCGTAGACAGCTATTGAGGCGTGTTGTAACTGCAGCAGGCAGGTAAGCGGTATGCTGCCTGCGGATACAGCTAGTATATAATTTGATTGACAAAGAAAAAAAGAAATCATGATACTAGTCGTCGTTATTATAGTGGTGGTAGCAGCAATCATTGCCGGGTTTGTCGCCATCCGGAAGAAGGACAAAGGAGCTTAAGGGAAGGCTGCTGTTTAAAGAGCAGGCTGTATTTCGCCTGTCGCAGCCATTTGGATAAGCACAAACGTTCCACACCTACAGGGAACCCTGCATTTTCAGATAGGATTTTATTTCTACAGGAATACCCGCAGTTCCTGCGGTATAGCGGTTTTACGATTTAACGCTCAGGCGGAAAGCGCATTCATGAACAGCATTTCGCGGATCGTGTTCAGCAAGGATTCAAAGCTCGTGGCTTTTTGCAAAAAGGCTGCTGCACCTAGCTTTTCACAGTTTTTTTTGGTAGCGGCATCGCTGGTGGTGGAATGGATGATTACCGGAATGTGCTTCAGTGGCGCCCGCTTTTTGATTTCTGTCAGAAACTCGATGCCGCTCATGACCGGCATGTTGATGTCTACCACAATGAGGTCGGGCATTGTACGCGTGGTTTCCAGCTCAAAAAGGGCCAGCCGTGCGGAAAGGAAATAGGTGAAGGCGGGAAGATCCTGTCTTCCTTCGATGGCTTCCTGAATGAGCAGATGCTCGTCCTGATCATCGTCGATGAATAATACGGTTTTGTGTTTCAACGGAATGGAATCCTAAAAACCGTTACAATAAATACTTCCTGGTGGAATTTAAGATAAACAAATATAGGTAAAAACTATGAATCTGTCGGTGAATATCTGTTTATTATTGTGATTTCTTCAATTTTTTCGTGTTAACACAGCGTTAGCATCGGGTTTAATCCTTCGTTCCGCGAAATACCGAAGCGGTGTGCGGGATATACAAAGCTGCTGCCCGGTAGTTCTGGGGAGTAAGAAGCAGGATAATCCATGCTGGCCCGGTGAACATTCCGGCTTGTGCTTTTGCAGAGCGTTGCCTCTGCTCCCTTTGATGTAATTGGAAAGCAGATGATTTAGCGAAGGAGGGACCCTACAGCAAAGAGCAGGCGCTGGAAGAAGTGTAGCCTATACTATATAACAATGGCAGCTGTAGAGCTGCCATTGCTTTTAGGTTTCATCTTCGTCTTCTTCCTCCTCTTCGCCCTGGCCCTCGCTCATGTCGCAGGCTTCATCATTGATTTCCTGTGCGATGTCGGTGAGGAGCTCATCGGTTTCCTCTTCCTCATCCAGCGTACGGCCCAGAAGCTCTCCGGTTTTGCGATGCCCCAGCACATCGCAGAGCTCGCAGATGGAGCCATAGGAGGCGATCTCATAATGCTCCACTTTCTGAGCGGCGATGATCAGGGCGGAATCTCTTACAGGGCTTTCCTCAAATTCCTCCATGATCTTTTTTGCTTCGGCAATAAGGCCCTGCATGGCTTTGCAGGTTTCGATCTCACTCTTGTCGATGCCCAGGCGGTTGAATACTTTTTCGAGTCTTTCGGCGTGACGTTTGGTCTGCTGCAGGTGGTTCGTAAATGCATCCTGGAGGTCTTCGCTTTCGCATGCCTTCGCCATCAGCGGCAGGGCTTCGGTGAGCTGCATCTCGGCGCTGTAAATATCTTTGAGCGCTTCTTCGAGAAGGTCGTGAAGGGTTTTGGGCTCTTTTTGCGAGCCGGTTGCAGCGCCTGATTTTGCAGCGGCCTGTTTGGCCGGTGTTTTCGGTTTGGTTTGTGTGGTTGCCATAATCGTTTTTGTTTGGATTAATTATTGGGTTGAAATAAAGCCGGCAATCATAGCAGACTGCCGGCTGAAAAAAAGATGGATGCTTAGCGTCTTCCGCGTCCGCCACCGTGTGAGGCCCTTCCGCCCATAGCGGCAATCTCCCTGACACGGCGTTTGCTCATGGATGCGAAGCCGCGGCCGCTCCCTGATCCTGAATTGGATCCGCGTGAGGAGGAGCTGCCGCTGCGGCCTGAGTTAGAGCGGCTTCCGCTGCGTGACGAAGAAGAGCTGTTTCCGCGTCCTGAGTTGGAGCGGCTTTCTCCGCGTGACGAGGAGTTGTTTCCTCCACGTCCGCCACCGTGTGAAGCCCTGCCGCCCATGGCCGCGATCTCTCTGACACGGCGTGAACTCATGGATGCGAAGCCGCGACCGCTTCCTGATCCTGAATTGGATCCGCGGGAAGAAGAGGAGCTGCCTCCACGTCCGGAGTTGGAGCGGCTTCCGCTGCGTGACGAAGAGCTGCCTCCGCCCCTTGAAGAGCCTCCGCGTGACGAGGAGCTGCTTCCTCCGCGTCCGCCGCCGTGCGAAGCCCTGCCGCCCATGGCCGCAATCTCTCTGACGCGGCGTGAGCTCATGGATGCGAAGCCGCGCCCGCTTCCTGAACCTGAATTAGATCCGCGGGAAGAAGAGCTACCTCCACGTCCGGAGCCGGAGCGGCTTCCGCCCCGTGAAGAAGAATTTCCGCCCCTTGAAGAGCCTCCGCGAGAGGAGGAGCTGCCGCCACGTCCACCGCCGTGAGAGGCCCTGCCACCCATGGCGGCAATTTCCCTGACGCGTCTGCGAGGCATGGAAGCGAAGCCACGTCTGTCTGAACGGTCATCGTCATCGTACTCGTCCTCATCGTCGTAGTCCTCCTCATCTTCCTCGTCGTAATCCTCATCGTCGTAGTTCTCCTCATCTTCCTCGTGATAGTACTCATCGTCGTAGTCATCATCGTACTCGTCATCATAACGATCGTCATCGTACTCATCGTCGTAGTCCTCGTCATAATCATCCTCGTCCTCGTCATACTCGTTGTCGTAGTCGTCCTGTTCGTCGTCGTAGCGGGAACGGCCGCGGTTGTTGTCTTCGGTGAAACGCCCCTGAGAATCGCGCCTCGGAGAGCGTTGTTGTCTTTGTTGTGCAGTAGTTGTCATGTTACTTTTATTTTATTTGGTTAATGGCTCATGTGCTGTAAAACTCCATACCAACGCTATTGTGCAGTGCCCGGCGTGTGAGGATGTACTTTTTGCCCCGCCCGTGTGTGGAGGATGGAATAGATTCCACTCGGGACTTAAGAGCGCGGTGTAGGCGAATAAGAGGCTTTGCGGGGCGCGGTGGACGAGAGAAGGACGATGATGATCTCCGCTATACCGGTCAGGAAAAAAGGCCAGACGCCCGCACCTGAAATGTTCAGGAACCATGGCGATACCGCGAGGAAGATGCCGATCAGGATGTCGAAGAACAGGTGAACGGGCATGGGGATGGCCGGCACCAGACCCGGCTCGTAATCTGTGAACAGGGCCAGCAGAAGCGTGATGCTGCCGGCGACGACGGCGCAAAGCATCGCGCCTGTGATGGTATGGAAGCCCAGAAGCCAGGGTGAAACGATGAGCCATGCGGCTAGCAGGTAGTCGAGGATACCGTGTGTTTTTGTACTGATGATTTTCATGTGCTGATGGTTTTAAAAGGTTAATACAAGGTTGCGTTGTCGATTTTAATACCGTGCCGGCTCCGGGCAGTGCACCTCTTTCTTTCCACAGTGAGCCACGGGTATTTTGTTTGCACAGAACGGAGACACCAAAACATTAAAGACATGATACACATGAGAAATTTTGCATGCCTTGCCGGCGCTGTTGCCGCGATAGGCCTGGCAACCGCCTGCAACAGGCAGCCTGAAGGAACAAGCGACACCTTCGATCAAAGCAAGACCACCACTACAAGCTCAATCGAATCCGGGGGGACTACAGGCGCTACCGACTACAACAACGATTCCACACTGCAGGGAAGTAGCGGAAGCATAAGCTCCGATACGTCGATAAGGACCAACGGAAGCACAGATTCACCCGGAAGCCATCATAACCGCTAAGCCGGCTATTCACTCGAATAACTTACCGGAAAAAAGATCAGGAAGATGGTATATCATAAGGGATCCTGCACCATGACTGTTGTTGATGAAAAAGCTATGTATGCCATGCTGCTTAAACGTGTACCGGCATTGATGCGCGGGCTTCATATGCAAAAAGTGCATTGCCCTTACAAAATGGCTGCTTTTTTTGCGACATTTACCAGGACGCTCATGAAGAGCGGTTATACAGAAGCTGTTCATGCCTGCTTCGATACGGCTGAGGAGCTGTTGCGGCGCGGAAATCAGCCCATACGCACAGCGATAGAGAATGTATACCTGTTCTCGGTTTCGCAGAACGGCTACTTTACCAGGGAATTGCAGGATCAGCTTCCTCCGCTTCTTAAATGGGAATACCTGAGGCAGGTGAACGCTTCATCAAAATGAGACGCGGGGGCATTGCCCCCGCGCTTGCTGTTCCTTAATCACGGATGTATTTTAGCATCCGCTTCCTTCGACATCATCAGGTGATGTTCCAGGGTGGGAAGCGTCTGACTTGCCCAGCTTCTGAGCTCCTTGTCCGTGCCAGAGGACGCCTCGGCTTTAAATTTGGCGATGTCCTTCTGATGGTCCTGCACCATGAGGCTGGTGTAGGCTTTGTCGAAGCTGGCGCCTGTTAGCTTCGACAGGCGGTCGTAATGCGCCTGGCCTTCGGTGCTGAGCGAGGCG
>Ga0233425_10005088_pt1 | contig 21245 bp, 19 predicted proteins | sample Watercolumn_Towu_2_FD_181712 | JGI IMG/M metagenome (GOLD analysis project Ga0233425, IMG submission 181712) | Freshwater microbial communities from Lake Towuti, South Sulawesi, Indonesia - Watercolumn_Towuti2014_140_MG | ecosystem: Environmental > Aquatic > Freshwater > Lake | place...
TCCGGCGCGAGGAAGTGACTGCGCATGAGAAGCAATTTCTCGGCCAGTGCGATCAACTTCACGCCAAAGGCGCGGATATCGGGTTCTTCGATGACGAGCAATCCACCGGGTTTGAGCACGCGGAACATTTCGCGCGCGCTCGCGGCGTGATTGACCACATGATGCAGCGCATCCACCATGATGACGCGTTCAAAGGAATTATCAACGAAGGGTAATGATTCAGAGCCGCCGCAGACAGGCCGGAGCGAAGTCTGAGGCGCTTGTTTTAACATCCCAAAGGAAACGTCGGCGATGACGGCTTCATCCACCAAATCGCGGATTGCGGAAGAGACACGCCCCGTGCCGCCGCCAACATCGAGCAATTTCCCCCGCACAGGCAAAGCCGCAATTTCAGACAGCGCGCTCGTTTTGGAATAGGATACCCGCGCATACAGAGGGGCAATGGCGGCAAAGTGATCGAATTGCGGCATTATTCGATTGTGATTAAATTTTTGATGTCTTCAAAGGTGGAAGGGCCGATGCCCGAAACGTTCATGATGGATTCAAGCGTGGTGAATGGGCCGTTCTCGGTGCGGTAGTCAATGATCTTTTGCGCGGTGGTCGGGCCAATGCCCGGCAATGTGTCGAGTTCTTCCTTGGTGGCGGTATTGATGTTGACCAGATCCACGTTCGGGTCGGCCTGCGGCGTGGGCGTATTTGAAGACGGCAGGTCAAGTCCGCTGGGGATGACCGGCTGGCTGCCGGCCTGATATGGGATGTTTACCTGCTGGCCGTCTTGCAGCAACGCGGCAAGGTTGAGCGAATCGCCGTTTGCCTCTGAGAGCATACCGCCGGCTGCGTCAATCGCATCCTGCAAGCGCGCGCCTGACGGGAATTCATACAAGCCCGGGCGCGCCACGGCCCCGATCACATGCACGGCAATCGGCGCTTCGGTGGGCGCAGCCTGCAAGAGTATCGGGTTTCCGGCCGGCGCGCGCGAAACAAAGACAAGCACACCTGCCAACACAAAACCAGCCATGACACCGAGTAAAACGTAGAGGACATTTTTCATACGCGCGATTTTACTCCATTTTCATCACGAGAAGTTCCTCCCCACTGTGCCGCACAACATCGGCGATGCGGAAGACGGTCACAATGCGCTGAAAGTAGCGCGGCATGGTTTCATACTCGATGGGCTTGAACCCAAATTTTTCATACAAGCCGCCCATTTTTGAAACGCACATCAAATACAACGGGCGCGGGGTGTCGGCAAGCAGTCGTTCGATCACCGCGCGCGCGAGGCCGCTTCCGCGATGTTCGGGGTGAACCGCAATCGAAGCCAGTTCGCGGATGTCTGCCCCGTGCGGCTTGATCTGCCCGCAGGCAATCACCTGCCCGCTGTCATTGGCCGCGACGATGAAGCGCTTCCAATCCAGACCCATCGGGTTGATCCCGGTTAAGTGAATCAGACTCTTAATTTGAGTGGATTCTGATTCCAGCGCCGGGCGGAGAGTGTGATTAGTCATCTTGTCTTATAGTCGCTTGTCGAATAGTCTAAAGCGCGCCGGCGGAAACGATGATGATAAAGGTGGCGATAAACCAGTGAATCAAAAACGGCCAGACGAATGACCTTGTGCGCCAAGCCACCCAGCCGAAGGCAAATCCGCCAAAGATGGTGGAGAGTGTTTCGATCTCGGGCTTGCCGATGTGCGCCAGCGCAAAAGGGACGGCCTGTATCCACAGGGCATCGTGCCCGAATTTGCGCGCATACGCAAAGAGAATCCAGCCGCGAAAGAAAAATTCCCAACCAATCAAATCAAGGAATGTCGTCCACGGCAGGCCGTTTAAAAACGGCTTGTAATATTCCCGCATGGATTCGTCACCGCTGCCGAGATAATAAATGACAGGCGCCATAAACAGCACACCCAGCGCGGTATACGTTAATCCCAGTTTCCAATCACCGAACGAGAATCCGTACTCCTTTGGGTTCTCACGGAACAGAAGCAAAATAACCAGCAACGGAATGACGAGATACAGAATCACCCTGTCCCAGTATTTGTATGGCGTGAGGCGGTGATAGTGATCGGCCATCAACAGCAGGGTGCTAAATATGGTAACTGTGACAACCTTCCAGTCAAATTTGAGTTTTTCGCCAAGCAGGTATTTCATTGCCATCCTTTAATAAGGAAAATAAGTCTGGTTTCCATTTGGGCCAAGCAATTGGGAAATTTTATCCGCGTCGCGGGCAAGTTCAAGTCCCCAATTGAGGAAAAGCAATAACACGGAACAAACTGCCAGAGAGAGAGCGGTTTTGCCCATAAACGACTTTTTCCAGCAGGCAGACAGGGCCGTTAATCCGCCTGTCCAGCAGTGGGCGGCGAAGATGGCAAGGAAGGGAATCAAGGTCAGGTGAAAGCGGTCCTCGCCCAAAATGAGAATATGCGGGGCAAGATAGCCGGCCATTACCAGCGCCAGCAAAACAGTTTGATGATTCCATTTCGCAAGGGCGATGCCAAAAGTGGCAAAAGCGCTGACGACGACAAACGGCATGAGCACGATAAACGCAATGGTCAACAAGAGCCGCGTGGGAATGTAGCCGAAGAAATTACTCGAATAGAAAAAAGACAGCGCGCGGCGCTCCAGCCCGAAGAAATGTCCGAGCCGCCGCAGGGCAAGGTATGGGATGCGTCCCGGGTCTGCGCGCATGAACTCGAAAGCCTGCGCGCGCCCAATCTCATCCCGCTCGCCGTCATCGAGGTATGGCATCATGTCGAGTGAAATACCATACTGGAAAGTGCCGCTGCTTTCAGGATGGTAACCGACGTACAGATCATAGCCGAGGGCTGATTCGATGCCGGTGACCTGGCGGTGCATGATCGAGTTGCGAATCATCCACGGCAGGGTGACCAGAGTCACGGTCAGGAAAAGAAGCGCGGCCTTTTGCCTTTCCCTCAGCCCAAAGAAAATCCACAAGACGGATAATCCGCCAAAGGCAAGGAAAACCGAGCGGGTCAGGGCGGTCAATCCGATCAAAGCTCCGGCGAGAATGAAATGTTTCGCAGAGCGCGTCTCGCCGGCTTTGAGCAAAGTCAGCACCGATAAAAGCACAAGCACAAAAAATAAATTTTCAGTGGCAAGCGAAAGCGGGTAAACGACCAGAAGCGGATATAAGGCAATGATCCATGCCGCAATTTTGGCGGCGCGTTCGTTTTCAGGGAAGGTTTTGCGCCCGATGAGAAAGATCAGCGGGGCAAGCGCGGCGCTGAGAAATGCCTGTGCGATTCTGACAGTGAAGAACCTGCCCTCACCGCTGCCGGTTAGAAAATAAATCAGCGCAAGGAAGGCCGGGTACAACGGCGGACGGAAGGAGGTCAGCACGCCGCGCGGGTCGTAATCGGCGGGGATTTGAAAGTTGAGGGTCTCAAAATAGTTCTGCACGAGGTGCAGGTCATCCTGCGCGTACCAGCGATAGCCATTGCCCGCAGCGAGGCTGCGCGCCAGCATATCATACTGGAACATATCATCGAGTCCGATGCCAAGCGAACGCGTGAGTAAAACTGGAATCAGCCGCAGCACGAGCGCGGCGATATAAATCCGTGCGGGAAATGAAGGCTTCATCAGGATTCGGATTCCCGCAATTTGGCAATTCGGCGCGCAAGGTAGGGAGAGAAGAAGCCCTGATATTTTGCCCATAATTCAGGGAGTTTCCAGTCATTGCCTGTGACTTTCCTGCGGCAGTTTGGCGAGCCGCAATAACATTCAAACTCGTCGTAGGGGCTGCCGTCAGACATGGCGTAGTCGAACATCAACTCTTCACCGGCTTCAACATCGCGCAAGGCGACCAGGCCGATCTGCCCGAAGAATCCCAAATTGGGGTCGCAGGAATGATTGAAGCAGTCGTTCGGCTCCGGGCTTTCGGCGGTGAGGATGTAAAAGTCCTCGTCAATTTGCAGGACGCGCTGGGTAAAGCGCGGCATGGCCGAGTCCAGCGCATCCCTGCTGACGATGCTGCCGCCCCAGAGCGAGACAAGTTCACCTTTGTGGATTTGGTCAAGCGCAAAGACTCCGCATCCGCCTTCGGCGTGGGGACGCGCCTCACATTTTGGGTTGAGATAGGATAAGGGAGTCATTATTTCGACTCGCCTTCGGTGTCGGAGGACTCGGCGGAAATCTTTTGCGCGAAGAAGATCGGCAGGAAGGTGATGAGGATGACGATGGTGGCGACCACATTCGTCACCGGGCGGTCACGCGGACGGACAAGCTGGCTGAAGATCCAGATTGGCAGTGTGGATTGCTGTCCCGCAGTAAAGGTGGTGACGATGACCTCGTCGAAGGAAAGCGCAAATGCCAGCATCCCGCCTGCAAGCAAGGCCGTTGCAATATTCGGCAGGACAATGTAGCGGAAGGTCTGGAAGGAATTTGCGCCAAGGTCCATCGAGGCTTCGATCTGCGAACTTTGCATACGGCGGAAACGCGCCAGCACGTTGTTATAAACCACCACCACGCAAAAAGTCGCATGGCCGATGATGATCGTCCAAAACGAAAACGGGATTTCCAGCGTGCCGATCGCCGAGCGCAGGGCAATACCGGTCACGATGCCGGGCAGGGCAATCGGCAATACCAGAAGAAAGGAAATCGCATCGCGGCCGAAAAAGTTACTGCGATAGACAGCCGCCGCCGCAAGCGTGCCGAGAATCAGCGCTGCAATCGTTGCCAGCGAGGCAACCTGCAGGGATAACTTGAGAGCCTCCCACAGGTCAGTGCGATGAAGCGCCACGCCAAACCATTTGGTCGTCAACCCGGGCAGCGGGAATGAATAAGTGGTCTCATCCGTTGTAAAGGAATACAGGAAGATGATCAAAAGCGGCACGTGCAGGAAGAGCAAAGTGCCGATCGCGCCGAGTTTCAAACCGAGGGAGGCTTTTTCGCCGTAGGATTTAGAGCGCATCGAAGGCTCCCAGTCTGCGGGCGGCGAGCAGGTAAATGACCATGATAATCACCGGTCCCATCGTAAATGCGGCGGCCAGCGGAATATTCCCCGACGTGCCCTGATGTGAATAAACCGCCTGCCCGATAAAAAAGCGCGAGTTCCCCAATGACTGCGGGACAATGAAGTCTCCGAGCGTGAGTGAAAAAGTAAAGATCGAGCCGGCCACCACGCCGGGAAATGCCAGCGGAAGAATCACATTTCGAAAGGTTTGAGAGGGTTTTGCGCCGAGGTCGCTTGATGCTTCAAGCAGGGATTTCGGAACGCGCTCCAGCGCCGTTTGGATTGGAACGATCATATACGGCAGCCAGATGTAACAAAAAGCAATGAACATCCCGATTGGCGAAAGCGAAAGCGACGAGCCGCCAATGCCCGGCAATGACAACAGCCCGTCCAGCAGGGGATTCAAATGGAAGAGATTCACAAACCACGAAAGGATGCCTTCTTTGGACAAGATCAACTTCCAGGCATACACGCGCACAAGATAACTCGACCAGAGCGGAAGCGTGACCGCAATGTAAAGATAAGTCCGCAGGCGGCGGGATGCAAATTTCGCAATGTAATATGCGAGAGGAAAAGCGATGACAGCGTCGGTAATCGTCACCGCCATGGCCATGCCGGCCGTGCGGCCAAAGATCCCCAGATTAGATGGTTTAAGCAATTGAGCATAAGTGCCAAGAGTAAATTGTTTTACGACCAGCCCGGTGAATTCTTCAAGGTAATAAAAGCTGTTCAATAACAGCGCGAATAATGAACCAAGATACACCACCAGCATGTAAAGCATGGGCACCGAAAGCAAAAGCATGGTGACCATGAACGGGCGCTTGTAAAAATAAGTGGACAGGCGGTTCATCTCACCCTCCCACGCGGCTGATATGGTCTTTTTCCCAGAACAGCACAACCTTCTGGCCGCGCGCCTTGAGCACATCCATCGAGGTCGTCTTGAGATTCTGTTCAATGACCACCAGGTCGCCGCCGTCATCCAATGTGACAAGATAGCGCGTGTACAACCCAAGATAGATCACATCGCGCACTGTGCCGTTGGCTTTGTACATGCTTTCTGTGAGAACATCCGCAGCAGAGCCGAGGTGAATCTTCTCCGGGCGGATGGAGAATTTCTGGTCTGAGCCGGTGATGCGCTGCGCCACTTCCCCGCCGATGAGATTCGACGTGCCCACAAATCCCGCCACAAAAGAAGACGCCGGCTTTTCATATACATCCGACGGCGAACCGATTTGTTCGATGCGTCCCTGATTAAAGACCGCCATGCGGTCGCTCATGGTCAGGGCTTCCTCCTGGTCGTGAGTGACAAAAATAAAAGTGATGCCCACCCGTTTTTGGATGGATTTCAACTCCACCTGCATTTGCTGGCGCAGTTTCAAATCCAACGCGCCGAGGGGTTCGTCGAGCAGTAAAACTTTGGGATGGTTGACCAAAGCCCGGGCGAGCGCGACGCGCTGCCTTTGTCCACCCGATAACTGGGACGGCTTTCGAGAGGCAAACCCCGCCAGTTGAACGAGTTCGAGCATTTCCTCCACGCGCTTCATCCGTTCTTCTTTGGAAACACGTTTGATCATCAAACCATAGGCGATGTTTTCGCCGACGGTCATGTGCGGGAACAGGGCGTAATCCTGAAAGACCGTGTTGACATCGCGTTCGTACGGCGGCAGGTCGGATACCTCCTGTCCGTAAAGGTGGATCGAACCTGAGGTCGGCCTGTCAAAGCCGGCGATCATGCGCAGGCAGGTGGTCTTGCCCGAGCCCGAAGGTCCCAGCATGGAAAAAAATTCGCCGTCGTGAATTTCAAGGTCAACGGCGTCCACTGCTTTTACGTCGCCGAAATGCCGGCTGACTTGATCGAATCGAATCGCGGGGTTGGTCATTTGTCTCTCTCCAAAACAAAATGTTCGGGTGAGATTTTACTCCCACCCGAACAACTTGTGTCAACGGTTGTTACAAAACAAAACTGCTCAATTCGCTACTTGCTGATGATCGCGATATACGCGTCAACCCACTGGCTGTACGGGATGCAATCGCCGGCGCCGGTCGAGCAGGCCGCCGTGGGCGTGCGCCAGAACCAGATCTTGTCGAAATCGTCAAAGCCATTGACGGCGCAGCCTTCATCGGTCAGCAATTCATTGCCTTTGCAGGCGGCGGGAACTGCCGGCACAGAGCCGAACCACGAAGCAAGATCACCCTGCAGTTTGGGGTTGAGCGACCATTCCAGCCACTTGTAAGCGCAGTTGGGATGGGGCGCGTCCACATGCATCATGGTTGAATCAGCCCAGCCGGTCGCGCCTTCCTGCGGAACTGTCGAAGCCACAGGCGCCTCGGAGAAATTCACCTGGAAAGGCCACGAGCCGGAAGCCACAACGCCTTCATTCTTGAAATCGTCCATTTGAACAAAGGCATCATGCCAGTAGCGGTTGACAAGCGCGCGCTGCTCAGTGAGCAAAGCCACAACCGCGTCGAACTGCGCCTGATTCAAATCATAGGGGTTGTCAATTCCCAATTCAGGATTGTGGAACTTGAGATACAAGGCGGCGTCGGCCAGATAGATCGGGCCGTCATAAGCCTGAATGCGGCCGGCATTGGACTGGCCGTCCGGCAGGGTCATTTCCGTAAAGGTCACATCCCATGATGCGGGCGCTTCGGGGAAGACCTCGGTGTTGTACATCAACACATTCGGGCCCCACTGATACGGCACGCCGTAATGTTTGCCGTCCACAAAATGCCAGGGCGCTTCCTTCAAACGCTCATCAATCGTGTTCCACGAAGGGACGCGGCTGATGTCAATTTCCTGAACCTTGCCGCCGGCGATCAAGCGGTTGGACGCATCGCCGGAAGCGGTCACCAGGTCATATCCGCCCTGATTCATCAATGTCACCATTTCATCGGATGTGGCCGCAGTCTTAACCGTGACTTTGCAGCTGGTCTGCGCCTCGAATTCAGTCACCCAGTCGTAGGCGGGGTCGGTCGAGCCATTTTCGATGTATCCAGCCCAGGCGATGATGGCCACTTCGCCTTCGGGTTCAGTGGATGCGCCGCCGCAGGCCGAAAGCACAAAACTTGCAAGAACAAACAGCACCAGCAATTTTAATGCGAACTTCTTCATTTTCTCTCTCCTTTGGATTTGAAATCAATTGGATAAAAACAAAAGCCTCGCACAGAAATTCTTCGCCCATCACCTCCTTTAAATGTACTCATAGATACACCAAACGAGAAAAATGGATACGCTCTGTATTGTTTGACAATTATATTTGACGAAGGCGGAGCGTCAATCACTGATTGCCGATTATGACAAATTCCGCCTTCGCGCATCCAACCGGCCTCAAGCCTGCCGCGCCTCAATTGCAGGATTCAGCGCCTCAGCAAACGGCCAGTGATAAACTCATCGGCGGTATAATCCTAAAAACCATATTCAGTGGAGACAGCCCATGACTGACCTTCCCATCTACCCGCTTGGCCCCGAACATAAAATGCTGCGCGATGCCGCGCGCGACTTCGCTCAAAAAGAGATCGCCCCCATCGCCGCCGAACATGACGAAAGCGGCGAATTTCCACACGCCACCATCAAAAAAATGGGCGCGCTCGGCTTCATGGGCATAGAAATCCCCGAACAGTATGGCGGCGCAGAAATGGATGCGCTGGCTTACGTGCTGGCTCTTGAGGAAATCTGCAAAGTGGATGCCTCGCACGGCGTCATCATGTCTGTCAACAACTCGCTGTACTGTCACGGCATCTTGAATTTCGGCACAGAGGAACAAAAGAAAAAATTCATCACCCCCATTGCCTCCGGCGAAGCCATCGGCGCATACTCCCTGACCGAGCCTCAAAGCGGATCAGATGCCGGCAGCATGAAAAGCCGCGCCGTCCGCGACGGTGACTCCTACGTTTTGAACGGCCGCAAGTCATGGGTCACCAGCGGACCGGTGGCCGATTATTTTGTGGTATTTATGATGACCGACCCGCAGAAAAAGCAAAAGGGCGTCAGCGCCTTTCTTGTGGACGGAAAAACCAAAGGCATCACCCGCGGCAAAAAGGAACCCAAACTCGGCATCCGCGCCTCGGCCACCAGCGAGATCATATTTGAAGATTGCCGCATCCCCGTTGAGAACAGGCTTGGCGCCGAAGGCGAAGGCTTCAAGATCGCCATGACCGTTCTGGATGCAGGCCGCATCGGCATTGCCACGCAGGCGCTCGGGATTGCCGAGTCGGCCTACGAAGCGGCGCGCCAGTATGCGGGTCAGCGCGAAGCGTTCGGCCAGCCGATCGGTTCCTTTCAGGGAATCGGATTCAAGATCGCAGACATGAAGACGCGCATCGAAGCATCCCGTCTTTTAATTTACAACGCCGCGCTCGCCAAGGAAACATCCAAAAAAACAGGCGGACGTTATTCACTCGAAGCATCCATGGCGAAATTGTTTGCCTCTGAAACCGCCATGTTCGTTACGCATCAAGCGGTGCAGATTCACGGCGGCATGGGGTACAGCAGGGAATTGCCGGTCGAGCGTTATTTCCGCGATGCGAAAATCACAGAGATCTACGAAGGCACAAGCGAAATTCAGCGGCTGGTGATCTCGCGCATGGAAACAAACCTTCGCTAAAAAATCCCATTCATAAAAATTATTTGCCTGGAGTATTCAGTTTTATGCGTTTACCGATTCGCAATACCGTCCTACGAATTATTGGATTTATTCTATCCGCCGCGTTGACTTTGATCGGCATTACGCTCATGCGCCGGCAGGAGATCACAAGCGGGGTGATTCTGCTGATCGTTGCGCTGCCGCTCTTCCTGTTGATTGTGCGTTCCATCGAAAAGAATCCGCCCACAGACGAGGAATTCGCCATCCTGAAACCGTACCTTGTGCCGGGACTGCTTTTTCTGGCAGCCGCCGGCCTGACGGGCGCGCTGATCTTAAACGTAACGAATCCCTTCCGCACAGCCGAAACAGATTACGCCGCCACAACTGAGTGGCTCTTGAGCATTTTGAGCCTGACGGCCGGTGTTCTGTGGGCGGCGCAATGGAAGCCGCTGCACCCGCGTGAAATGCTGACCTGGGTTAAAGCCAACAAATTTGAGTTCGGGCTGGCTTCGGCAATTTTGGCTGCGGCGCTGGCTGTTCGCATGATCGCCCTGACCGACCACCCATATCCCTGGTCCGGTGACGAGGCATCGGTCGGGCTGGATGCGGTGCGCATCATAAACGGCGCGATCACCAACCTGTTCGACACATCCTGGTCCGGCCAGCCGAACGTGTCCTTTTTGCCCACCGCATGGAGTATGCTCATCTTCGGCAGGACCATGTTCGCAGTGAAAATGGTGAGCGTGACCACCGGCGTATTGAGTATTCTGGCCTTGTACCTGCTGGCGCGTGAATGGTTTGGTTTTGAAACCGCCCTGATCGCAGGCGGATTCCTCGCCGCCTATCCCTTTCACCTGCAATTCAGCCGCATCGGCGTGGACAATATTTTTGACGCCCTGATGGCGCCGCTGGTGATTTGGCTCATCTTCCGCGCCGCGCGATTAAAGAGCCTGCCAGCCTATCTTCTGGCGGGAATTACCAGCGGGCTGACAATTTACACCTATGTCGGCACGCGCCTCGTTTTGGCAATGGGCGTCGGCACGTTGGTTTATTTTGCAATTCGTCAAAAGGATTACTTGAAAACCAACCTGCAGCAGCTTGGCGCATACTTCGCCGGGTTGATCGTCACCGCCGCACCGATGGCAACCTTCTTCATCAAACGCCCTGAATTATTCATGACCCGCCTCGGGCAGGAGGGTATCTTCCTCAACGGCTGGCTGGCTTCACAAGTTGAACAGACCGGGCGCAGCATCTCGCAGATTCTGGTTGACCAGTTTGCGCAGACCACGCTGGTCTTCTTCGCGCAGAATGCGGGCAGTAATTTCCTAAACTTCGACCGCCCATACCTGACCACTCTGGGCGCGGTCTTCTTCCTCATCGGGCTGGCGGCCGCCTTCCGTTATTTCTTCGAACAGAGATATTTTATTTTGCAAATGTGGTTTTGGTCGGTGATGACCCTCGGCGGGTTTCTCACTTTGAGTCCGCCGGCCAACACGCGCCTGCTGATGACCATTCCCGCCACAGGCATATTCATCGCTCTCGGCGCAATGCAAGTTTCCAAAGTCCTCTTAAACCTGAAGTTTAACCGCGCGCTGGTCTACGGGCTGAACGCCGTTTTAATATTTGCGCTTGCGTATCAAAACCTTAATTTCTACTTCGGCCATTACTGGCAGGGAAGGTTTTTCCAGGACGCCAGCGGCGAACTGGGAATGGAGACCGGCCTTGAACTTCAAAAATTGGGCGGAGAGTACGATTACTATCTATTCGGTCTGCCGCGGGTCTTTGCGGAATTCCCGACCACGGATTTCCTGACGCCGGCGAATCCAAAATTTGACCTGAACGCCGATTCAATTCCCGGACTAACCCTCGACCCAAAGCGCGGCGCGTTTTTTGTGGCCATTCCGGAAAACCAAAACCTGCTCGGCGAAGTGATGAAAAAATTTCCCGGCGGGACCTTCGAAGCAGTTAAACGCCGCATGGACAGCGAAGTTTTATATTACGCCTACATCCTCGCGCCCGCCCCTTAAATCGAATCCATGAAAGCTGTTTTCTTCCACAAACACGGCGGGCCGGAAGTCCTTGAATATGGTGACTTCCCCGCGCCCGAACCCAAAGCCGGCGAGGCTCTGATTCGCCTGCGCGCCGCGGCGCTTAACCGCATGGATGTTTTCGTCCGCAACGGATGGCCAGGCTTGAAACTGGAACTGCCCCACATCAACGGCGCAGACGGCGCGGGAGAGATCGTCTCACTCGGCGCAGATGCGAGCGGATTCGCCGTTGGCGAGCGGGTCGTCCTTAACGCGAATTTGGGATGCGGCCAATGTGAATTTTGCCTGCGCGGACAGGATAACCTGTGCCGTGACTGGCATCTGCTGGGCGAGACAATTCGCGGGACTTATGCGGAATACATCTGCGTGCCGGTCCGTCAACTCTACAAACTGCCGCATGGGTTTGATTTCCACAAGGCGGCCGCCGCCGCGCTGGTCTATCAAACCGCATGGCATTCGATGGTTAAGCGCGGGGGAGTAAAAGCCGGGGAAACAGTGGCAATTGTCGGTGCGGGCGGAGGCGTAAATTCCGCCGGCATCCAGATCGCAAAAAACCTCGGCGCGCGAGTCATTGTCATCGGCTCCAATCCAAAAAAATTGGCGCTGGCTGAAGCACTCGGCGCGGATATTTTGATTGACCGCTCACAGGAAGCAGACTGGTCAAAGGCGGTTTTTATTGCGACTGAAAAACGCGGCGCGGATGTGGTCGTGGATAATGTCGGCACGACCTTCCCGTTGAGTTTGCGCGCGCTGAAAAAAGGCGGCCGCCTGTTGACGGTGGGTAACAGCGGCGGGCCGCGCTTTGAAATTGACAATCGTTTTATTTTTGCAAAGCACCTTTCGATCATCGGTTCCACCATGAGCACCCGCGCCGACTTCACCGAAGTGATGGATTTGGTTGTCGCCGGAAAACTTAACGCCGTAATGGATATGACCTTCCCGCTAAAGGAAGCCGCCGCCGCGCAGGAGCGTTTGTGGAACGGCGAAAACTTCGGCAAGATCACGCTGGATATTTAAGGAAAAAGAATTTCTTGAAACGTTCCCCTGTCTTTGAAATTATATTAATCACTGTCATCATCAGTATTCATTTCTATGCGGCTTTTTCAGACGCATACAACCTGCCGAATTTTTGGTTCACCCGCGACGATGCCTATTATTATTTCAAGGTGGCGCAGAATATAGCGCTGGGACATGGCAGCACTTTTGACGGGATCAACCTCACCAACGGCTATCACCCGCTCTGGATGCTGGCCTGCATTCCCATTTTTTTTCTCGCCCGTTTTGACCTGATCCTGCCGCTGCGCGTCCTGTTGATTGTCATCGGCCTGTTCAACGCGGCCACGGCAGTTCTGATCCATCGCCTGATTTCGAACGCGCTTTCGCGCGCGGCCGGCATTCTTGCGGCTTCGTTTTGGGCATTCAATTTATACATCCATGCGGTAGTCTATGAGCCCGGGCTGGAAACTCCGTTGGCGGCGTTTGTCGTTGTTCTGTTCATCTGGAAACTTTCGCAATTTGAAAACGAATGGCGTGCCCGGCCAGTGACCCTGCGGCAGATTACCCTGCTGGCGTTGATCTCGGCGCTCGTGCTGTTCAGCCGGCTCGACCTGATCTTCCTGGCCTTCATCAGCGGGGTCTGGATTATTTTTCGCGGCAGGCCCATCCGCTATTTGCTGCCTTTGGATGCTGTCATCATTTATGCATCAATGACCGCCTCTGTAGCGCTCAGGACAGGCCTGGCCTCGTACAATGATTTTTATGCCGCATCTGCTACAGAGGCGGTTTTTCCTGCGCTCATTTTTAAGGTCATCTGCCTGTATTTTTTCGGCGCCTATCAACATTCGCGCGCGGAATCGGTTTGGGTTACCCTGCGCCGCACAGTAGCAGCCGTCAGCGCCGGCGCGTTTGCGGCTGCCGCCGCCTATATGCTTCTCATTCAACTTGGGCTGGCGGAAAATTTTCCGCGCACAGCTTTCATCATTGACTGGGGTATCAGCCTGTTTTTGATTTCCGTGCTCAGGCTGGTCGTTTATTTGGCGCGCATACGTAAGAATGGCGGCGGCCCACAGATCAATCCCTTTGCAGAATTCCAGGCAAATTGGAAAACCTGGCTGGCCGAGGGCAGTGTCTATTACGGGATTCTGGGCGGCGCGCTGGGTATGTACCTGCTCTTCAACAAGATCATGTTCGGCACATCCAGCCCGGTCAGCGGACAGATCAAACGCTGGTGGGGCACAATGGATACCATCTACGAACGCCCAGCCCATACCTGGCAGGATTTCTTCGGCCTGGGGTTCCAAAGCGCCTACGAGGCATGGCAGCCTGCTATGAGTATATTCCTGCGGCTGGCTCAATATTTAAAGCCGGCATACCCCGGTTCAGATACCACCGACGAACGCTATTACCTCGTCATGGCTATTTCCGCCATTCTGGCGCTGACTCTGCTTGCGCTTCAACATCGCCGCGCAATACATAAAATCGAAAAACTGGCGCTCATCCCTTTGGCGGCCGGCTGCGGGATTCAGATCCTGTCGTACACCACCACGGCATACGGCGGCGCAAAGGAATGGTACTGGGTGAGTCAAATGATATTTGTCACTCTGGCGGGCAGCCTGCTGCTCGACCTACTGATTCATCCTCTCCAAAAAACGAGGAAGGCCCGCCTTGCGTTTGAACTTGCCTTTATCGCGCTGGCTGTCATCATGGCGCATGGACTGGGCAGTTACGTCAAACGCAACATGGTTTATAACTTCCCCCCCAGGGGCCGCCCGTACATGGATGTGGTGCAATTCCTTGAGGAGAATACCGCGCCCGGCAGCGTTATCGGCATGACAGGCGGAGGAAATGTCGGGTACTTTATTCAGGACCGCACCATCGTCAACATGGACGGTTTGATCAACAGCTATGAATATTTTCAGGCGCTGAAAAACAAGGAAGCGCCGCTCTTCCTGCGCCAGCGCGGCATGACCATCCTCTTTGCCAATGTGCAGTTGATGGACCTGCCTCCCTATTACAGTCAATTCAAACCGTATCTTGAAAATTTCGGGGCATACGGCGGCAAGCGGCTGGCTTATCTTCTGGAAACAGCAAAGTAAAATGAAGCGATCTCCGCTCCGAGTAACCCTCGCGCTATGGCTGGTGTTAATGTTGACGGTATGGAATGTCATGCGCGCCTGGACTGCCCTTGCGTGGCGTAGCGTGCTCGTTGAATTTTCATCACAGCCGTCATTCATGGTCACTACTGTCAGCGGTGCGGCATGGGCTCTGGCCGGGTTTGTGCTGGCATTGGGCATCTGGCAGGGAAAGGCGTGGGCGGGAAAAATGCTCCTCGGGACGGCAGCAGGTTACACGGTCTGGTATTGGTGCGAGCGGCTCGTCTGGCAAAGTCCGCACCCAAACTGGCTGTTCGCTGTTATAGTAAATCTGGTTCTGCTTGGCTTCATCCTGTTTACAAAAAAATCAATGTCGAGAGAGGCGTATGAGCAAAAAAACGAAAATCCAACACCTGAATGATTTAAGAGTCGAATCACTTCTGGGCGGCGGCAAGGAGCGGATTGACGCGCAGCATAAAAAGGGACGGCTGACAGCCCGCGAACGGCTTGACCTGCTGCTGGACAAGGGTTCGTTCCGCGAAGTTGATCCGTTCGTCGTTCACCGCACACACGACTTTGGTCTGGATAAGCAAAAGTTCATGAGCGACTCGGTGGTGACGGGCTGGGGCACGATCGAAGGCCGGCTCGTTTATGTTTATTCACAGGATTTCACGGTGTTCGGCGGAAGTCTGGGCGAAGTCCATGCCGAAAAGATTTGCAAGATCATGGACATGGCAATGAAGAACGGCGCGCCGATCATCGGCTTGAACGACTCGGGCGGCGCGCGCATTCAGGAAGGCGTGGTGTCGCTGGCAGGCTATGCGGATATTTTCCTGCGCAACACCATGGCTTCCGGCGTCATCCCGCAGATTTCTGCGATTATGGGGCCGTGCGCCGGCGGCGCAGTCTATTCCCCGGCGCTGACCGATTTTATTTTCATGGCGCGCGATACCTCGTATATGTTCGTGACCGGGCCGGACGTTGTCAAAGCAGTCACGCACGAGGAAGTAACTCAAGAGGAACTCGGCGGGGCAAGCGTGCATTCAGAGAAGTCCGGCGTGTGCCACGTGGCCGCCGACAGCGAAGCGGACACCTTGTACCTCATCCGCAAACTGCTGGGTTATCTGCCGCAAAATAACATGGAAGATGCGCCTTTCATCCAAAGCGATGATCCGCTGCGCATGGATGAAGATTTGAACAGCATCATCCCCGACGATGCAAACAAACCGTACGACATAAAAGATATCATCCGCAAGATCGTGGATAACGGCCAGTTCTATGAGATCCATGAGAATTACGCTCAGAACATCGTGGTCGGTTTCTCGCGCCTCGGCGGGCACTCGATTGGAATTGTGGCCAACCAGCCCGCGGTGCTGGCCGGTGTTCTGGATATTGATGCGAGCGAGAAGGGCGCGCGTTTTGTGCGTTTCTGCGATGCGTTCAACATCCCGATTCTGACCTTTGAAGATGTGCCCGGCTTCCTGCCCGGCACCAACCAGGAGCATCACGGCATCATCCGCTCTGGCGCGAAATTGCTGTACGCCTACTGCGAGGCAACCGTGCCGAAGTTAACCGTCATCACCCGCAAGGCGTACGGCGGGGCATACTGCGTGATGTCATCCAAGCATATCCGCAGCGACCTGAACCTGGCCTGGCCGACAGCCGAAATCGCAGTGATGGGACCCGACGGCGCAGTCAACATCATCTTCCGCAAGGAACTGGACAAGGCCAAAGACCCGGTCAAAAAGAAGGCCGAACTGGTCGAGGAATACAAGGAAAAATTCGCCAACCCGTTCGTGGCCGCCCAGCGCGGATACATTGACGATGTGATCGAGCCGAAGGAAACCCGTCCGCGCCTGATCAACGCGCTGGAGATGCTCAGCAACAAGCGCGACGCCAACCCCGCCAAGAAGCACGGAAATATTCCTTTGTAGCGAATCCGATGGACGCAAACGAGCGCCTGAAAAAAATTGCCGGTTTTTTACTTGAACGCCGCGCTGCCACCGAAGCCGGCATTCCTGGCAGGTTTTGCGCGCACGCCTTTATTGAAATGCGGCGAATGTTTTTGGCGGAAGGGTATAATCGCGGCAACAAAATTGTTTGCAGGAGATTGTGGTGTCGAATAAACGAGTTGGTTATGGTTTGATTATGTTTGGCGCGTTTATTTTTCTGCTTTCATTGGGAGCAGATTTTATAGGCCTCGGCCAGGGCGGCGTTCAGGCAACGCAATTGTTGGGCGCTGAGATCGGGGTTTTGTTGTGCCTGGGAGGCGCGGCCTGGCTTGTTGCGGACCGGAACGGGAAATTACGATTGGATGAAATGGGCGGGAAAGTGCGCGGATTTTTTTCCAATATGACAGTCAGTTCCTGGGTGTTTATTGGGTTTCTATTTACTTTCATTCTGTTTTTTGCCTATCCCATGTTTTTAAATCCTCAAGAGCAGTATCAGTATTTTTATAAATACCTGCCCGAGGGCGGTCGAATCGGGATGGACATTCGCGCCATTCGCGATCTTGTTCAGGATTGGGTAGTACTGCGGCAATTTCATTATAACGATGGGGGGGTATGGTATCCGCCTTTTTATAATGTCTTTTACGCGCCTTTCCTGCTCTTAGATCGTCGCGCGTCTTACATCGTCATAACATCGATCACGCTCCTGTGTTATATTTTTTTTGCCCTGGTTATTCCAAAACTTATCACTTCTGCGAAAAGCGATCCGTTAATCATGTTGTTTTTTACGACGGGGATCGTTTCATATGGACTTCAACTCGAATTGGAGAGAGGACAATCCAACATCATGGTGATGTTGTTCTGCCTGCTTGGCATCTATATTTTCCACTATCATCATGAGTTTCGTTTCTTCGCCTATTTCTTGTTCACGGCGGCGGTTCAACTAAAGGTGTATCCGGTGATTTTTGTCCTTCTGTTCATCAGGGACTGGCGCGATTGGAAAAATAACATCAAGAGAATGGCCGGCCTCGGTTTGTTAAATTTTTCCGCCCTGTTCATTCTGGGCTATTCGGTGTTTATAGATTTTATCGGGGCAATATTTTTTCGCTCCTTCGGGGAATCGATGGATTGGGTCGGCAATCATTCCATCAAATCTTATATTTCTCTTCTCACGCATGAAAAATTCAGCCCGCTGTCATTTAGCGCGATGGCGTGGGTGCTTGACCATGTATCCCTGCTTTCGATATCCTTGCTGGTTTATTTCCTTGCGTGTTTTCTCGCTGTGATCGGCATCGCTATCTGGCGCAGGGAAAAGGGCTTCCTTCCCCATATATTTTTGGTGTGTACGATCATGGCATTGGCTATTCCCTCAGTCAGTCATGATTACAAACTGGCATTGTTAGCCGCGCCGATGGCGATATTCATGGGCAATTATACCCTGCCCTCCCATCCTTATAAAAAAGCGCTTTCGTATTTTCTGATTCTCATCGCTTCCGTTGGTTATTCCGCCATGCTGTATCCCTTCAAGTATAGACCTGAATTTATCGCCAACAGTTTGCCGTTGCTTTTCATCCTTCTAACTGCCGTTACGATTCTGTATGCGCTTGCTCCACGAACAAACGAGAATTTACGGTTGTAACACAGTCTATTGGATGTGGAAGTGGTGATGGCGGCCTGTCTGTTGTACGATGTTTGGTCGGCAAAGCGGAGAGCCGTTCAGGGACTCTCCGCAAGTATCCCAAAGATAATATTGCCGGAACGGCCAGCGGTAAAAGTTGCTTAACTGTCAACTTGATATTCAGATCAATTTTCTGGAGCGCCTGCTGGAAGACAGCCAGCTGACCATTGAAGCAAGGATATAACAACACGCACCAGGATGGAGCATCTATGTTCAATAAAGTATTGGTAGCAAACCGTGGTGAGATTGCAGTCCGCATCATTCGCGCCTGCCGTGAACTGGGCATCGAAACGGTGGCTGTTTTTTCAGAAGCAGACCGCAATGCCCTGCATGTCCGCTATGCGGACGAAGCCTATTTGATCGGCCCCGCCCCTTCGCGTGAATCCTATCTGCGGGCGGATAAAATCTTCGAGGTGGCGCGCAAGTCCGGCGCGAATGCCATTCACCCCGGTTACGGTTTCCTGGCCGAGCGCGAAGATTTCGCGGCAAAATGCGCCGACCTGGGCATCACCTTTATCGGGCCAAAACCCTCGTCCATTGCGGCCATGGGAGACAAAGCCGAGGCGCGCGCAACTGTCATCAAGGCTGGTGTGCCGGTTGTGCCCGGCACAGAAGATGTGGGCAACATGACCGACGACGACCTGCTTCGCATCGCGCCGACGATTGGATTCCCGCTGTTGATCAAGGCTACTGCTGGCGGCGGCGGAAAAGGCATGAGGGAAGTAAAAAGCCTGGAGGAAATGCCGACCCTGCTTGCGTCCGCAAGACGCGAGGCAGAATCCGCTTTCGGCGATGGGAATGTCTACCTGGAGAAATTAATCGAAGGCGCGCGCCACATCGAATTCCAGATCATGGCTGATTCGTTTGGGAATGTGATTCACCTGGGCGAGCGCGAATGTTCCATCCAGCGCCGTCATCAAAAATTGCTGGAAGAATCGCCGTCGTCATTTCTTGACGATGAAATGCGCGAGAAGATGGGCGGCATTGCCGTGAAATCCGCGCAGGCTGTGGATTACGTCAACGCCGGCACGATCGAATTTTTGGTGGACAAGGACCGCAATTTTTATTTTCTCGAAATGAACACACGCCTGCAAGTGGAGCATCCCATCACCGAGATGGTGACCGGGGTAGACATTGTGGCCGAACAACTGCGCATTGCGCGCGGCCGCCAGTTAAGTTACACACAGGATCAGATCAAATTCAACGGCCATGCGATCGAGTGCCGCATCAACGCCGAAGACCCGTTCAACGGCTTCCTGCCGTCCACCGGGCGGATCACTCACAGCCTGCTGCCCACCGGACCCGGCGTGCGCATTGACACGGGCGTGTACCCCGGCTTCGAGATCACTCCGTTCTACGACCCGATGATCGCGAAATTAATTGTCTGGGGTGAAACGCGCGGACAGGCCATCCTGCGAATGCGCCGCGCGCTGGAAGAATACCGTGTGGTCGGCGTGCGGACGAATGTCCCCTTCCACCAAACCTTGATGGATTCGCACCGCTTTATGGGCGGCCAGTTTGACACGCGCTTTGTGGAGGAACGCTTCTCGATGGATGACGCCATCGAATCACGCGCCGGCAATGCCGAGATCGCGGCCATTCTCGCCACGCTGGTTGCTCATCAGCAAAGCGAATTATCTGCCCAGCGGGTGCGGCGCAACGATCGCGACACGTCAAACTGGAAGTGGGTCGGCAGATGGGAAAGAATGCACCGCTAAAACAATTTACGATTTTAGATTGGTGGTCGAGTAATCCGAGTGCTTTTCGAGACCGCGATTGAGGTTGAAGAATGAAATATATTACAACAATTGACGAAAAAGAATTTGAGATCGAGGTCGTGGATGAACACCACATCCGCATCGGCGACCGCCTGGTTCAAGTTGACTTCGAAGCGGTCAGCGGTCAGCCGGTCTTTTCCCTGATCCTCGACGGCAAATCGTATGAATCTTATGTTTATCAGGGCGATGAAGATTGGGAAGTGTTGATTCGCGGCCAGCAGTATCAGGTCAAGATCGAAGACGAGCGCGAAAAACGCCTGAGGGCAGCCGCAGGCGGCGGAGTCTCTGAAGGCGGCGAATTCCACCTCAAGGCTCCCATGCCCGGGCTGGTCGTGGCAGTCCTGATCGCAGAAGGCCAGCCAGTGAAAAAGGGACAGGTGATGTTGATCCTCGAATCGATGAAGATGCAGAACGAACTCAAAGCCCCGCGCGACGGCATGATGGGCAAGGTGCGCGTGAAGGCCGGTGAAAGCGTCGAACAAAGACAGACCTTGTTGAGCGTCCATTAATGAACGGGCAGGAAATCGAAGTCAAGTTTTTTGTGCGCGACCTGAAAAAGATCGAACTGCGCCTTCTGGAGTTGAAGGCGCAGTTGATTCAACCGCGCGTACACGAAGTAAATTTCCGCTACGATTTGCCCGACGGCAGTATGCGCTCAAAGGGGCGCGTCCTGCGCATCAGGCAGGATGTGGCCGCAACCATCACCTACAAAGGCCCAAGCAAATTGGTGGACGGCGTATTCTCGCGCGTGGAGCTTGAAACCGAAATCGGCGATTTCACCACCGCGCAAAAAATCCTCGACGCGCTGGGCTACGTTAAAATCCTGACCTATGAAAAATTCCGCGCAGTATATGAACTGGACGGGTTTCACATCATGCTCGATGAACTGCCCTACGGAAATTTCGTTGAGATCGAAGGAGCAGACGGCGCAGGCCTGCGCGCAATGTCGGCGCGGCTCGGGTTGGATATCAAAGCCGCTGTCGGCGCGGGATATGCGCGGATCTTCGAAGACTACAACACCCGCTGCGGCCGCGCATCCAGCGACCTGACGTTTGATGCGCTTCGAGGAAAAATCCCCTCCCCGGAAGAGTTAAACCTGCATCCCGCAGATTAACCGCTTCACCTCCGCTTGACATTGAGGCATGGGG
>Ga0233425_10005089_pt1 | contig 21240 bp, 23 predicted proteins | sample Watercolumn_Towu_2_FD_181712 | JGI IMG/M metagenome (GOLD analysis project Ga0233425, IMG submission 181712) | Freshwater microbial communities from Lake Towuti, South Sulawesi, Indonesia - Watercolumn_Towuti2014_140_MG | ecosystem: Environmental > Aquatic > Freshwater > Lake | place...
CATAGCAGCAATAGAGACCCAAGTACCAGTGGGCATCACTTCAGGCATCATCCAGGAGGTCGCGATGGGTACGGTCGAAGCAACGAAGGGTTTCACCGTGCGCTCAGCGCACACCTATCCGGTCAAACAACTATCGAGCATCATCAGGGAGGTCACGGCAGAGAGTGCGGGCCAACTAACGGCCGCTGTTGCGGGAGCCCTAAGCAATGTAGCCAATACGCTTCTGAAAGAGGAGGCTAGGGTTGCTGGTGCCCCACGGAACAATGTCGCGGGCGTGATCGGCAACATCTGTGGCCGCTGTGCACCCCCGGGAGACAGGATGGCTTTCGTGGCAGCGCTGGAGAAGGCGTTCAAGCTCTGCCAGCTATTCACCCCGGCGGATGAACTGCAGTGGCACCAGTCGTTCAGGAACGCATCGTCTCCTGACCTCAGCTAGCCACCCCGCCCGTACCAGTTCGGTGTGGGTCAACCAGGCCCTGCTCGTTGGCTCGACCTGGCACGAGGTCGCGAGCAGGGCCACATTCGTATTGGCGACACTGGAAGGATCATTCGGTATTCCTGTCAATAGACCTCTGACACGTCCGCGCCATGCGCCGTAACTGCAGGGCTATCTGGGTCGCCTTGCCGGTGTCGGCGAACAGCATGTTGCAGGCCGTACTGAGTTGCTTGGCCTCCATTGCGAGTCCGGAACCCGTACAGGTGGACGCCATCTGGCGGAGGTCTACCGCCACCTTCCGAACCCGGCGCGCCTTTGCCTGGATGTTCCGGTATTCGGCAGTCTTGGTGAGACTGTCGGCACTGGCATTGAGAACTTGGATGAGGGCTGCAAGGCCAAGGGCACTCTTCTTTTTGGGCATTGATACCTCGCATTATGCGTCGGAATTGACGATGTCGAATGGTCCTACTGCACGGACGCGCCCCTTGGCAGCTACCACGTACTGTTCCACTTGCTCGATGACTAGGAAATCCCGCCGGAGGTGCGTCGCTGCTACAGCAGTGGTGCCGGTCCCAGCCATGGGATCGAGGATGAGGTCCCCAGGCTCAGTACACACGGAGATCATCCGACGCACCAACTCCACGGGTTTCTGGGTAGAGTGGAGCCGTACTCCGTCTGCACGCTTCAGGCGTTCGTTCCCTCGGCAGATTGGGATAGCCCACTGGGTCATGAGGCTTTCTCTGCCGTGATCGGACAGGCCGAGCGATACCATGATGTCGTGGCGGTACTTCTTGCGGGCCACGAGCTTGGCACTGGCTCTATCTTTGCAGAGCCAGAGCAACTGCTCATGTGACTGGATGGGGCGGACCTCTCGGAAGTTGGGGCGGGGCCCTATCTTCTGCCAGATTAACTCGCTGAAGAACCACATGCCCATCTTCTGGGCGTGGTATCCGATGAGGTGGATGCAGTGGTAGGAGCCGCTGATCCACAGGCTGCCGGTCGGCTTCAACGTGCGCTGGAGTTCGGAGAGTCCTCGCTGGATGAAGCCCTCGTATTCTTCCAGGCTCTCGAACTTGTCCCAGTCCTCATCGACGCTCCTAGCGACCTTACCTCCCTGCAACCGGATACGGTCCTCTTCCAGTTGCTGGAAATAGGGTGGGTCCCAATAGATCATGTCTACTGAGTCCGGTGGTAGCTGCGGGAGGATGTCGAAGCAGTCCCCGTGGATGATCTGGTTACTCCAGTTGCCCAACATGCAGGCCTCCACCCACGAGTGAGTTGGGGTCGATCTTCATGAAACCACCAAGGAGTTGCTCTGCGGCTAGGTACGACTGGTCTGGGTGCTCATGGGCGCCCAGCATCAATAGGCCGGCGGCAACCGCCTCCACAGTTGATGATAGCATTCCCAAGTCGCCATCACCCAAGACCCCCGACTCCAACTGGCCTACGAGCGGGCGGTTGCTCGGCAGGTGCCAGGATACGAAACGCATCTCCCTACTCCAGCCCTAGCTTGTCCAGAGCAGCGTTGACAGCGCTCTCCAGAACCTCTCCTACCAACTCGTCGGCGCCCCCCCGTTGCAGGAGGCGGATAAGCTCCTGCTTCGTGTTCTCCTCCATGAGTTGGGCGGCAATGGTCGGCGCCAAGGTGGACTTGATCGTCGTCATGACGACCGGCCTGAGCAGGGCAACCACCAACTGACGCCAGTCGAACTTGAGGGTCCCCAGTGGCTGCATGCTGGTGGCCATCTCGGCCTGGAACGGCTTCGTGGCGGTCTCTTCGATCTTGGCCACGATCTGGGGGCCATCGACTCCCGCTGCAACGTAGAGCGTCATCTCGCGCATGTCTCCGGGCATTCTTCTTTCTCCCTCAGACCAGGGTTATCGGCCGGCCGTGTAGGTGCTCGACCGTCTGCACCTTTCCGCACTTTCCGCACTTCACCGTCGTCTGATCGAGGGCCTTATTGGAAAAAGCCCCCTTGAACCCAACTGGGACTTGTGCTATGATAGCCCCACACTCGCAGATATGGGGATGCGTCTCTTCTCTGACAACATCGCTGTGTTGTGCCATTCCCATCACCCGTGACATTGTATCTGTACAAGGAGAACGAGTCAAGTGCAGGAGCACCTCTCGGATACCGAACTAAACCTGAGCCTTGAAATGAATGTGCTGATGCACCAACTGATCGCCGGTGAACAGACCCCTACCGGCGCCAAGGAGCTATCCGTCCTAACTGCAGAGAAGTACAACAACAGTCTGATGGCCGGCAAGAAGCCGTTCGACCTACAAGGGGCCCTTAGTCTGGTCGATCAGCACCTGATGCCCACCATCCGAAAGGTTTGTCAGACTCGTGAGTACGATGAGTGCTACCGAGCCTGCTTCGGTGCCATCCTGGTGGGGCCCCGTGGGCTAGTGGACGGGCCATGCTGGAACCGGGTCCCACCCCACGCGCTCAGTGTCTGTCGTGGCGACCGCTATCTCACCTGCATCCGCGACGCAGTCGGTAAGGCCGCCTCCAACTCGTACAGCAACTGTCCGGCCACGCACGCGGCTGTCCAGCTACTTCCTCTCCACGAGCAGACGGACCACCTGATCTGGCTGGAGGTTGGGGCAGTCCGCGACCAAGATGGCAAGTTCGCCCCATGGGTGTGGGACGCCAATAGCCCCGACCCGATGAAGAGGATATACCGATGCTCGATGTGCCTGAGCCAGAGCTACGCGAAGGGCATCCACTACGTCGGACAGGTTGTATGGCGGTCGGATGAAGAATGGAAGCACGAGCGGGTGACAGCCCTACACATCACCCCTCACCTGGTGTTGGCCGACCTTCTGGGCATGATGGTAGTGGAAACCGCCAACTCCATTGCCCCCTAGAAGCTCTACAGAGGAGACCTTACATGAGAATCGGAATAGAGGCTTTTGAACCCGACCGAGTATCGCTCTCGGTTGGGTTCAATGACCAGGAACCTACAACATGGACTTTCATGCCGCTACTGGGCGGACAGATCGACACGTCCCACCCCGAGATGCGTGCAAGCTATGCTGCCTACGTCATGGGATACCCTCTGGCGTACATGCTGTCTGAGGAACTCGTGATCGACGTACCCTCACCGAAGTCGGTGGTCGAGAGGAGTCCGCTTGCATCCAACATCTTCGCCTTCGCAGCCAGCCGAATGGGATGGGAGAGACCGGCCCCTCCTGCTGTCTCATTCACGAAGGGCACAATCAACGACTTCCAAGCGAAGCGGTTCGCTCCTGATGGGGACATCGGGTACATCCTCCCGTTCTCGATGGGGGTTGATAGCAGCTACATGCTGATGAAGGCTCAGGAAGACCACATCCCAAACCTGAGGGTGTTCATCAACAACATCGACCCACAGGATAACGCTCCAGGCGGCGGGGACCATCTTTGGGTCAGGGCCCCAGAGTTCCAGATGTCCCACGCATTGCCGGAGAAGGTCGGGGGTCTGTCCCAGTTCAAGTTCCTCCAGCAGTTCTGGTTCAACTCGTGGTGGGCCGGGGTGTCTGCCTTGGTCTTCCCTCCTCCGGCAGTCATCCTCTACACCGCGACATACTGGTATGGTGCCCCCAGTGATGCCTACGGCTATACCCAGTTGGCGGCGACCTCCCCGTGGCACCTCTACAGCCTGTCAATGGCAGGCTACCAGCCGTTATACGTGCACGGGTCAACCAACAGGGGGCAACGCATTAGGGGGATCGCCAACAAACACCCAGAGTGGCTCCCTCACATTCGTTCGTGTTGGTCCAATGCCTACACGAACTGCGGGCGCTGTGAGAAGTGCGCCCTGAACTTCCTGGGGATGGCAGCATATGGGGTCCCAACTGCGCTATGGTCGTTCCGAGAGGACCCGCTGCTAGTCAACAGATACCTCTCTGGGGACAATTGGATGAGCGAAGAAGGAGAAGATGCCGCTAGGTTCTTCGCGAAGTTGGTGGCAAACAGTGTCGCCAAGCTATCGTCAGAGAAAGTGAAGATCGTGGAGGCCATCCGGTGGATGCTACAGTAGATCGGCTCACCATCGAGGGGCCAGACCCCAAGCTAGTTCTCAGTGAAACCGGGGCTACCCATGCCGGCCAGGTGATAAGCAAGGGGCTTCTACGCGGTCCGGTGGCGATGCGCCTGTGGTACGACGGCATGGCAGTTGAGTACATGGAACAGACCAGGATCGTTGCCCTACTGACGGGGGATTTCGGGCTCGGACAGCCGGTAGCCTTGCTCTGTACTCATCGGGCGCTCGACCGATACAGCTTCAATGTCTGGCCGCTACTCCCAGCCTACCCGGTCAACATCCCAGACTGGCGATTCCCTTTGGCATTCTCTCTGCAAGCTATCGTGCCAGATGGGAAGCGGTCTTCGGTGTTCACCGGATTCATCGTGGGGAAAGACGGACCCAACCCGGACGAGTCAGTGTTCAGCAACTCGGGCGAGGCATCGTTCACGACAGTGCTCTCCCAACCTGAGACATCAGCCTAGTGGTCGTTCTAGCGGCTCCGCGTGGATTGACGCCGCCCTTGGTGGCCATCAGCCTCTCAAGGTAGATCGCCCAATATGGCCTATGTGTGAGTTGTTGGCTGAGAGGCAGCGCGGTCAGCAGGTCGTCGGCCAGTCCTCCTATGATGCCTGGGATGTCGTTCTCGATCTGCTTGGGGGACAGAGGGGCCACCATCGCGTCGTTGGACCATAGTACAATCGGTGGGGGGCCCGACAGCCTGGCTGTATAGGCTACATTGGCGAATAGCGGCTCGTCGGCTCGTGGTATAGACACACCTTCCCTGTTGGCGCAGATGACGTTGGGGCCTCGACTGCGGCGGTTCCGGCCATTGAAATGTCGCGATGCTTGGGGTACCCCCAAGACGGCCGCTGCGACTCTGGCGATGTTAGTACCCACCTCCCCCGTCCCTCTGACAACCAGCGGCGGGAGATTGGGGTACCCAGTGGCCGCTAGCAGCAGCCACCCTCTCCATATCAGGTGCTGCCGCTTAGGGTCTATGTACAGTGCTAAGGTGTTGTTGGCCGGATAATCAAATAGCGCCTCTCCTGCCTCCGTGGATACATAAGGCAACACCTCCGGCGAAACACCTCCTGCGGACCACTTGGGGTGAGAGTGAAGAGGATCGACGAACACCTGGTCTCTCCCTTGTGTCGTCATGATGTGGCCAGCCCCATTGACATTGCAGCGCAGCAACTCGCGTGGCCCGTTAGACATGTAGATGTACTTGCCGGCCCACACTCCATGCCACGAAAGCGGGGATGGCGCCATCCCATGTCCTATTAGGACCTGGATGATCTGGCGTCTGGCAGTGAGGGTCCCCCCCAACGACTTGTAGGGGACGAGCCCACGCTCCTGATCGACTACACTGATGAGGGGCATCATCCTGCTGGGTCTGGAGGGGGGACTGAGCGTAATGATGCCCTCGTTGAAGAGCATAAGAGGCATCCAACTTGGGATACTGCCACCACTAGCGATGGCTCTCTTCAAGACCAACAGCAGGCTGTCAACGACAGGGGGGCGATCAGCGTCCCCCGGAACCTGTTCCCATAGCATCCTAGATTTCCCTCCACATGCGTTCTAGCCGTCGCTTGATGCGATGCACCAACGGCCCTTTCCAGGTGCCGACTACTGTCGTGTTAAATGGAACATCAGCCAACACCACTGCGCCGGCGCCGACCACGCAGCGAGCACCGATCTTGACCCCCGCCAATATGGTGCAGTTTGCCCCCAGCCTGGTGTATCTTCCTATGAAGGAGGGGGTCAACTTCCAAGGGGCAATATCTTCCTCCATTGGCCACTCCATGGTGAAGGGGTCGTTAGTGAATGCGACGCCTGGGCCGACCAGAACGTGGTCGGCCAGAATGATCCCACGATAGACGGAGACACCATTCTGGACGCGCGTATAGTCACCCACGAGGGCGCCAGTGTCGATATAACAGTTCTTCCCTATCATGGCCTTGCGGCCAATGTGGGCACCAGCCCGCACATGTGCGTGCGACCAGATGAGGGCCCCATCTCCGATGATTGCGCCGGGTTCGACTATCGCGGTTGGGTGGGCCCAGTACTTCTTGTGGCCGCTGTAGTCATTTCCTTGAGTCTTGGCCATTGGACTTCAACCCCCCGGTCCGTAAGTGTGGCCACAACTTCATGAAGAGATTCGGTTAGCCAAGACAGGGCAACCGGGTTGTTTTCTAGGAGGCTCTCGGGTCGGCATCTGCCCCCGGGAAACCCCACGTTGATGCGGATGTTACGGACAATTCCGCCTAGCTCCATGACGAGATCGGGAAGCTCTCTGTAGTTCTCGACGTAGGTGGTGACAAGCGCCACTACCTTCGTTTCTCCCAAGGCCGCAGCCCGCCGGAGGTTGGCCCACACATCTTCGTAGTTGATACCGGGCCTCAGCAGTCGGTGGGTCTCTGGAGACAGGGCGTCGATGGAAAATCTCATCTCAGCCCACCGATAATCGTTGAGCACCTTCCCCAGCAATCCGTCTCCCGCTGTGGTGACCCCGATACCTTTGGTTGAGATCGCCGTGGCCCATCGAAGCTGTCGCTTCAGCACTACCTCGTCCTGGTGGAAGACCTCTCCGCCCATCAAGAACACCGTCTCCGCGCTGGCATGCTCTAACATATCACGCATGACGATGGCGGGAATGTCAACCTGATCGCGGCGTACCGCAGCCTGGAAGCAGTTGCGGCAGCCACCCCGGCAGTAGTTGGTGACGCTCACAGCTAACATCTTCAGCGACACACGTCCCTCGGTAGGTGCTGTGTTCACTACGGGGGCCCAATCTCTGGCATCGCAATTGGCGCCTTCCCCACAGATGGAGGCTCCAGTCATCCCCATGTCTACCCGACAAGCGGCCAGAGGACTACTGGACATCAGGATTGGTAACGTCTGGTAATAGTCCCAGCGGTGACCGCGCACCCGGTAGTTGGCGGCACAAGATGCCTCCATCAAAGGGCACTGATAGGCGCAGTCCTCAAGAAGATAGAGGTGGGTCCATGGCCTACCGCAGATAGAGTAGGCTCTGGGGCGTATATCGGTCTGCAAGGTTCCTCAGGCTCCTCTCGGCAAAACGGGTAGACGCTGCCCTGTGATGAAGCACAGCGCTGTCCACCTCGTGAGGCAAGTACCCTCTCGCCGCAAGTCGGGCAGCCATGTCGGTCTCAGCATGGTACACGAATGTGCTTGTATCGAACGGGCCAACATCTGCGAGCTTTGTCCGCTGCAGGACTCCGGCGAACCCCACAAACTGACGGGGGTCCACCTGCCTGGTGGGGACCCCTAGCCTCGCAATCTGTGTGGTCTTCCCAACCCTGAAGTCGCCCGACAGGTAGGCCCGGTGCTGCGACAAGATGCTGGCAACATACCCTGTATCGGGGCGGCCGGCGGCCTTGAGCATTGGCAGAAGCCATCCAGGCTCCGCCTCGATGTCGTCGTTCAGTGTGGCTATGAAGGGGGCCCACGACGCCGCTAGGGCGGCGTTGTAGGCTTTGGCGATCCCCCAGTTCCCCCGGTAGTTGATAACGTGTACCAGGATGCCTTGTTGCATCAGTCTGCGTCGCTTAGCCAGGGCCCAATCCACCACAGACGCTTCAGCGTTGTTGCATACGAAGACGACATCTACTGGGATGTCGTGGTCAATACAGGAGTCTACGGCCTTCTCTACCATCCGTAGGTCTGGATGTCTCAGCGTGAAGCACAGTGTCACGACAGGGGGCATACAGGCATAAGGTAAGCCGGCTGGTGTGGGGCATCCCGAGTGGAGAAACAGATCGTTGAACGAGCGCGTGATGTAGGCGGGGTCCCCCTCGGACAGGCGTGCGCTGTAGTGCACTGCGTAGGCGCGTGTCGCCGCGAGTGCGTCCTGCTTCTTGCGCGCCTCTTGGGTCCGTCCCGTAGGAGATAGCTCCTCACCGTGGTGGTGAGCCCGCGTCCCGTGGACATAGGCCACCTTGTACCCAGCCGCCCTAGCTCGTCTGCAGTAGAGGGTGTCCTCTCTGCCGTACTTCCCTAGCTCTGTGTTGAATGCCCCGAGGCGCCGATACACGTCCATCGGGAAGCTGAGCGCTGGGCCGATGGCTGCGTCGGATGGTGGGAATAGGAGACCTGGGTACCGACCATCGTCTACCAGGATTTCTGGGGGGATGCCGTCATACAGTACCCCCGACACTCCAAGGGAAGGATACCGATTGAACGCATCGAACAGCACGTTGAGCCAGCCTTCTTCCATGTGAATGTCGCTGGCTGCGTGAACGAAGATGTCGCCCTCCCGAAGCAGTAGGCCTTGGTTCAGCGCAAGAGGGATGCCGGCGTTCCACCCGTTGAGGATGATCTTGTGACCGAGGCGGGTCAACTCTTCATACTTCCCATCCAACCACTCCGTTGTCCCGTCTGCGCTCCCGTTGTCGATGATGATAAGCTCGTAAGGTGTCTGCCTACCATCTATCGTCCCCATCAGGTTCTGGAGCGTCTCGCGCACCATGGGCAACCTGTCCCAGGCTAGCATGACCAAGCTGGCCATCGTAGCCCGTCCGCTCCGGTCAATGACCACCGTCTCCCCCCGTGTTGCTTGACGCCTCTTCCACCTCTCATCCTTCGACCACTCCCCCGCCCGATTCTGCGAGTCTCGGTGATGGATGACGCTCACTAGGTTCTCAGGTACGCAGCCGAAGCGGTAGTTGTGGGTCAACATACGTTCGTAGAGATCGGCGTCTTCGGCTTTGTCGATAGTCTCATTGTAGCCCAAGAACGCTGATCGGCGATAGACGCAGTGCTGCGGGCCCAGCCAGATTCTGCCGTGGTTCGGGTTGCGGATCACGCCAGGCTGGTTGATCCACGAATAGCTCTCGGGGGACAGGTTCCCATCATCAGTCACTGAGAAGAAATCTACGAAGCACCACACAAGGTCAAGCCCAGGAGTCTCCAAGGCCTCGATCATCCTGCTGAGGTAGGTGGGGGCCCACTGGTCGTCCGAATCCAGGAACGCCAAGTAGTACCCATTGGCCTGTTCGACAGCCCGATTTCTGGCATACGACTCCCCTTGATTGTGTGACAACTCCAGGTAGCGGAATCTGTCCGGGAAGTTCTCCCGATACCAGAGGGTCTCTCCCCGCGTATTGTCTGTGCTGGCATCGTCGATCACGATGACCTCGAAGTCCTGCTCGGTCTGTGCAAATACAGATGCCAGGGTGGAGTGGAGTGAGTGTCTTCTGTTGTAGGAAGGGATAATGACACTGACTAGAGGTCCATCCCCCCTCCTTGGTGCTGGAGCCTTGAGGGGGGCCGGCATCGGGGGCACATCGCACTGTTGGGTGGTGGGTACCAGAACATCTGGGGTCTCCCAGACCAGCTTGAGATTGCTCAGTACCATTTGCCGGCCCGTGGAGGCCACGGCGTCCACCTGGATCGCGTCGAATGCCCCTATGCTGGGGTCGAACATGACGATCTCTGGCCCTGCAGCGGGATGTAGCTTGGTGCTGGCTCCCGATATGACCCAGGCCCCCTTCACAGCACCCTCTGTGATGCTGCAAGACACCCCTCGCAAGGAGCGCGAGACATCGGGGGGAACGAGCCTTACGCTTACCCTGTTGCCACCCTCTGCCGGGATGAAGGAGCCGTCTTGGCGCCTGATGCCTTCCACGACCTCGATGGAGGTATCTCCACTGGCGGCGGCCTGCATCCTTATCGGAGCAAGGGAAATGGTGAACGCCACGTTGTCTTCGTCCCACCCACTATCCAGATCGAACTCAGCCTCCACAACAGTGAGTTCGCCAGGCCGGACAGGTACCTGCATGGAGAGCGGAGGACTCGTGCCGGGAGCTTGTGGTACGCCGGCGATTGTCAGCCGACCAGGACGTAGCTCGGGCAACCAGTCTGCGCGCGTCAGCAGATGGGGGGCATCCAGCTTCAGCAGGGCACGCAAGACGATCTGGTCGCCGAGCGCGCTCCGGTGCCAGCTTTGTCCACCATGACCCCATGTGATTGTCCTGGCCCCATTGGTGGGCATCTCTAGGCTCTCCTCGGCAGGAAACGCATCGCGATGATCCCGCCCCCCTGGATGTTGGTCACATGGTGCCGGTCGTAGGTGCACCCCATGCGCTCACCGGCATCAGTCAGTAGGGAGGGACTGTGGTCCTTCATGTTGGTGGTGAGAAGCAACACCCACCCCCCATGGTGCTTGATGATGCCCATGGAGCCCTCATCGGGTATCCAGCAGGTCACCAGCATGGGGGTCTTCCCTAGTCTCGAAGCCTGATAGGCCGACCCGACTGTGCGGAAGTTGGGGATGGCCAAGATGGGTTTCCACATCGGATGGCCGTGGACAGCATATCCATCAACTCCCCCCATCTGCCAACCGTCGAGGATGCCCTGCAGGTTGTAGCTATTGCCCCACATCCGGTAGTAGCGGGACGGCTGTGCCTCGGCCGCCTCAATCAGCCAGTAGGGGGCTCGCAGACTGTTGTGCAGCGTGATCTCCAGGCTCCGCCTGGCGACATCCAGCAGCTTTTGTGCAACCATGGATCGCATCTCAGACCGAAACAAGTCCCAGTCGCAATAGATTACCAAGCTGCTGAGGAACTGGAACGTGGGCCGCTCGCGCGCAAGGTCCTGCGCGAGAGATGTAAACAGCGGCATAGATGCGAACCGCCGACGCAGCGCTGAGAGATCGGTTGGCCCACCTTCCTGCTTGGTACGCAATCTCTCTTCAAGCAGGTCGATGACCGCCAGCGGATAGCTCTCCGCAGTGTCTGCCCACGTCCACGGGATCGACCAGTTGCCGAATCCCGTAGACATCGAGTGCCCATCGAGCACCAGCCCGCACTGGCCTAGCAGAGCCACCTTGCTCATAGCTCTATTTTCTTCCTGAACCGGAACACCACCGACCTGGTCCGGGCATCGTCGAGTGATATATCGTCACATGGCGGTTCCGTTATCGAGGGGTCTACCGATGGAAGCCAATCGGTGATCGAGAAGCCGGCCCGCAGTGCCATCGCCTTCAACTGGAACAGCGTCACCATGTTCAGCGTCATGCTGTTGACCTGGCGGCCATACACGCCGACAAACTCTTCCTGATGCAAGAGGTGGGGGAGACGCAGCCCTCCAAGATGGGTGTCATCGAGTTTCTGGTGCACCCCCCTACCATTGCAGTGGTGGCCATCTTCTGAGTAATAGGGATGGTGGCGCCCGACCCAGACACCTCCAGGCCTCAGCAGGGTATTGATGCTGACGAACTCGCCGGCCCAATTGCATAGGTGCTCGGTCACATTCCAGGTGAAGACCGTATCGAAGCGGTCCCCACCCCGACCGGCAACGACTGCCAAGTAGCAGTCGGCGATGTTGCTACAGACGATGACTCCCGCGCCATCTAACTCAGCGGCGCGTGTCATCTGCCTGGCATTGGGCTCGTAGGCGGCCACCTTGCTGTCGGGGAACAGGTCGGCCAATACCAGTGAGAGCGATCCGTCCCCCGCCCCGAAGTCGAGGATGGTGCCCCCCTCGATCATGGCAGCTACCTGGTCAAACTGGTAGGAAGGTGGAGGCTTTCGGTTTGCATCCAGCCGTTCAAGTCTCTCCGATAGCGTCGAAGACATCGTAGCCCCTTTCCCGGAGATACCCCTGCACCCCCCCATCAAAGACGGTGATCCCAACAGCCTGAGCATCAGCCTTCATCTTGGTCCAGTTGCGATACAGAAGGTCGTCTGTTTCCTGGTTCCTGCCGGCAACAAAGATGTCCTCTTCTGGGAGTCCACGCTTCAGCAGTGCTGTATTGACCACCCTGCCGATTTGCAGCATCTTGATCCCGTATCTGTCAGCGAACTCCACGATGTGGGGTAGGTCAGCAAGGTTCGAGCGTGTCAACACGAAGTTGGCGTGTAGCCTGATACCGGAGGCTCCGGCTAGCTCTAGGTTGGCGAGCAGGTGATCGAAGCTGGCGCCCACCTTGATCTTTTCGTAACGCTTCCGGCTGCAGGCATCCAGTGACACAGTGAGGCACCGGATGCGGCCCATATATCGCTCGAACCGCTCTGGGGTAGCCGATGACAATGACGTGTAGAGATTGGTATAAAGCTGTGGGGCCTCGTCTGCCCTGACAAGTAGGATGTCGAGAAGCTCGTCCGGGAACGCAAATGGCTCCCCACCAGTGAGGTGCCAGTACAGGGCATAAGGAGCGTAGGAGGCCAGTTGTTGCGCGACATCCAGCGGCATGATTGCGCTATTGGGGTTCTGCCAGAGACGTTGGATGCAGTGCCGGCAACGGAGAGAGCACATCTCCCCCATGGTGATGAACCACGAGACTGGCAGGTGGGTGACAGCGGTCTGACCGGCATCGTAGCTGGCGACCAGCTTCGCCAGATTGTCGTTGTAGATCGGAGGCGCATCGTCACTCGCAAACGCGCTCTCCGGCTGCCCTAGACCGTCCAGGTACCCACACCGAGGCGTTGCGCCACAAGGGGATGCCCCACCTCGTCCCGACAGAGCCTCGCGAGCCCACTGCATCACCTCGCCTGTCTGCCACCATCCCATGCCATCCCGTAGGTAGCTCCAGGTCTCACCGTAGGCGGCCTGGGATGCGGCCGGAGGCGGTTCCGGTAGATTACCACCGACAGCCATGCAACAGGCAAGTGAGGTAGACGGGAAGATGTAGACAGTGGACCAAGGGATGTGACAGCGCATCGGGCACCTCCACAATCCGTTGGGGATCACCCCTTGACGACGGATGTGGGTTGTGGTACCATCACAGATGTAAGCACAGCTTGTGGTACCATCACGGATGTAGACGTAGCTGCTGATACTTCCCCCTTGCGCGGTTGCGCCCTCGCCAGCCCCGGCGAGGGCGCAACCATGTAGAGGCTGTTCGGGGCCCTACTTCTTATCGCCACGCTTCCCGGGGGTGGCAACAAGTAGCTTGCTGCCCCGCTTCCTGTGGGCGGGTGCCCCCGCAGAGATCGGCATTGTCGCCGATGGCGAGTCCTGCAGCGACCGACCGACATCGGAGATGTTGACAATCGCCGAATTGAGGCAGAAGATGGCCGATTCGAGTTGGGCCCCAACATTGGGCAGGATTTCTCCTCGTGCCACACCCTCCATTGCAGACCCGGCGGCAGTCAGCAAGACGTGTTTGATCTCAGCGGTGGCATAGTCGAGACTGGCCGCCTTGGAGTCGATGCGCCCGGCCTTCCACAGCATGGAATCTGCGGGAGGGCCTTCACTCGTAGCCAGCAGGTTCACTTCTTCCACCACCGCTTCGCCGCGCAGATCGTCCAGAAGGTTGGTGGCTCGCTCCAGCGCGAAGCTGAGGAGGTCGCTCGCCTGCGAGACGAACATGGCGATTCCGTTTGGGAGCCCGGCGGTTGCCACCATATCACACAGCGGGCCGGTCGCCTCAGTCGGGTAGCCATTGATGAGGGACTCCACCAATGCCACTCGCGCTGCTGCCTGGAGCGCCAGCGTGCGGACTACGCGCGCCTTCGCCATCGCGGTATAGGGCTGTTCTTCAGTCAGCATATTCACCGTTTCTTCCGACCAGAAGTCGGGGCCTGTCTCGATCTCGTCCGGTAGTTTGCAGTCTTCCATTATCCGCTCCTTTCCCTTAGTGGGACTGATAGGGCCAGCAAGTCCTCCGCGACTAGGTAGCACAGCATGTCAGTTGCTTCCCTTCCTGTTGACGATTTCAACGAGTTGTGTCTCGTTGACGATCAGGATGCTCCATCCCTCGTTCACAAGCTGTTTAGCCTTCTCCAGCTTGGTACGGCCGGGCTCGTCTCCTACAGCGACGATGTTAGTCCTCTTCGACACCGAACTCTTCACGTTGCCCCCGCGCTCCTCGATCAACCGCTCGGCCGCTTCTCGCCCACCCAAGGAGGGGAAGTTCCCCGTGAGCACAAAGCTCTTCCCAACTACCTCGATATAGGGAGACCCCACCTCCGGTAACAACTCGCCAAACTGCATCTTGCCGGCGATCTCCTCGATGGCGGCGCGCCGCTCGGGGTCGGAGAACGCTGTTTGGAGGGACGACGCCACCTCGGGCCCGATCCCCTCGATGTTAGTGACCTCATCGTACCGATTCATGTCGCTCAGTACCGACAGAATCTCGGGCCAGGTTGGGAACTTCTGGGCCAGCAGCTTGGCCACGTGCTCGCCGACGTGCGGGATGCCAATGGCGAACAGGAAGCGATCCAGCGTGGTATAGGTCGCCTCTTGAATGGCGGTACGCAGATTCTGAGATCGCTTGTCGCCAAAGCCTGGTAGCTCCTTGATGGCATCCGTGGTAAGGTCGAACAGGTCGGCTAGCGACTCCACCATGCCGGAGTTAACCATCCCGTCAGCCACCTTGTAGCCCAGGCCGTCGATGTCCAGTGCCCGGCGCCCCGCCAGATGCAGTAGAGAAGCAGCCAGCTTGGCCGGACAGGTGGTCCCGGCGCAGTACAGGGCAACATCGTCTTCCTTCCGCTTCTCCAAGGGTGCTCCACATTCCGAGCATGTGCTCGGAAAAGTGAACACTGCCGCATCGGCCGGACGCCGGTCGAGCACCACACCTATCACCTGAGGGATCACGTCCCCAGCCCGCTGGACGATCACAGTGTCGCCAACCCTCAAGTCCCTCCTGGCGATCTCGTCGGCATTGTGGAGCGTAGCGCGGTTGACCGTGACCCCGCCGACCTCGACCGGCTCCAGGATGGCAACTGGCGTTACGTTGCCGGTGCGTCCCGTCTGGACGATGATGTCACGAAGCAGCGTCTCGGTCTGAGACGCTTGCCACTTTACAGCCAAGGCCCAACGCACACTCCGCGCCTTGAAGCCCATCATCGTCTGCTGCTCGAAGCTGGCAACCTTGAGCACGATACCGTCAATATCACAGAAGAACGAGTCGCGTCGCCTGCCCCAGGACAACCACTCTTCGGTGACTTGCTGCGCATTGAGCACGGTCGCCGGCAACTCCGGGACCTTGAAGCCATGCTCCATCAAGTAGAGCATGAAGTTGAACTGATCCATGATGTCGGCGAACGGCCAGCGCCCGATGCCGTAGGGGATGAACTCCAGGCCGCGCTCTGCTGCGATCTTGGGGTCAAGTTGGCGCAGGGCCCCGGCGGCGGCGTTGCGGGGGTTGGCAAATGGCTCCTGCCCCCGCTCGATACGGGTAGCGTTTAGCGCGCCGAACACAGCGCGCGGCATGACCACCTCGCCTCGGATGTCCACTTCTCCGTTCAGCCCCATAATCCGGAGAGGGACTGTGGGGAGCGTCCGCACGTTGTGGGTGACATCTTCGCCGATCTCGCCATCCCCTCGCGTACTAGCTCGGCGCAAGACCCCATTGACATAGGTCAACTCGACCGCCAGCCCGTCGTACTTGGGCTCGACTACAAACAGCGGCGGAGCGTCTATATCGGCTGCTACTGAGCCCACCCAGCGTTCCACGTCTACGGCATCGAACACTGTGTCGATGCTGGCCATGGGGATGGCATGAGCGGCGGGCGCCAGTGTGCTGACTGCTGCCCCGGGGACACGCTGCGTCGGGGAGTCCTCAGTGGCGAGTTGGGGATTCTCGGCCTCCAGACGGACTAGCTCAGCATAGAGGGCGTCGTACTCGGCGTCGCTGATCTCTGGCCTATCTAAGACATAGTAGCAGTGGTCGTGATGGCGGATCAGGGCCCTTAAGCCCTCAATCTGCTCGGGCTGGTACATGCTCATGCTCCCCCTGCATGGTATTAGCTCGCTTCCACATACTCCATCATGATCTGCAGGGCCTCGTCATAGGAGCCACACCCCTTCACCCTGTCAGTGAGTTCATCCGCCGACTGATGGCGGCCCACACGGCGCAACGCCCTCGTACAGCGGCTGAGGAGTGCGAACACGTTCCCGTCTGCCCCTATTAGTTCGACCACCGGCTTCTCGGCCCGGATATGTGCTGATTCAGCCATCGCTGTCCTCACAGGTAGGGAGGGAGGGCGACCCCTCGGTTGATGTAGCCCCTCGCCTCGTCAATTACCGGCTGTACGTCAGCGGTACGCCAGGTGCGCTCGGCGAACGGCCGCGTATCGACTTTCTCGAAGAACTTAGAGACCTCATCGAAGTACGCGCCGTAGATGTGGTAGTCGTCAGCGAAGTGCTTGTAGAGACCCACCTCGATCTTCCGCCCCAGGCGCTCCGACAGTCGTCGCGCCATCATCGCCTGAAACTCCGTGAAGGCGTAGATGTTCATGAACGCAGCCTTGAATGCGTCGTTGCTGCGGATGTGGGCGTGCATCTGGAGCTTGTCGTCCGGGCCCACGGTGAACCACAGTCGCTGTAGGCATGGGCAATGATCGTCGAATGGGTCAATGGCCGGGTTCCAGGTAGTCATCTGGGCACGGCGGGTATGGGGGGCCTTGACCAGCAGATCGAGCGTAGTCTCGATCTGGTTGATCTCCAGGCCCGCCGCGCTCCAGCCGGCGAATCGGCCATGATATGTGTAGTGCCACTTCTTTGGGTCGTGCATATCCACCCAGTGGTCGTGTATCCCATCCACTACCTCGTCAGTGTACTCAACGAGTTTGCCGATGCCGCCAGGATACGCCTTGTGGATGCGCGGCTCGCTCAGCGGGTCGTTGATGTGCATGACGGCTACTGCCGCTCGACCAGGAGGGTCGTCGGGCTTGTCGTACTGCGTGGGGCGCCGAGCGCCGTGTTTCCACAACGCCTGAATGGACGCCTCCCAGGCTGCCGGGATCGTGTCGGCCTCCAGGATGATCGTGGGGGTGACACCATCAACCACTGTCACAAAGCACTGTTCATATTGGTAGCTACGACTTGCCATGGTCGTCTCCCTCATCTTGGCCGGTGGCCTTGGTGGTACCTTCGGGGATGAACTGCTCGGTCCCGCGCCCTCTGCGAGCCTTCAATTCCTCAGGAGGGACGCCATATTCCTTGTTAGTCAACGGCCCCCGGCACTTGGGGCAGGAAGCTCCGGTGGTCACGTACTCTAGATCACAGGCGAGGCAGAAACGACGATCCGCGTTGCGTTTCATCTTCTTGCTTCGCTTACCCCTCAGAGTCATCGCCATCATCTCCCATGGTGGGGTCCAGATTTACAACCTCCAGGTTGCCATCTTCGCTCTGGTTGGGGCGGCCTTTGAACGTCAGACCAATGCTCATGGTCGTGAGAGGCGTTCTAAAGTGGACCACAAATGACCTCCCCGTCATGTTGATCGCGTGCAGCATGGTGACCAACAGCAGGCGGAGATCGAGCATGTAGTCCGCGTTGGGTTCGGGGAAGACCATCAACACCTGATCGGGAGGGAACACCTGGGTTGGACTAGCCCCGATCAGCCGGAGGTTGGTTGCCATGAAGTCTGTCCACGTCAGAAAGTCCACCACCACCCGCATGTAGTACTTCCCGTCTTCCTGCTGGGTTACCGTCTCCTCTATGACGGAAGCAGCCCCACCTGAGAGGCCCATGATCTTGGCAGCGATGTCGCGGAGCCCCGACGCCCCTTGGGCAACCGACGCCAGGTTCTCAGCCGTGTGCGCCTGATAGATCGTCCTCACAGCCCCTTGCATGTGGAACTCGGCGCCGACTGGTGCGAACTCCTCGCTTACCTCGCCATGGTTCTCGTCTGGTACCATCTGGGACCTCCTCGGGGGATGCCGGGGTCCCCGGAAGGACCCCGGCTACGTGCTCATGAAGGTCGGCTAGTCGCGGAACAGTCCTATCAGATCGACTGTCTTCCTCAGGTAGAAGGCGAACTCGTTTCTTCCGTCGCCCATAGTGTAGCCGAGGCCGACTCGCATGCCGTTGTCGTTCTGGTCAAGTCGGTTCATGCTGACATCGAATCCGCCACCCTGCCGTCCACCGGAGACACCAATCGCAGTGCCGAACAAGGCGCGTTGCCCGAGGATCGGGACGTTGTCTGGTACACGCCATAGCTTCAGCGATAGATTCGCTCCGATTTCATCGTTGATCGGTTGTCCGGTGAAGAAGTTGGCGACCACGCCGGTCTCAAGCATCGGCAGGTCGGCAAAGCGCTGCTCACTGATCGCGACTCGCACGTTCTTAGCATAGGCGCGGGCTTCGGGCATCGAGAGGGTCACTACTCCGGCACCATCCGACAGCGGGACAACGCCATCTGCCTTGGGCAGCGGGATCGTGACCGTGCTGACCTCCTTGCCGTCCGCCAACGCCGGCGCGGCTAGGAGACCAGCAGTGAGGGGTAGTACGACCAATACGACCAGCGGGATGTGGCGTCTCATGGGCAAAGCCCTCCTTGTGGTATGACACACAGACAGCATATCTGCTCAGCCATTCCCTGTCAAGGGGTGGGCAGATAAAAGGCTCAAGAGGGCTTCCAATGAAGGGGAACATCCACCTGCGGCAGACAGGGCTCTGCGACAACTTCCGGCGGGATGTGGCCGATGCCATCCGCCGTTTTATCCTGCAGGCAGCCCCACAATACGAGGCTAGTGCCATACGCGATGGGGAGTTCTACGTGTCCCGCAAGGTGGGGCTCTGGCGGTGGCTCACAACCAATGACAGCGGGGTCGTAGCCAGCGTGAAGGTCTGGTACACTGCGCATCCTGGATGTGGGATGGTCGCCGTAGTGTGCTTCTACCAGACCTACGGAGTCGAAGACCTCTTCAAGTTGATCTCCAACGACGTAGCCTCTGCGTTCTCTCACCACACGTTCGAGTTGTTCTGGGACCAAAACAACGGCGCCCCGTCCTGGTAGGAGAGGCGCCGCGTGCGTCAGGATGAAGGAGCGATTTCAGGAGCCAGAGGTGTTTTAGCGCTCTGCCTATTAAGCTACACCCCGAGTCGGGGCGGCGGGACTCGAACCCGCACCTCTCCTTTTCAAGTAGGAGAACCCCCAGCAAGCTGCTCACTTCATTGCGAACCCACCATCGTTTCCGATGGCGAGGGTGATACTGCTTTGAACCATACTGGAGAGGCCGACTACTCGCCTCCGCCTCCCTGCTTAGCGAAGTCCGAGATCACCATGGGCGCCGTGGTGTCGAAGCCGATGATGTTGATGCTCCCGGCGTCCTTGGGGTCCGCGATGGAGTGTCCATTTGAGTACATGTCGCAGACCACCAACTTGGCACCGATCCCCATGCCCTGTCGGTACGCATCGAGGGCGGCACTGGGGTGGGGGCCGGCGTTGATCTCGCCGTCAGTGTAGATTACGAAGACATCTACATCTATCTTCTCGCGGAGCGCCCACTCCATCGGCGTAGCGATCCGGGTCTCACCAAACTTCCGAGAGGTGATCTTACGGATTACCGTGTCCAGCCGGTCGCTCGCTCCGATGTCGATGGCCACGAAGTCGTGGCTGAAGCCCATCACGTGCGTCGTTGGCTCGGTTCGGTGCGTGACCAGCGCCATGGCCGCCGAAGCTCCACGACACTCCATGCCAGCCATGCCAGCCACGCGATTGTAGGTCATCGACCCCGATATGTCAAGAGCCAGCAGGAAACGCTTGCCGGCTGGTTCCACAGCATCGAACGATACGTAGAACGCCCGGTCCAGTGCGTCGATGACCTTCGGTGATGGGAGCCAGGTCTGTCCGCCCTTCTCACCGTGACCATTCTGGTAGACCTGTAGGGCCTTAAGAATGGAGATCGGGTGGACCCTGGCCTTCTGGAGCGCAACCTGGTTAGTCAGGCGCTCCTGGACCTGGGTCAACTCTGGCGACAGTGGCTTCAGAATGCCGCGAGCCGTCAGCGTCCCGAGGTTTCGTACCAACCAGGTCATGCCACCAGCTTCGATCATGGCGGCGTAGACGGCATTGGTGCGCCTCTCGGACGGGATAACCTCCATCGGGAGGCGATGATCGTGGACCATCTCCACGAGCCGCTTCTCGTTGGCTGTCTTGGCCTCCTCAGCCAAATGGACCCACTGGGGGTACTTGCGGCGCCCGTCGAGTCCGGCGCCATCCTTGCGGGCCATGTAGTCATACAGGCTGCTCCGCAGCGTGTCGCCGTCAACGACGGGGCTCGACTGGTTGAGTAGGTCGCGGTGGCTCCAGCCGTCGCGAGACACGTACTTGACAGCCTGGAACGCGATCTTGTTCACGTCCTGGCTGTCGTACCAGTTGCGCACGGCCCACTTCAGGACCCTCCCCCATCCACGCATGCTCTGGGCATAGTCTACGAAGTGGAACAGGTGCGTCGCGATGCGCGCCACACGGGGCAGCATCTTCGCGGCGTACTTGCGGGTCGCCGGGTCGCCCTTGGTGATTGCCACAGCCAGCGCAAACAGCGCCTCATCGTTTGACGGTGCCCGCCCCGCCTCCGAGATCGTGACGATGGTATCAACCACACGCTCACCATCGGTGTTCAGGCAGCGCTCCACGACATCGGCGTTCTCACGCGCCAGCTTGCGCTCCGAGGCGTAGAACGACCCACCGGCCGCACCCAGGACCAGGAACCGCTCCAGGCGGACCCAATCAGTCACCGGGAACACGAAACCCCCGGTGCTGTTGAGTACCATCTCGCTGTCGCGGCCAGGCAGCGGCTCGCTGTGAGGGGTATGCTGTGGGGAATTGAGGTTACGCAGGTAGTCGTTCCGTGCCATCATTCGTCTCCTTGCAAGCGATTTCAGCGGCTGAGGGGTTGGTTGGCCTTGCGGCCGTTCACGATTCGATTTGCAGTCGAGGTGATAATCCTCAGCCAACTGCTCAACAAGGTCGGACACCCGATTAGGTCAACTCCGCAAGCGATTTCAGGCGGCCAGAGGTCGGTTACCCGAACCCTTCTAGTGAGTTTGATAGATAACCCCCGGCCAACTGCTCAACGAAGAAGACACAAGCGGC
>Ga0233425_10005090_pt1 | contig 21238 bp, 16 predicted proteins | sample Watercolumn_Towu_2_FD_181712 | JGI IMG/M metagenome (GOLD analysis project Ga0233425, IMG submission 181712) | Freshwater microbial communities from Lake Towuti, South Sulawesi, Indonesia - Watercolumn_Towuti2014_140_MG | ecosystem: Environmental > Aquatic > Freshwater > Lake | place...
AATAAACAAAATATCAAAATCTTTTAAATTAGAGATAATAGCCGCCAAATCACCCTGTTTTTCTAAGGCCGGCCCCGAAGTAACTTTTATATTTGCGCCCATTTCTTTGGCTATGATGGAGGCTAAAGTCGTCTTGCCCAAACCGGCCGGCCCATGCAATAAAATGTGCTCCAACGGCTCTTTTCTTTTTTTCGCCGCCTCAATAGAAATCCTCAAATTTTGTTTAACTTTCACCTGCCCGACATATTCTTCAAAAGACGAAGGGCGAAGCTTATTCTCAAAAACCTGCCCATCAGTACTCAATGGTGAAACAATTCTTTCCGGCGCCGGTTTTTCATCGCAGTTTCTAACAATCATTTAATTTGGTTTATGTTCGTAAATAAATTGCCTAATCCCTTCCGGATCTGGCGCGTCAGTAAACTCAATTATAGAAGCATGGGAAGCGGTTTGAAGCCTAAAAGTTCCGTAATCAAGCCACTTAAATACAGACAAGACACCTTTTTCCCTTGTGATAATATCCTGAATATCATTCAATTCAGCTTCGTATTCTTTACGGATAGTCAAAAATTTCCAGTCAATAAGAACGACTCTATGATTTGTGACAACAAGCTTATCAAGCCAGTAAATCAGCGATTGATAAATCAAGACAAGAGTAAAAATCGAAATAATTATAATATGCGCAATAAAATAAGCGGTCGAAGACATAGTCGATCCAAAAAAATACAAAAGCAGAAAAAACGGAAACGACCCAACTATGATCTTCAAAAGATCAATTACAAAAGGCGTGCGATGATGCCTGTAAACCTTTAAAATATGTTCTCCTTCACGTAGTTCCATTTTTAGAATAAAATAGTAATAGGAATTTCAATAATCATTGTATCTTATGTCAAAGTATTTTCAAGCGGCAAAATTTCTTCCAGTAATAAAAGGTCTCTTTCTATACTACGCAGTCACCGGTTTTGCGTGCGTGCTAATAATCTACGGGAGCATGAAGATTCCCGGATTCCAGATCCCGACTCCAATTTTGCCGATATTTGGATCAACATGGCCGGCGTATTTACTCGGAGGAATTGTTTTAATTTTAATTATCCCAATAGTCGAAGAACTTTTATTTAGACAGCTTTTTTTAAAAAAACTTTTGGAAAGATTGAGCGCAAAAAATAGCTCAATAATAGTTGCGTTTCTCTTTGCATTGGCAAACTTATTTTACTTAAGTTTCACGCCGGCCTTTATTTTTGGACTGATTTTAAATTGGCTTTTTATGAGAACAAAATCAGTAAAACAATGTATCGCATTTCACGTTATTAAAAACATTATAGTTTTCACTTTACAGTTATTATTGATCAAAGGAGTTATTCCTCTTGATTTTTAATCCTCAAAACCTTTAAAATTCCCCCGATCTAAACTCGTCAGGCCAAATCGTGCCCGCGTAGCTCAACTGGATAGAGCAATGCCCCTCTAAGGCGAAGGTTACAGGTTCAACTCCTGTCGCGGGTACCATGTAAATGCTGAAAGCATTTGCGCTATGAGCCTTGAGTCCTGAGCCCTTGAGCCCAATCTATCCCCACCACCCCCACCGTCATAATAATTCCATAAACAACAGGGCCAATCATAGAATTCACGGGAAGGACGCTCGCGGCAAGAACAGCCGCCAGAGTCGTGTTTTTATAAACGCCAACAACAACCCAAGTAGTCCCTTCTTTTTTATCCCTTCCAAAAAAGTAAACCAGCGGCGCGAGAATAACTAGACTTGCGATAACAACAGCGGAAATTTTAACACCCAAAATTGGAGAGGCAATCAACATCGCGCTAATAGGGGACACCAAACCCCAATTCATAAAAGCCAACAAATAAGTATTCAAATCCTGGGACTTTTCATAAAGAACTTTGTGCCAAGAAAACTGCCGAACAATTTGAGCGAGAATAAAAGGAACAATGACAAGCTTAATAATAACCAAAAACAGATCAATAAAATGAATTTCAACAACCTGGCTCGTCATCAACAAAACAAGAAAAGGGGTGACCAAAGGACTTAATAAATGAGCGAGAGTTGTAGTAACCAAACCCTTTGTCGAATCACCGCCCAGTAAATCAGCCAAGAAGATGACGGACACGCCGCACGGAGCTGCCGCGGCAATCATCAGCCCGACAAAAATTTCCTTATCAAAAAGGTCTCTCGCCAGCCAAACAAACGGAACCGACCAACAGAATATAAAAAATAAAATTACTAAATATCTCCACCAGTCACTCCCAGCCTTTTTTAATTCTTTTATATCAATATTAAGACAGCTCAAAAACATCATCAGCATCAACGCATAAGTATTTACCTCGATCATCCAAACCGGCATCTGCCAAACAAACCCAATAACGAGACTCACAAGAATTATCAAAGAAAAAAATTTTTTCGTAAAAGACATATCGCAACTATATCACAGCGCGAACTAGTCTTCCATTGTCATCACTCTGTATATCGCCTCCGCGACTTGGTCACGTTTCATGTCGGAAGTCGGCCGTGCTCTCAATCCGCTGTCTATGATTTCGTGTTTTTTCGCGTAAGCGAAATACGGAGCGAACCAATCCTTTTTTGAAACATCTTTAAACGGATCCTCTGAAACCTTTTTGGAAATATTTGCATCCATCGCGGTGAATAAAATTTTGAAAAATTCGGCCTTGTTGACAGTATTTCCGGCCTTAAATTTTCCGTCAGGATATCCGCTGACAATTGATTTTAAATAAGCAGTTGAAATATACTTATACGCCCAATCGGCAGTCGCAACATCTTTAAATGGAACTTCAGAAATTTCCATTGTCGCGTTGATTCCTTCAAGAATTAATTTCAAAGCTTCGGCTCTTGTAACAGTTGCATCAGGTTTAAAAGTCCCGTCAGGATATCCATTTATAATTCCTTTTTGAGCCAAATAAGTTATGGCTTCATAGTTTTCATGAGATTCAGGAATGTCACTGAAAGAAGTATTTTTATCTTTAACGGTTTCCTCTTCAACGACAATAACTTTAAATGAATCCGAATAAAAAACTTCATCTCCATAAGAAACTCTTACTTTTGATTCACCAGGAACAAGCCCGCTTAATTTTAATTTAGCTTCACCATTTTCAAAATCCTCTGAAGAAAGCCTGTCTTTGTCCAAAGTTCCAATATTATTTTCTAAAGAAAGGTTCACAAGTCCGTCAAATTTTCCAACGTAGGGATTATTATTTAAGTCCAAAACCGTGATTGTGAAATAAACTGTCGAGCCGGATTCATACATGTCTCCGCTGTCAATTTTGAATTGTAAATTAACCGGAAGAATCGGAGTTTCAGTCGCAACCAAAGTTGGAGTTTCTATAGACACATTTTCTGTTTCTGGAACTTCTGGAGTTGTTTCAACTTCAGGTCGTGACTCAACCATTTCCGGAACATTGCTTAAATCCAAGTATTTCTGAACATACCCCATCGGATTTATAGTCGTCATAATGGCCTTGTCCTGCCCCAAGCCGGCGTTCACCGCACTAAAAAAACTAAGTCCGGCCGCAGAAGCTTCCGCCCATGTAAACGGCCAGAACGGATGCCATTCGGCGTTTTCATTATCAATTTGAAAATGCAAATGGGGAGTCGTAGCCGTCCCAGTTTCTCCAGACAATCCAATTTGATCTCCTTTTCTAACAATATCTCCTTCAGAAATAAGAATAGAATCAAGATGGCAGTACGCTGAATAATAAGTTGTAAATCCGGATCCATCAATAGTAGGGAAGTTATCATGTTCAATCACGATATGATTCCCAAACCCACTAGATATATTAGAAACTTTAACAACGATTCCATTTCCAATTGCAAACACAGGAGTTCCCTTCGGAACTTTTATATCAACAGCAAGATGGCTTCCGCTGTACTCAGTCGCATCCAAACTGTAATTCCCCATGTAAGGAACACTGTACGTAATCTTCTCATTTCTTAAATTTTTAGTAGAAGAATCGCCCCATCTCAAAGAAGAAAATGGAGTAGCAAAATCAGAAGGTGTATAACGCGGAATATCAATCAATTTCTCGGAAGGAATAGCGCTATAAACATTATTATATTCCTCAGTAGACAAACTCGACCAGTCAGGAACTTTTTTTATTGGATAGGTTGTACCGTCAAATGGCTGGTGGGTTGCAGTAGGAAGCAGACTTGTTCTCAAAACAGTTGCATTTTGTTCAACCAAATAAACTGAAGCAGTCAAAAACACAGTTAAGACAACCCAAGAAGTCGCTCTAAACCATTTCTTATGCATTAACAAATCGTGTTTGTGCATTTTGTGTTTGTTTTTGTTTCTTTTTATCTTAGAATTATACCAGATTTAATGCCCAAAATCAAATGTTAAGCACTGTAACAAATTCAGAAAACGAAACATTTTCATTGGCAGAAGAATTCATAAAATCTCTTGATAAAAAAAAGAACGTAATTTGCTTGTTTGGCGATCTCGGAACCGGCAAAACCGCGTTCACAAAAGGGATAGCAAAAGCTTTTGGGATTGATCATTACACAGTAAAAAGCCCAACATATGCCTTCGTACGCGAATACGTCCACCAAAAAGGAACGATTTACCATGTGGATCTTTATAGATTGGAAAAGCCGGATGACATTTTATTTTCGCAAATTGAAGAGGCGGCAAAGAAAGAAGGAGTTTTAGTAGTAATAGAATGGGCGGATAGAATGGAGAATTCCATGCCGGAAAATAGGACAGACATTTGTTTTGAATATATAGACAAAGAAACAAGGAAGATAACCATTTTTTAATGGAAATCAGTATCAAAAAAATCTTTTCACTTTATAAAAAATACGCTGTTCCGGAACACATAATTAAACACATGGCGAAAGTTGCGGAGTACTCTTTAAATTTGTGCGAAAAATTCGAAAAAAAAGGAATAAAAATTGATAAAAATTCGGTCGTAGAAGCGGCGCTACTACACGACGTCTTGCGCCCATGCGATTTTAGAGAATTCCCACCCTCAGCTCCGAAAGAGTGGAAAGAATTAAGGAAACTTTACCGAAAAAAAGGCCACGAAAAAGCGATGTCGGAAATTTTAAACAAAATGGGTTTAAAAAAAATCGCGAACCTTGTCTTGAAACACGATTTTTTCAAAATTGAAGAATTAAAAACATGGGAAGAAAAAATCCTTTACTACGCCGACAAACGGGTTGAAAAAGACGGAATAGTTGAATTAAAAGAAAGATTTAAAAAAGGAAGAGAGAGAAACTTCAGCCCGACTGACGATATGAAAAAAATCAAAGAAGTCGAAAAGAAAATCCTCAAATTAGAAAAAGAAATTAATTCAACGCTGCGCTAGACGAAACGGCTACTTTTACACTTTCACTTTGGATGGCTTTCTCAGCGATTTTCTGTGTGTAGTAATTTTTTGCGGCAATTATTTCATTCATTTTTTGTCTCGTCTGATCGCCGAAAATTCCAGCGTACTGCGAATTCTCATCCGTAACCAACCCATGTATTTGTTGAAATTTAAACACCGCATGAGCAGTAGTCTCTCCAAAATTCCCGGTTGGCTCAATCCTTAACAAATTTAAATTTTTAAGCTCCTGTTGGAGACGTTTCACTTCAGAGCCTTCATCTCCAAGTTTTAAATTTGTTTTCATCGGAGGGGTAAGGATTTGTTTTGTTGAAATTAAAACTCCAATTTCGTCATTCGCATGGGCAACCGCCAATTTAATACCGCTTTTAAATAATGTATCTATTTTCTTAGCTAATACAGCAAAAGTTTTTGGCCCAAAATATCCGGCGCCAGAATCAGAAATGCTTCCAACTATGTCATTGTCAGTTTGGAATTTAAACACAGCCTCAACAGTTTTTGAATCGTAAGAACCATTCACAGCAACGTCATACCCGGCAAGTTTCAAAGCTTTTTGTAGTTTTTTAACAGATTCTTTGTCAGTCTCAGCCGGTCCCAAATTAACCTTTGGATTTAACTCATTCTTTTGTGAAACAATTGCGTCCTCAAGGGCTTGTCTTGTCGCAGAGCCAAAATGTCCCGCCCCAATATCCACGATGTCAGAAACGAGCCCCTTGTCTTTTTGAAAAATATAAATTGCCATTCTAGTCTCATCGCCAAAATATCCATTTATTTCTCCATTAAAATACCCCAGTTGATTCAAAAATTGCTGAAGTTTTTTTACATCATCGCCTTGGCTCAAATACCACAAATCTTCAGGGAACAAAGCTTCTTTGACAACAGTTTTCTGTTCAAAACTTTTTTCCTCATAATATTCAGGGATATAAAAGTATTCCTGGTTGTACCTTTCTTCATCAGAATAATCCCCAATAATTACATCTTCAGCCATAGAATCATCAATTCCGTAAACAGTAACTTCAACGGTTCTGTACCCCCAATCAAGAGCCCTCCTAAGTCCCTTATCCCCAAAACCCATCCAGATATCTAATCTGTCGTGTTTCGGCCCGCTGCCGTCATCTCCAACCCCCTCTACTATAGCGCCGCCTCTATCATGCACAGCGGTCAGTCCGATCCCAGGGATATATAATTTGGTGCCAAAAGGGTAAGTTCTAGGCGCCGCAACCATCCCAGGATAGACAGGAGTGCCGTCAGCACCGTTTGTACCTCTTCCGTTTAGCCTTATATCGCCCTGATAAGACCCGGTGACATATTTAGACTGCCCGGGAAGCGGGGAATAATAAGCCGTAATTCCAAAAAGCTTCGTATAAGGATAAACAACCACAGCCTGATCAACAGCAGAAGATTCCGCGCCTTCGGCATGCACAGTCAAATCCAAAAGAGAAAAATTCATAACGAACACAAACGTAGCAAGGAAACTTAATATTTTATTTTTCATTTTTATTTTTTATTTTTTCAAAACATTATACCACAAAAACCCCTCCTCTTCCTCTATTGGAGTTGAAAAAATACGCCAATGTTGGATAATTTTTAGATATCCGCTCCTATTCTCCTGATAATCTCCTTCTCTACAAAGTCTCTCTCTCGGCCATATTTCAACCTTGAAAGCTGTTTGAATGCCTCAGCCGCCTCCTTGTCTCCTTCTTCGGTATAAGGATTCAAAGGCGTAATTGAAAAAGGTCGGCTCGGCTGAGTATCAATAGAAAGTTTCATCACCGCCTTATATTTATCTATATTAATTAAATCCTGATCACTGAACACAGGAGCCATTTCTTTTGCCATGTGTTCCGCATCCTGCGCGCCAATTTTGTAGCACATCATAGTTCCAATGTTTCCAAAAACAGCATCTTTTACCTTTGAATGTCCTTGTTTCATGCCGCTCTTTTGATCCTCAAGCTGAGCTAAATATTGGTGGGCGATAACAAGTCCAAGGCGATATTTTCTAGCCTCAGAAAGGATAGATTCAATACTCTCAGTAACATAGTTTTGGAACTCATCTATATAAAGGAAGAAATCACGTCTTTCATTCTTTGGAATCTTTTGGCGTTTCATCGCCGCCATCTGAAGCTTTTGCACAATAACAAGACCAAGCAGCTTTGAGTTAACCTCACCAACCGTACCTTTTGAAAGATTCATAAGGAGGATTTTGCCTTCCTGCATAACCTTCAAAAAGTCAAAAGCCGATTTGGTCTGGCCGATAATGTTTCTCATCATCGTATTCGTGACGAACTGGCCGAATTTAGCCGCGAAATAAGGGATCATTTCCTGTTTCTCCCTGGCTCCTGTCTTTGCCATTTGGTGCTCCCAGAAGCTTCGCACAACGGGATTTGTAACATGTTGAACTTTTAATTTTTGGAAATCATCATCCGTAAACAAACGAACTATATCAACAAGAGCAGCTCCCTCCGGATCCGACATCAGTGTCAGACAGCCATTTCGGAAATAGTCCTGAATTCTAGGTCCAAACACCTCTTCATCAAAAAGTTTGATCATGATATTCATCGCATCAAGAGCGACAAGCTCTTTTTCCTCCCAAGTATCTCCCTCAAGAAGATTTATACCAAGGGGTCTCTCCATGTCCGAAGGATCAAAATAAATAACGTCATCCGCTCTTTCACGCGGAATAAATGGCAAAATATCTTCAATTAAAGACCCATGAGGATCAATGACGGCAAGCCCTTTCCCATTTTTCAAATCTTGTCTTATCATTACCTGCAAAGTGGAAGATTTACCGGTACCAGTTTGTCCAATGAGATAAAAGTGTCTAAATCTGTCTTCATTTTTCATCCTAATTTCTTTCTTCTCACCTCTGTACACATTATGCCCAAGGAGAAGTCCCTCATTTGGAATATTCGAAGGAGCTGGAGAAATTTTAAAGTTCTGCCAAGCAATCTGCGGATATTTATTAAACCTTATATTCGGCAGGTGAAAAAGACTGGCAAGCTCCTCGCTGGATAATATAATTTTTTTAAGTGCAGCCCAAAGCACGAACGGCCTTCTAAAATTTCTAAAAATAAAATTTCTTACCAGGGACTTAGTGCTATGCCAATAGGTTGCCTTAAAAGAATTATTATTAGAAAAAGCAAATTGAGCAAATGAATTTTTCAAATCTGTAGCATAGGCGGAAGCCTTTTTCCTATCTTCAGAAGCGGCGATAAGTCTGATCAAAACTTCAAATCCAAATTTTGAATTTTTTTCTTCCATAGCTTTGACCTCCTCATCCGTAATCGGCGTAGTTCTATTCACGCCTTGGTTATCAACATTGAGAATGCCTTTTTCTCCACGGAAGAGAACATCAAAAAGAGCCCTAACCCACGTGACAGGGTTTAAAACCGAAAGGCCGCTTGTTCGTTTGCTATGAAACTTTTTCTCCGCGATTTTCCTTCCTTTTTCCTGCCAGCCGTTCGCTTTCGGACGAACGATTATTTGAATTGCTGCCCCCTCTTCCTTCCCAACCTTTGAAAGAGAATTGACAATGATATTCAAAGAATCAGAAGTTAGACGCTGGATAGTCTTAACCGGAAAAGAATAAGGTTTCTCGAGATACAAGTAATGCCCGGCAACTTTTGAATTTGGCTTAAAAATATTATAATCATCAATTCTCTCAACATAAGCGTCTGGATAAAACGCAGTAAGTTGTTTTTCAATGTGCTCAACCAGGTCACAAGGGCAAACAATATAAAAATGAACAAGCCCATCAATCACAGCGTACTCAAAAGAGAAAAATTCCTGAGATCTAAAAATTCTATACCATCTTTCCGTATATAAACTGTGCAAAGAATCGAACAAATGAGTCATTACCCCAGTAACTTCTTTAAAATCTTTTGACGCCGAATATTTCTCACCTTCAATCTCACGATCTTCTTTGGATTCTTTTTTTGGAACTTTTATCTCCAAAAAGACCATATTCAACGAGCGCTCAATATTAGTTTTCCACCTTATTGCATAAATAATGAGCAGAGCAAAGCCTATTAAACCAACAAGAGCCAAAGCTATTATTACCCAAATACTCATAGAATAATTATAACATAATCCGTTAAGGTTCGCAACGTTTTACAATCTTAACATTCAACTCGTCCAAAGTCTTCTGTGCGACAGGCGAAGGAGCTCCAAGCATGAGATCTCTTGCCCTTTGATCCTTTGGGAAGGGGATAACTTCTCTAATATTAGGCTCGCCTTGAATAATCATAATAAATCTATCAAGTCCCCAGGCTATTCCGCCATGAGGAGGAGCTCCATAGTTAAACGCTTTAAGCATATGCCCGAATCTAGCCTCGGCGTCAACGTCAGAAATCCCTAAAATCTTAAAAACTCTAGCCTGCAAATTTCTATCATAAATTCTTATACTTCCCCCTCCAATCTCAACGCCGTTCAAAACAATGTCGTAGGATTTTGATAAAACATTCTCCGGATTTTTTTCGAGAATATCGATGTGTTCGTCAAGAGGTGCGGTAAAAGGATGATGAACGGCATCCAATTTTTTCTCTTCTTCATTGTATTCAAAAAGCGGGAAATTTTTCACCCAGCAAAGAGCATAAACATTATCATCTTTAAGCTTTAAATAATCTGCCGCAGCCAGCCTGACAACCCCAAGAATTTTACAGCATTTGAGCCATTTATCGGCCGCAAAGAAAACAACATCGCCTTTTTTTGCTCCGCATATTTTTACAATTTTATCCAATTCTTCTTTTTTGAAAAATTTCACAATAGGGGATTTGTACCCATCATTTTCCAAAACTAAATAAGCCAGTCCTTTAGCGCCATTTTCCTTCGCCAAAACTTCCAAGTCATCAAGCTGCTTTCTCGTAAAACTGGCCGCACCATCAACTTTCAACGCTTTCACGACTCCGCCGCCGGCGACAGTGTCTTTAAAAACTTTAAATTCACAATTTTTTACCGCATCGCTGATATCTGTAATTTTCAAACCAAATCTCAAATCAGGCTTATCAACGCCATAATCATTCATCGCCTCTTCATAAGTGAGATGAATGAATTTTGTAACTTTTTTCCCGACCGCAAATTTTTTCAAAATACTTTTCATTAATTTTTCATTGAGCTCAATAATGTCATCCATTTCGACAAAAGACATTTCTACATCAAGCTGCGTGAATTCAGGTTGTCTATCGCCGCGCTGATCTTCATCACGGAAGCATCTTGCAATTTGAAAATATTTGTCAAAAGAAGCTATCATGAGCAGCTGTTTCAATTGTTGCGGAGACTGCGGAAGTACATAAAAATTCCCAGAGTGAATACGAGAAGGAACAATATACTCGCGGCTTCCCTCGGGAGTCCCTTTAATCAAAATCGGTGTCTCAACTTCAATAAAATCTTCTTTATCAAAAAAGTCTCTTATAAATTTAATTATTTGATGGCGTCGAATCACATTGTTTTTCATTCTTTCTCTGCGGAGATCTAAATATCTATATTTCAGCCTAACTTCTTCAGAAACTTCCTTATCCTGATCAATTTCAAAAGGCAAAGGTTCGGAAGTGCTCAGAACAATAGCCTTTTTAACAACAACTTCTATCTCTCCAGTTTTTAAATTTTTATTCTCCTGCCCTTGCGGTCTTGCGCGGACAGTACCTTCTATTTTCAAAACAAATTCAGAACGAGCCCTGTCCAAAGAATCATGAGCTTCCTTATGATTTACAGGATCAGAGCAAATTTGTGTAAGGCCATAGCGATCACGAAGATCAATGAAAATAATCCCGCCATGATCGCGTCGTCTGTGTACCCAGCCGCATAAAGTAACGCTTTTGCCGACGTCTTTTATCGAAAGAGAAGAGAGTAAATGAGTTCTGTGCATAAAAAAAAGTTATATCGAGGTAAAATATGTCATTTGTTGATAAGTTTGTCGAGTTCTTTTTCAAACTCGCCGTTTACTGAAACGCCAAAAGGTACCTTTATTCTTTTTAATTTCCCCCCCGAAGGGATGTGGATCACAACATTCCGTTCACCTTTATATTTCATCATAAGTTTTTTAATTTCATCCAAAATATTTTTTTCAACATTCGCCGAAAGAGTTATCACATAAGCCGAAACATCAGCCCCATCAGGTTTGCCGTAGACGTCTCCTTTTTCCAAAACGACATCAGAGATATCAAAATTTTCGATTTCATCAGTCGCTTCGTTAATGAAAAGCTCTCCAACAAAAGGGATATGGCGGCTGACCTTTTCTTTACTATCGTACATCTTCGATTCCTTCGCCTTTTCAATCATCGTTTCCAAAGAAATTTTCTTGATGTTTTCACAGGAAACGGTGAAAGAGTCTCTTCTCGCATCGAACTTCCCCTCAATAACAATAGGGCTGTCCTCAGTTACGAGATGAGCCAGTTCGTTATATTTTTTCGGGAAAATAGCGGCTTCGATTCTTGCAGTTAAATCTTCGATTACAAAAATCATCATATATCCGCCGGATTTCGTTAGAATTTTTCTTATGCCGGAAGCAAGCCCTGCAATTTTCACCATTTTCCCAACTTGCAGCTTCGTTAATTCTCCAATCAAATTAACCTTTTTCTTTAGATATTTTTTTAGCCCGGCTAAAGGATGCCCGGAAACATACATCCCCAAATATTCCTTTTCCCACTTTAGTCTTTCCATAGGAGTGGATTCTGCAATTTCTTTGAAATGGAATTCTTGTTTCCCGGAATCAACGCCCTGCTCGTCCAAAGCACCAAAAATATCAGTCTGTCCCTGAGCTTGCGATTGTTGAATATACTTTGCGTAAGCCGAAATCTCCTCAAAACTTTCCGCGATTCTCTTTCTGTCTCCAAATTCATCGAGTGCCCCACTAAGAGCCAACGCCTCAATCAATTTTTTATTTAAAATTTTAAAAGGAACTCTTTTTGCGAAATCCTCGATATTTTTGAAAGCTCCGCCAGCATTTCGAACATTAATAATTTCTTTAACAGACCCCTCTCCAATCCCCTTTATCGCCATCAATCCAAAACGAATTATTTCATTGTCTATAACGGTAAAATTAGCGAAAGACTCATTAATAGACGGAGGCAAAACGCTAATTCCCATTTCCTCACATTCATTTATTTCCAAAACGATTCGATCCGTATCGCCATAGTCGCTGCACAAAAGCGAAGTCATGAATTCAGTAGGGTAGTGAGCTTTCAAATACGCAGTCTGATAGGCGATTAATCCATAACAAGCAGCATGTGCTTTATTAAATCCATATCCGGCAAAAGGCTCAATAACTTTTTCGAAAACTTCTTCGGCAAACGATTTTTTGTGTCCCTGCTTTATAGCACCATTAACAAATTTTTCTCTCTGCTCAGCCAAAAGTTTCGGATTTTTTTTGCCCACAGCTTTTCTCAAAATATCCGCCTCACCAAGTGAAAATCCCGCGAAATCACGTGCAATTTGTAAAATCTGTTCCTGATAAACCGCAACTCCATATGTCTCCGCCAAAATATTTTTAAAAGATGGGTGTAAATATGCAACCTTTTCCGGATGATGTTTCCCTTTAATATAATTAGGAATCCACTCCATCGGCCCGGGACGATAAAGGGCACCCATCGCAACTATGTCTTCAAATTTCGAAGGCTCAAGATCCTTTAAATATCTCCTCATTCCGGCGGACTCAAGTTGGAATACGCCGGTAGTGTCAGCTTTTTGCAGTAATTGAAAAGTTTTTTCGTCATTCATGTCCAAATTAGCAATATCGATTTCGACTTCATGAGTTCTTTTTACAATTTTTTTAGTTTTCTCAATGATTGTAAGATTTTTAAGTCCAAGAAAATCCATTTTCAAAAGTCCAATATTTTCAATAGGTTTCATCGAATACTGGGTGATGACATCCTCGCTTTCGCCGGCGGCTTTTTGCATCGGAGTATATTTAATCAACGGTTCCTCGGCGATAACGACAGCGCACGCATGCGTCCCCGCATGACGGACGGTTCCTTCGAGCTGAACAGCAAAATCCAAAAGCTTTTTCGACCTCGGATTATTCTCATAATCTCCCCTCAAATCAGGATCCTCCTTTATTGAATCGGAGAGAGGAGCGTGTTTCCCCAAAACCGGCGGAGGAACAAGCTTTGCCAAACGATCAGCCTCAACGTAAGGAAATCCAAGCGCTCTTCCAACGTCACGAACCGCAGCCTTTGCAGCCATAGTTCCAAAAGTAATAATTTGAGCGACATTTTCACGGCCGTATTTTTCAATAACATAATTCAAAACTTCGATCCTTCTATCATCCGCAAAATCAATATCAATATCAGGCATCGAAACTCTTTCCGGATTTAAGAACCTTTCAAAGAAAAGCCCGTGAGCAATAGGATCCAACTCCGTAATTCTCAAACTATATGCGATTATTGACCCAGCCGCAGATCCTCTCCCCGGACCCACAACTATCCCACTGTCTTTCGCAAATTTTACAAAATCATGCACAATCAAAAAGTACGTCGAAAATCCCATTTTCTTCACGGTTTCCAGTTCGTATTCAAGCCTTTTTTTATATTCACCTGGCACATCTTTGTCTTTAAATCTATTTTTCAATCCCTCTTCACAAAGTTGAGTCAAATAAATGTCAGGATTTTCATTTTGAGGGGTCTTAAACGCCGGTATCAAATTTTTCCCGAAATCGAGCTCTAAATTGCACATTTCAGCGATTTTCAAAGTATTTTCCAGCGCCTCAGGCACATCCTTAAAAGCGATTTCCATATCAGCAGGCTCCCGCATTGAATAATCTCCAAGATATTTCATCCTGTTCTCGTCAGCGATAGTAGTTTGAGTTTGTATACAAATCAGAACGTCATGAGCCTCCGCATCCTCACGTCTCGGATAATGCGAATCATTTGTCGCAACAAGCCCAAGTTTAAATTTTTTGGCCAATTTTATAATTGCTTCATTGGCGATTGCTTGATCTTCGGTAAAAGGATGATCTTGAAGCTCAAGGAAATAATTCTCTTTCCCAAAAATTTCTATATGCTTTTTTATAACTTCTTCGGCCTCTTCAAGATTCCCGGAAAGAACCGCACGCGGCAGATTAGCCTGCAAACATCCGCTCAACGCGATCAATCCTTCGCTATGAGCTTTTAACAAACCATAATCCGCTCTTGGTTTGTAATAAAATCCTTCAAGATGCGCTTTTGTGACTATTTCCATTAAATTTTGATAGCCTTTAAAATCCTTCACCAAAAGAGTCAGATGATAAGGCTTGTTGTCAATTTGCGCCTCTTTATCAAATCTCGACCTTTTCGCCATATAAATTTCACACCCGACAATCGGTTTTATCCCGGCCTCTTTTGCCGCTTGATAAAACTCAATCGCCCCATACATATTCCCGTGATCCGTAATCGCCACCGCCGGCATCCCAAGCTCTTTCGCACGTTCAACAATCCTTTTCGGCGACCCAAGTCCATCAAGAAGACTATAGTGGCTGTGCCCATGTAAATTTACGTATGTCATCGGCCACTAGTGTAATGATTTTTGATATTTAAAACAAATCTAAGGAGAAACTTCCTCTTCCAAAACTTTTAACATTTTATCCAATAAACTATTGCAAAAAGCTATATCGCTCGCAGTAGTCAAACGATTTTTAAATCCACATCCAGGAGCAGAATAATCCCGACGGAATACTGTAATTTCATCGCCCGCAACTTCATGTACCTTATTACGAGTTGCAGGATGGCGGCATACCGCGGACAACAGCGATGACACCGCCTGGAACCAGCCATGCCGGCACTTAAATAAAGCATTTTCAGAATTACTATGAACAACGTCGGGGGGGAGCTCGTCCACGAAATCGTACCTCAGTCTCCTGGCGGTCTTTGTAAATTTCTCCACAAGAAGATCTTCACCCAAAATTTTTTTCTCAATAGACATAAAAAGACGAGAAATCACTTACACTGGTGCCCAGAGAGAGACTCGAACTCTCACGAGTGTTACCCCACTAGCTCCTAAGGCTAGCGCGTCTACCAGTTCCGCCATCTGGGCTAAGTCAAACCTAATCCGACCCATAAAATACTTGAAAAACCTTACCAAAACCAGCCCAAAATAGTCAAACCTAAATCAAAATATAAAAAATAGATTTGACAAGATTCGCAAAAGAGAATACACTTCACACCCTTCTTGCAAAAATATCAATTTTCTTGCTTGACACTATATTAGATTGGGACTATCTTATTACAGCTTTTCTAAATAAAACAACTTAACCATGGCTACACCAACAAAAATTAACCTCAGCGAAATCCTAGAAGAAATTTTTATGGTTCTGACAAGCAAGGAGAAAGAAGTCATAGTAAAACGTTTTAGTCTGAACAATAAGCCAAGACAGACCCTCGAAAAAATCGGCCAGCAGTTTTCTGTTACACGAGAAAGGATTCGCCAGATTGAAAAAATAGCTCTAGGCAAACTAAGAAGAACTGTCAGAAGCACAAAACTAAGCGTTGTAAACGATTTCGCAAATGAGATTTTAAAGAGCAGCGGTGGAGTAATGTTGGAGACAAAATTAATTTCAGAAATTTTAAACAAGATATTATCAAGCCAAGAAGTAGATAAGTATATTGTTAGATTGGGGCTTAGCATCAACCCAGAAATCGAACAAGTTGAGAAAAATAACATTTTGCGCCCATTCTGGAAGGTAAAAACAATCGAATTAGCAGACATAGAAAAAATGCTGAGCGCCGGAGTTAAATATCTGAAAAAAACAAAAGACGTTGTGCAAGATCAAAAGTTAGCAGCTGCAATTAAACAAGAATTTAAAAGCAAAGCAGAATATACTGACGTAATGATTATTTCAGCATTAGAAGCTGATTTGAGAATTAAAAGAGTCCCAGAAGGTTTTGGTCTTATGGAATGGAGACACATCAATCCAAAAAGCATCCGCGACAAAGCGTATATCGTATTAAAGAAAACCAATAAACCTCTCCATTTCGTAGAAATCGCGAACAAAATTACAGAAGCGGGATTTGATAAAAAAGTTGTCACAACTCAAGCTGTCCACAATGAATTGATCAGATATGACCAGTTCGTTTTAGTTGGCCGTGGCCTTTACGCGCTCAAAGAATGGGGCTACAGCAAAGGAACAGTTGCGGACGTCATTGAGACACTTTTGAGGAAAAAGAGCCCAATGAGCAAGCAAGAAATCATTGAAGGGGTTTTGAAACAAAGACAAGTTAAAAAAGGTACAATTTCTCTTAATCTTCAGAAAAATCCACAATTTGTCCGTGTCGGCCGCGCAGTTTACAAATTGGATATTTCAAAGAAATAAATGGACGACTGCATCTTTTGTAAAATCATAAATAAAGTAATTCCTGCAAACATCTTGCATGAAGACGAGTTTTGCGTGATTTTTCCGGACATCCGCCCGGCGGCAAAGACTCACTGGCTCACAATTCCAAAAAAACATATCCCAAAAATCTCCGATCTCGAAGAAGGCGATGAAAAAATCATCGGCCACATGATCAAAAAAGCCAAAGATTTGGCAAAAGAAAAAGGTATAGACGGCTACCAACTCCTATTCAGAGTCGGCAAAGACGGCGGCCAGGAAGTTTTTCACATCCACCTGCATCTTACTTCAAATCAAGAGTAAAGTTCAAAACTCCGGATCTCATCGTCAAACAACCCATCGACACAACGTCCACCCCCGTTTTCGCGTATTCAGCCAAATTATCTTCAGTTATCCCGCCAGAAGCCTCAAAAAGAATTTTATCATAATATCCTTTATCCTTTATCGTCTTCAAAGCTTCAGCGATATCAGCAGGTTTCATGTTATCAAAAAGAACACAGGAAGGAATTTTTATAAAAGTTGCCAAAGATTCAGCGGCAAGAATCGCATCCTCAACATTTTCAACTTCAATCTCAACAAACCTAGCTTCCGACTTTTTTTCAGCAATATTTTTGACAGCAGTCGTAATCGATCCGCCAAGAACTTTCAAATGATTATCTTTCACCAAAATCGCATCGCTCAAATTCAGTCTATGCGTTCCTCCGCCTCCAACACTGCACGCTTTTTTATCCAAAAGTCCCCAAAGAGTTTTTCTCGTAGGTGTAATCAAAATCTCCGGAGCAATTTTGACCAACTTAGCCACATAGCTCGCGACTCCACTCATTCTCATTAGTAAATTCAAAACAACTCTCTCAACAGCGAGAATATCTTTTACATCCCCTTTAATGCTTAAAACTTTATCACCTTTTTTAATTTTTTCTCCGTCTTTTTTAAAAAACTCAACGCTCAATTCTCCAACCCTCGGCTTAAATCTGGGATCACTATCCACAAGGAAATATTTAATTTCTTCGATCCCGGCCAAAACCCCATCTTCTTCAGCCAAAACAACCCCTTCTTTAACAACATCCCCCTTAATAACAGATTCACTCGTCACGTCGCCCCTTTCTCCCAAATCCTTCTCTAGCTCCAAAAAAGTATACCTAAAAACCCATTGTTTATAATCGTTTTTCGTAACATGCAAAAAATCTTTTGCGTTATGGGTCAAATTTTTTAAAGCATTCCTGTCCATAAAATTTCTTACATAACTCCGTGGACAAATCTGAGCCACAAAGTTTTAATTGTTTCAGCGGTTGCTTTTGCAATAGTAAGAAGGAGGGCTTTTAATTCACGAATTTTTTTAACTATATTATTTAACTCAAATGCGCTCACAGAACTTCCCCGCAAAGCTTTTCGAGCTCTTTTATGAAGATAATTAATTTCTTTTTCAATTTCTTTCTTAACTTCCTTCATCATTACTTCCTGAGTAGGAGCTTTTTTTAACAAATTAGCCTTAATTTGAGCCGCGGTGATTTTTGCTCTCGCGCCTTTTGAAATTCCGCCAACAGAGCCAGATCCTTGCTGGTCCCTCTGCTTGCTCAAAATTTCAGAGACTTCACCTGCGACTTCAGCGGACTCGCCAATCTCCACATATTCGGCTGTCTTTTGCGCAGCCGCATCGAGATGTGGTTTTAAATGCTCAGAGCCTTTTTGGTGCTCAATTTTCTTCGCTGTATGCTCCGGACGATGAATAGACTCATGTCTTTCCGCGCCGTCGCCGTGAGGCATACTACCTGCATTTGTCATGCTTTAATTATACTACAAAGATTGTAAAAATGAAACTGTTGATATAAACTTTCGGCCATGGCGTACGAAGCAGGCAAATACGAAGATAAAATTTACAAGAAGTGGGAAGACTCCGGTCTTTTCACACCTATTATGGATAAGAAGAAAAAATCTTTCACGATTTCGATGCCGCCTCCAAACGCGACAGGTCAGCTGCATCTCGGCCACGCAATGATGTTGGCTGTCGAAGATATAATGATTCGCTACCACAGGATGAAAGGAGATTCGGCTCTTTGGCTTCCTGGAACAGATCACGCAGCAATCGCGACTCAAAACAAAGTCGAGCAGTTATTGTCAAAAAAAGGGGTTTCACGTCATGACTTGGGGAGAGAAAAATTCCTGCACGAAGTAAGAGAATATGTAAAAAATTCACAAGGCACAATCCGCAAACAAATAAGAAAAATGGGGAGCTCCTGTGACTGGACTCGCGAAAGATACACATTGGACGAAGGGCTTTCTAATGCGGTCAGCGATGTTTTTATAAAAATGTATGAAGATGGATTAATATACCGCGGCGGAAGAATAGTAAATTGGTGCCCGCGCTGCGGCTCAACTCTTGCCGACGATGAAGTTGAGTACAAAGACGAAATGGGGAAATTATATTGGATAAAATACGGACCTTTCACATTGGCAACAACAAGACCGGAAACGAAGCTCGGTGACACGGCAGTTGCAGTTCACCCAAAAGACAAAAGATACAAACATATGATTGGGAAAAAGTACAAAATCCCGGGAGTTCTTGGCGAATTTGAAGTTGTCGTAGTAGGGGACAAAGCAGTCGATCCGGAATTCGGCTCGGGAGCTGTAAAAGTAACGCCGGCCCACAGCATCGCCGATTTTGAAATTGCCATGCGTCACAAAGTCCCAGCGAAAAAAATTATCGATGAAGAAGGAAAAATGATGGAAAACTGCGGCAAATACGCGGGGATGACAACTCTTGAATGTCGCAAAGCAATTTTAAATGACATGGAAAAAATGGGGCTTTTGGAAAAAGTTGAGGACTATCCGCACAAACTTTCAGTCTGTTACAGATGCGGAGCTACAATAGAACCACAAATCTCAGAACAATGGTTCGTGAATGTTAATAAAAAAGTAAAACAACTTGGCAATAAATCATTAAAAGAAAAATCACTGGAAGTTGTAAAAAAAGGTGAAATAAAAATAATCCCATCAAGATTTAACAAAACTTATTTCCATTGGATGGAAAATCTCCGCGATTGGTGTATTTCACGCCAAATTTGGTGGGGGCACAGAATCCCGGTTTGGTACTGCAAAAAATGTGGAGAAACAGTTGTTTCAAAAGAACACCCAGGCAAATGTAAAAAATGCAATTCAACAGAATTTCACCAAGACCCCGACACGTTGGATACATGGTTTTCATCCGGTCTTTGGACATTTTCCACCTTAGGCTGGCCGGAAAAAACCGAAGATTTTAAATATTTCCACCCGACAAACGTGCTTGAAACCGGCTACGACATTTTATTTTTCTGGGTCGCGAGAATGATTTTGATGACAACCTACGCGACAGGCCAAGTCCCGTTCAAAAATGTCTATCTCCACGGCCTAATCCGCGACAAAAACGGCGAAAAGATGAGTAAATCAAAACCGGAAACCTGCATCGACCCATTGGACATGATTAATAAATACGGAACAGACTCGGTTAGACTTAGTCTCGTAATCGGCGGCACTCCTGGCAACGATATCCGCGTCTACGAAGAAAAAATTGCCGGCTACCGAAATTTCATAAACAAAATCTGGAACTCATCACAGTTTGTTCTAATGAATTTAACAGATGAAAAATTTGAAATAAAATCCGACTTCGATAAATGGATTCTTTCAAAATTAAATAAGCTGATTAAAGAATCTTCAAAGGAAATAGAAAACTATCGTTTCTCCGACGCCGGGATGAAAATTTACGATTTCTTCTGGGCTCAATTCTGCGATTGGTATTTGGAAGCATCAAAAGGCGAATTGAAAAATCCATCTGTTTTAAAATACGTCCTCGAAACATTATTAAAACTCTTGCACCCATTCGTCCCGTTCGTCACAGAAGTAATCTGGGAAGAATTAAAGAAAAAATCTCTTTTAATGGGCGAAGAATGGCCAAAATCTCAAAAGAAATTTGAATTTGAAAGAGAAGAAAAATTAATCGGACGAATTTTTGAAATAATCACCGAAATCAGAAAAGCTCGCGCCGATTACAAAGTCGATCCTGGCAAAAAAATCACGGCAATAATTTATTCAAAACACGCAAAAGAGATAGAAAAAAACGCAGAGCCAATCAAACGCTTGGCAAGATTAGAAGATTTGAAAATTGAACAGACAGCGCCAGTCAGCCATACGGGTCAAAAGCCGATCCAAAATTCAAAATCCATTTTCTTAACAGGTGTAGAAATATATCTTCCCCTCGCAGGCATGGTCGATATCGAAAAAGAAAAATCACGCCTCAAAAAATCCATCGAAACCCTCGAAAAAGATATTCAAGTTTTGCAGTCAAAACTTAACAACAAAGGCTTCATCAACAACGCCCCCCGCGAAGTCGTCGAAAAAGAACAAACGAGACTAGAAGAATCACTTGAAGCATTGAAAAAACTGGAAGAAGAAGGAAAATCACTCTAGTTTTGCATGGGGAAGCTAAAAGCTTTTCTTCCCTTTTCTCCTATTTTCAGGTATAATAATACGATGGATAACGAAGCGTTTATTCAACAATTCGAAAGGGATATAGAAGCTCTTGTTGCGGGAGGCAAATTGGAAGAGGCTTTTGAAAAATGCAAAGAT
>Ga0233425_10005091_pt1 | contig 21236 bp, 35 predicted proteins | sample Watercolumn_Towu_2_FD_181712 | JGI IMG/M metagenome (GOLD analysis project Ga0233425, IMG submission 181712) | Freshwater microbial communities from Lake Towuti, South Sulawesi, Indonesia - Watercolumn_Towuti2014_140_MG | ecosystem: Environmental > Aquatic > Freshwater > Lake | place...
CTCTCCCACAACGGTAGTTCTCGGGGTGACTGTTGGCTCCGCATGGCACACTCCTTTGGACAACAGAATAATAAGCCATCCGGGGGGAGGTGTCAAGCTGATTTGCTGTGGGTCTGCGGGGGTCTAGGGGCGGGGAGGCCGAGGGATCACGTGGGGACACGTGGAGGGGTGAGTGAGATGGAGCATGAGGAAGTGGAGATGGGGGCTGGGGGCGCCCATCAACGTCCTGGGGGAGCGGGAAAACACGTTCGTGGGGGAGAGAGCGTGGTAGGAGAGGGGAAGGGGAGGAGAGGGGGAGGGGAGGAGGAGACTGGAAGAAAACACGTTCATGGGGGAAATGGGCTGGAAATATGTGGTTGGGTGCCCTTGCTCCCACGACACACGAGGGCGTTTCACACGAATAACTAGGGGGCCCCCTCTCCCCTCGTTCCTTGTGCAAGAGGCTAGTGACTGCCGATTCCACGAGGGCGATTCTCGCCCCTCGCGAGGCCTTCTGAGGGGGATTGACACCTCTTCCCAATTCTGCTATTATGCCCTTCGTTGGAGGGCACTAGGACCCTCCAACAAGGCGAGGCGAACCTTGAAAACTGAATAGCAGGAAACGGCCCTTCGGTCCCTAGAGGGCAAGGGAGGGGAGGTGAAGACTTCCCCTTTCCTGTCCCTCGATGCAAAAGGAGGCAAGCAGGCACCTCCGGACGCGAAGGGCGCGGGGGAACCCCTAGACAGGCAATCCCCCGAGTTTCAAGGCCTCCTTTGGGAGGCAACCCCGGAGAGAGAGAAGGCAAATCATGCAAGCCGAAACCAGGGAAGAGAGAATCGAAAGGGAGGCCGTAGAGGCTAGGCAGTCCCTCAGACTGAGGGCCCGGGAAGCCCTCAACTTCCTCGAAGGTTTCGACCCGGAGAAGGCGAAGGCGATTCGCGAAGGCCTCGCCCTCCGGACGAAGGAGAATCCGCAAGGTGCGGATTCCCTTCTGGAGAGGATTGTCGAAGAGGTAATCGACACCTCTCTCGTGGAAGAGGGCGAGGAGGAGGTTGACCGAGGGAAGGTCTTCATGGCCGCTCCGGTCACTGCCCTGGGAAGCCTCCTAGACAGGGACTTCCCGAGGGTTGTGAGAAGGCTCCTCGGCAACAAAGGACTAGCCTCCCACGACCTCGACTTCGCTGACGCCAAGGACCGCGCCAAGGACTATATCGGAGGGATGAGGGCCCTCTCCCGGCTGGTCAACGCCGGGAAGTCCGGGCACAAGGCGACGAAGGGCGACCAGGTTCAGTGGACGACTTGGTTTGCCCTCCTCACGAAGACTCCCTTCGGTGAGGACTTGAGGGAGGCAGTCTTCCACCTCCTCTTGAAGAGGAGGGCGAAGAGGGTCCTTGACACCCTCGTCCAGGACCCGGGAGCCTCGTGGACTATCCTCGTCGAGACGGCAGAGGAGGAGGCACGCGAGGGGGCACTTGCAGTGCGCCACCTCAAGAAGTTCCAGAGAGAGGCGCCGCGAAGGTTCAGGGAGTGCATCGACCTCGCGAAGGCAACGGCTCTCCCCCAAGAGAAGACGGGGGAGAAGGCGACCAGTACGGTCTGGACGCGGGTAAGTCGTGACGGGGGGAAGTCGTGGACAGTGAGGGAGGAGGCCTTTGAGGCTCCGAGGGCGAGGGGAGGGACGAGGGAAGTTTCCTTCGGGGTCAGTGAGGAGGCGCTCCGGAAGAGGCTGGGAGAGAGGAGGTGGGAGGCCCTAGAGTCCGAGGGCCTTGGGCTGATGTAGGAAGAAGAGGGCCGCCTCCGAAAGGGGGCGGCCCTCTTCTTTTGTGCCTCCGGCGTTAGAGCCGGCGCACGCTAGGCCGGCTCCCTGGAGGCACCCTACTCGCTTCGTGAACCACTGAACCGCCGGGTCCTACAACCCCAAGCGACCAGCGACCCACAGCCCTCCCAGTACGACTGACGCCACGATAAGGAAAGACACCGGCCTTCTCCTTGTTGGCATTCGGGGGAGCATCCCCCGTTAGGACCTACTGAGAGGGCAGCCTACTCAACCAGTTCCCACGGCGTGCAGTCCAGGTACCCTGGGGCCGTAAAGCGCGTCAGAGTGCCCTCCTTGACAACGGGAGCATCCTCGGGATTGTCCACCTCCCCCTCAACGTATAGCTGGAGGTCATCGTTGGTTTCGGCCCCCGGGTGCACATCGCAAGGGATGAACTCCAGTGATCCCCTGCTGTGACCCACCTCGTAGTAGGCCCCGGTGTAGGTCTCTCTCACCATGTGAGGCATTGTTTGTCACCTCCTGGCCTACTGCGCAGGAATACGCAGAGGGGGAGGATGGGTGCCCCGCCTCCGGCGTTAGAGCCGCCATCCGCTCGCATAGCTGCGCCCACCTGTCGCACGACCCCTCCCCGGTGAACAGGTGACACTCAGAATCCCAGTGAACAGACGCGCTCCGTATCCCAGTGAACAAGCGGCACTCAGAATCCCAGCGGACGGGACGGGCACAACGAAGATAATGCTTGACTTCCTCTTCGTATGCTCTATAATGTCCACTGGAGGTGATACCAGTGAAGGCAGGACAGGACGCACGGGACACTGACAGGACGTTCGGGCCCGAGTACCGATTCAACTTCGTGACACTGGACGGCGCGGCGCAGGACGGAATCGCGTTTCTGCGAGCGCGCGCTCCGCTCGCAGCGGAGGTTGCGGCGGAGGAAAGGACAAAGCGCCTTCGGCACGGGCGCACGAACTTGGCGCAAGCGGCGGAGGGTGTACTGGAGGACGTGACGGAGGCAGTAGCGGCACTGGCGTGCGAGGTCCCCACTCCAACTTCACTAGACGTTGTGCTTGCTCGCCTGCTAGAGGCGTGCGCCGTTGTTCATCCGAACCTTCCGCAGTATGCCCGCGCCGCTGCAGGTGCTCTGAGAGTAGGGCGCGCCGCCGCTCTGAGCGCCACTGAGCGCGCCGCCGTATACGTGCGGGGCGGACGGGCGCTCTTGCACATCGCAGGCGTCCCCGGCGTCCGTAAGGCGCTGGGAATCGGTACCGCGAAGCTACTTGTGCGGCGCACTGCCTTCGGGGCGGCGCTCCGCTCCGCCGTCCTGTGCGCCCTTCAGGCGGAGGCGGCGGAGGTAGACTTCAAGGTCGCGCTCCGCAGTGGCGGAGCAGAGGACGCACTAAGCGCCGCCGTCCTTCTGAGCGCCGCTCGCCTGCAGGTGGCGGAGGCGACGAGGGCCTTGTCGCAGGATGGGGCGCGCCTGTACCGCGAAGGCGCGGAGGAGGCGAAGGCGCTGCAGGCGCAGCAGCGGGCGGAGCGGAGGCTACGTGGGGAAGCAACGGAGCGCCGCTCCGTCACTGTGCGAGTGTCGCGCGACGGCGGCGCAACATGGACGGAAGAGGAAGCGGTGATACCTGCGGAGAGGAAGAGAAAGCGGAGCACGGAGGTCTTGACGTTCGGTGTGCTTGCAGAGGACGCCGAAGCGTTCCTTGCGGAGCGGGGCGCGCGGTATCCTGTCCTGTTCACCTGAAAGGGGGCAAGAGGAGGCGAAGGGGCGGCGCGCAAGCGCCGCCCCTTCTGATTCGGGAGACGGGTAGCGGCGTTAGAGCGCAACCGTACCACAGTGCCGTTGCGCTCCACTGCGAGAGGGGCGCAGGAACAGTGAACAGCCGATTTCCAGTGCCCAGAAATGGAAACGGGGCCCCTCGCGGGGCCCCGCTCCCTCAGACCCGGCGCACGGGGCCGAGGTCCACTGCTCCCCTTGGCGACTGTGGCCCCTCCACAGTCACCCGGTGACCCGCGCGCTTCTCGCGCGCCTGCGCGAGAAGCATCTTCAGCCGGTCACCCTCGAACACCGCACTCGGCCGGCCTTCCTCTGGCATTGGCTTACCCCTTCCTCTTCGGAGTATACTGCTCACACCTCTCCGCGCAGGAATACGCGGAGGGGAAGAAGAGGATGGACCCCACCTTGGCGTTAGAGCCTCTCTCCGCCGATCACCGACTCAAAGGAAATGGGCGCCGCCCTTTGACTAAACGGCACCCTTTCCCGATTCCATGCCGATCAAGGCGAAGTTGCTTCTCTCGCCAGTACTGCTTCATCGGCCATCCTCGCCGCTTGCGCCGCCAGCACATACTTCAGCGCCGCATCCCTCTCCGCCACTTGCGCCGCCTCCCGCGCCTCCACCTTCTTCTGCGTCCACTGCTTCGCCCCCTGCGAGGCCTTCTGCGCCTCCTCCAGCGCCTCCAGTGCCTGCAGCGCTAGCGCCGCATCCTTCTCCGCCACTTGTGCCACCTGTCTTGTTTGAGACAGCTTCCGTGCTGCCTCCCTCTCCGCCTCTCGCGCCTCCTCCCGTGCTGTGAGCAACGCCTCAAACGTCTCTGTCGTGCCCATACCCGACCTCCCCGTATGGTTCCTGTTCAGTGGACTCTCTCCCTACTGCGCAGGAATACGCGGATTGGAAGAGGTGGTATCCCCCCTTGGCGTTAGAGCAGACAGGTGGAGGGGTGCTGGTTGTGGGGGGGGTGGTGCGGGGCCGTCCAGTGAACGGCCCCGCACGAAGTCCTACGTCTGTGCGACAGGTCCCCAAGAGCGGAGGACCGGGGACCAGCCGCTCCCCTTCCTTGGGTGAAGGGGGAAAAGTCCGTGCTTCTTGCACGAAGCAGCGGGCACGGACTTCCCTCCGGGGTAGCCGGGGACCCCGGTCCGGTTGCCCTCCCTCTTGGCAAATGCGTTGCACTTCGGGCATCGGACGGTCATTCGGACAGCCATCTTGCCTCACCTCACCTGCAGGATAGGTGCTTCTCTTCTCTGCGCAGGAATACGCACTGCGAAGAGCCTGCCTTGGCGTTAGAGCTACGCCGGCCGCCGCTTACCCCGGAGAGGGGAGGCCGTCCGAACCTTCTGAACGGCCTCCCCTCAAATCCCTAGCCGAACCTCTTCGGGAACGCTTCGACCCAGCTTCCCCAGTTCCCCACTGAGAAGCGCTCACCTTCCTCGTCGTAGAGCAAGGTGGTGCCGTAGGTGTCCCCCGTATTGCAGTACCAGAGGGCACCCTCGGCACTGCCAATCGCCTCGACCCCGCACGTCCCGAGGAGCTTGTCGGCCTCTTCCATCACATCTTCGACAGAGATGCTCGCATCAAGCACCATCTGCCGGATTCGGAGCAGCTTGCCTGCCTCGATCTTCGGCAGGAGGCTAGCCAGCGAATCCATAGTGGAGAAGGTTTGCCTTGATACCACTGTATCGCCTCCCAGTGATAGAAGGGGAGCAGGGGGCGGCTTGCCGCCCCCTGCCTCCTAGAGCCCTAGTCTCTGTATGGCCCAAAGACCACACAGGACCAGCCCTACGGTGACGAAGGCTCCCACCTGCATCACCTCCTTCTGCCCCTATGCGCAGGAATACGCGAGGGCCGCCCACCGAAGTAGACGGCCCCCTTGGGAGGTGGCACGACACCTGGCGTTAGAGCCGATGACGGCTCTACCATGATGGCGGAGGGGAGGCGGCTCTCATTCCCCTGAACAGCCTCCCCCCAGGTTCACAGGATGGTGACGGGCAGGTCGCCGGCCGCCTCGGCAACAGCGTGGGCGACCACCGTGGCGATGCTCTTGTTGGGGCAAGATGCGACCAACGTCTTCTCCCCGCAGGCAGAGGGGTGCTCTGTGCACCACACCGCTACCCCGTACCCTCCCCCCCCTACGGGGGCGGCGACAACGCTGTGCGGGGTGACCCCACACTCTCCGAGCAATACGGCCTTCGCGATGGACGACATGTTCCACCTCCAAGTGGTGTGTGCGTCTACACTTCCCCGCGCAGGAATACGCGAGTGAGCGGCAGAGCGCCCTTCACTCTAGGAGCGAGGGGCGCTCTGCCAAATCCATCATACAACACATGGCATGACAGAGCAAACCTGAGACGATGGCCGACCCTCCGCTGAGGGCCGTCCATCCCAGGAAGTACCCCCACCAAGGCAGTGGGGGAATGGCGCCGGCCGCTGCACCGACTGCAACGTAGGTGGCGGCGCTCCAAGTCCCGAGGCAGTACGGGCAGGACACGAGGCGTCCCGCCCAGCCGCTGTGCTTCATCACAGCGGCCCGGAGGTTGCGGAAGACATGCGTCATGCTTATCGTCGTGGACACGAACCCACACGACAAGACGACCACCACAACCAGCGCGACATCCCTCAGGTCCATCTGGTGCCTCCCTTTGCGTATTCCTTATATCCTCCCGCGCAGGAATACGCGACCCGCTGGGCAGCCAAAGCAGGGTCCGGCGTTAGAGCCCGCTCCCGCTGCTGGTACGCATGAAGGAAGGGACGAGACTATTCCCTGAACGGCCGACACCTACAATGCCAGGGAATGGGCGGAGGGGGAGTCCCCTCCCCCTCCTCAAGACCTGGTGGGCAGTGCTTGCCCTTGCGCCGTCTTACCCTTGCACCGGGAGGGGGCGGTTACCGGAGAGGTCGGCAACCGGCAGCCGTTAGTCTTGCGAAGGCGGGGCGGTAGGTACCTCACTGCGTGCTTCTTGCAGTGCCCGAACCCCTCTTGAACCTACCAAGTTCGTCTTCGGTGCAGGTGCGTCGCGCCCTCTCACTGCTTCGCGCAGGAATACGCAAAACGAAGACGCGACAGACACCTGCCCCTGGCGTTAGAGCCACTGACCCCGCCCGCTCACCCCTGTAGGTATAGGGTGCCGTCCTTCGGCTGAACGGCACCCCACCAGGATTCCATGAGGTCAGTACCCAGGGACCCCGGCCTCAGCCTTGTCGGCGCACTCATCACACTGGTGTCGTGCGCGTCGGCCGGCCTCGGTGATCCGGTTGGGCTCCCCACAGGTCGGGCACGGATACCGCTTGCCTCCCCGATTGTATCGGCGGGCCCACGCGGCCCTCTCGACGTAGTCATCGCCGTAGTCATGCGTGAGCCTCATCGTCGCCCCTCCCCTAGCAGCCGCCCCCCCGGTCGGCGGGCCACCTTCGGATTACCTGCTCGCAACCTGCGCACGTGCCACCTGGACAGTCGCTTCAGACCCTCACACCACAGACCGAGCAGTAGGATTGGGCCGATGCTGTACACCCCAAACATCAGAAGCAGGTCCCCGATCATGCCCGACCCCCTTCAGTTTGTTGTTGCATCCATCCTACTGCGCAGGAATACGCAAAACGTCAACGGCCCCAGACCTCCACCAGCCTTCTCCCAACCTCGGCCGAGGTGAACTCATCGGCCACCAGCAGCCGCAGTACGCGGCTGCTCCCCCCTGTCTGGGAACGGATGACTGACAACGCCACTTGCGCGTTGTGGGCGCACCACGCACCCATCACGCGCTTTTCTGGTATACTGCGGGGAGTAACGGTGCACCACCAAGCCGCTCGTGCCGCATAGGCGGCACGGTAGCCCACCTCATTCGCTGCTGCGAGCGCGGCGACGCGGACTTCCTCCAGTTCATCCTTCCCGGCGCGCCACAGGCTCACTTGGCGAGCCACTGCGATGGCTCGTCCCGGCCGATGTTCCTCCGGCGGGAGCAGGGGAAGGACGATTTCCGCCAAGTCGCAGCACACCCGGCGGATGCGGTTTTCCTCCACATCCGCCAACCCGGCCAGCCACATCATGTGGTCGGCGTCGAGAAAACGCACCCAGGCTTCCTCCAGGCTGCCTGCAGCCTGGATAGCCCTGACCACCGTGTGACTCGCGGGGCTGTCGCACCCCACGGACAGTACTAGCTGGATGGTATCCATGACCTGCCTCCTAGCGCCCGACCCGAGGTAGGTACGCTTCTACACCTCTGCGCAGGAATACGCAAACCAAAATAGGTGCAATGTCACTGTCTTGGCGTTAGAGCCGCCCGTTGCTGAGCACCTGCTCAAAGGGAGAGGGGCGCCGCCCTCTGACTGAACGGCGCCCCTCTTCGGTCACAGCCAGCAGCGATCACGCCGGAACAGCCGCCTTGACGCTGACCACGGCGACCTGCGTCTTCCGCTTGTACCGGATGTTGACCGCACTGACTCTCGATTGCCTGGCGCCCTCGATGTTGCAGTAGGTCCCGCCGTGCAGGCCCTCCAGCACGAAGTCCTTGCCCGCCTCCCAATCCGAGACAGCCTCCGCCCTCGACTTGTAGTCCCTGCCATAGGCAGGAGAGACATGCCAGACCATGCGTCACCTCCAGTGTTGTAGTCCTGTAGGTCCATCACATCTCTAAGCGCAGGAATACGCACAGGCGATCACGCCGGGACCCCCGTGGCGTTAGAGCCATCCGCCATCGGGTGCAGGCACAAAACAGAAGGGGCGCCGCCCATTGACTGAACGGCGCCCCTTCTGGTTTCCTACGCCGCCGCCCGTGCGGACACCGCACGTCCCTGCTTGACCCTCTCCAGCAGGTCGTGATACCCGGTGTCGTACACCGGGAACGCAGTGCCCGCGTTGTGATCCACACGCACCTTGAGTTGGGCGACCTCGCCCAATCCAGTGCAGGTGTAGACCGTGTACTGGACTCTGTCCACCTCGTCTGTGACCTCAACGACCACAGGTAGGTTGTGCTGCCTCGCGTGCTCACGGGCAGCACCGGCCGACTTCATCGCGAGGTCGGCTTGATTGGGTGTCCGACCGCGTCCTCTCATGGTGCAACACCTCAAGTGGGGTAGCAGGGTCCGATGCCCTGCTACTACCCCGCGCAGGAATACGCGGGATCACACGTACAGCAGGTCGGGTTCCAGCGCGGCCTCCTCAGCGCACCAGCGACGGACGGCCTCCGCGACTCGCGCGTCCTGCGCCGGGGAGCGGCGCAGGGAATCGGAGTCGTAGGTCGGGAAGGGGCATCCGTCGAATGCCACCTCCCCTCCCTTGGGCCACCGATGTCGTAAGCTCGGACCATCTCATGCCCCCTAGTGCACGGTTCCCGGGTCGGCGTTGTGCCCGGTGACGGGCAGACCGAGGCCCAGTGCCCCGATGACCCTGGTGTCCTCCGCCCCCTCAGCGGCATCGAAGGTCGCCGCGTAGCGCCTCATGAGCGCCATAAGCCCGGGGTACGCCGTGGGCACCTCGGACATGGCAAACTCAATCGCCGACGCCGCCAGCAGTTGCCCGTGCAGGGCGGCTGAGAAGAGCATCGCGTCAGCGTCCCCCTCGGAGGCCTCCTTCTCGAACTGCCGGCACACCTCCACTGCCGGGCAAACCGCACACTTCTCTATGACCTTCCCATCCTGGTCAACCTTGGGCATCGCAACCCCTCCTTGGGGAGTGTGATGGTGTCCGTCTCTGACACTGAGCGCAGGAATACGCGGATGCGCTTTGGGGTGAGGGCGGCCTCTGGCGTTAGAGCCGACAGCCGTGGGGGGCATCCGCTAGGGAGAGTGGGAGAGGCTGCCCATTGAACGGCCTCTCCCCTCGTTTCCTAGAAAACGCTCTCGCCGTCCTCGTCGTCCTCGTTGGCGAAGTACATCTCTATCCTGTCGAGGAGTTCGTCCACCTCATCCTGGTCGTCGGCCTTGGTGAAGCCCCCGAGGACGAGCCCCATCTCGTCCATCGAGTAGATGATCTGCTTCCCCACGTGGCCGCCGCTGCCCCTCACATCGTGGGCGTCGCCAATCACGTCGCCGAACGCCGCCTCCAGGGCTCTGACCGTCGCCCCATTGTCACACGGGACTTTGATCTCGCCCTCAGGAGTTGACAACACCAGGGAGCCCAGCCCACTCCCCCAGGTTCCTTGGAAACCCAAGATCGTGGCGAGCCTCATGTCTGCCCTTTCGAGCAGGGCGGCTTGCTCTTCCGTCAGTGAAACCACTGCACACCACCTTTCGACAGGATAGGTGCTCACACCACTCCGCGCAGGAATACGCGCAGAGGGGCGCCCTAGTACTCACACAACCGGCCGAAGGTGGCGCAGTTCGTCCAGGTGACACAGCGCCCAACGCCACAACTTCGGCCACTCCCTTCCGACCGTGTTGTGGCCGCCCCCACCCCAGAAGGCATCCTGGAGTTCCGGCGGAAGCGGGTGCAATCGCTCCCAGAGATGCCCTTGGTCATCCTTGAGGTCACAAGGGAGGCCGTCGCCACCGTATGCCCCAGACAGCGCTACGGTGTGCTTCCCTGCGATCTGGGCGCTCCCCATCATGAAGTGGCCCGTCTGCCGCAGTCGGACCCTCCGAACCAGAGCACGAAGCTCGGGACGTAGCGGGCGCTCATGGATTGACGCAGCGGGCTTCTCAAAGATGATGAGGAAGTCCCCCGTTGCGTACTGGTCGCCCCCCACGTAGCCCTCATGTCCATTGAGGTACATGGAGCACCACCTCCTGACCCTCCATGCAGGAATACGCAAAGGCGAGTGCTGAGTCGTCGGCGTTAGAGCCTTTGGCCGGTTGGCCGGCGGGGCGTGCCAGCACGGGGGTCAGAGGAGCCCTTGAACAGGCACGCCCCAGAATCCCAGGCTCTCAGCCTACAGGCCCAAACTACGGACAACCCGCAGACCAAGCAACACCAACGCCATTACTACGATAACCGACATCCGGTGCGACCTCCTGGTGGTTCGGGGGCACTGGGTCCGGCCCCTAATGGGGCCCTTTGGGGCCCCATTGCTTGGGTCAGTCGAACCGAGGGCAGTAGTTGGTCTCCTCGCCCTCCTTCATTGTTGCGAGCAGAAGGGAGACATGGTCGCCCTCGAACCCGCACTTGAGGAGTGCCCGCTTGACCTTCTCCTCCTCCATCGCCCCGTTCCACCTCAGCACCCCGCATTCGATGTCGATGTTGCACCATCCGTCGCCTGCCCAGGTGGCAGCGAACGTCGGCGACCGCATGTAGCCGGGAGGCTTGACCTCCTCGACCCTCTGCGGTTCGATGCCGTGTTCGGTGACCGTACCATGCACCACCTGGATGCCGGGCTTCTCTCTGTCAAAGACCTTGAGGATGTGGTCGGTGGTGACTACAGCCCTGTACTTCCGAACTTCGAGTTCCAGCAGATCAGGCATGTGGCATCCCTCCTTGGTAGGGTGTCCGTCTACACCTCTGCGCAGGAATACGCACATCAGACGTAGACGACGAACCCTGCCCCCAGAGCCTTGCGGATGAACTCCGGTAGGTCCTCGTCATTCAGCGCTCCGTACCCCTTGTGCTCGGGATACAGACCGATGATGTTGTCCTGGTCTTGCTGGCGCTTGGGACGCCACCAAGTACCATCCCACTCCAGGAAGATCATACCATCACCTCGTCCGGCAGGATGCTGTTACACCTCTCTGTGCAGGAATACGTGAGTACACATTGGGGAGGGGTTGCTGGCGTTAGAGCCAGCCTGCGCCCTGGGGTGCGCGCAGGTGAAGAGGGGTCGGGAGGCGGCCTGAACAGCCGCCCCCCGGATTCCCAGGTTACATGGGGCACTCGTGCTTGTGGGACACAGTCCCGTCGAGGTAGTGGAGCACATCGCACATCTGACACTCGGTCCAGGTGGCCCCGCACTTGGTGCAGCGCTTGGCGGCCTCACCGCAGTGCTCGCAGAAGACCCACACGACGCCATCCTCGACTTCGGCGTCGTCGTTGTCTTCGTCGGTGTCGTCGTCGGCGTTGTCGGTGAACTCGTGCTCACAGGGGGCCTTGAATGCTGGATACTCGGTGCTCCCGGTGAGCGCGGCCAGCGCCTTCCCCCGCTCAGACACCGCCAGCCTAGCCATCCCCAACTTGTGCTGCGCACGACGATGCTCGTCAGACACATTCCGCTCGTCGATTCGCGCCCTGGTGAGCGCTAGTTCGGCGCGGAGGACATCTTCGTCGATGTCGGCGCCAGCCTTGCGTAGCTCTCCGATCAGAGCTTCGTTTGTGGTGCCCCCGCTCGTGGGGACCGTGTTGCCGGGGAGGTCCATACCCCTCCACATCCACGACGGGGCGATCTCCTCCAGCAGCAGTGCGAGCTTCAGGACCCCTCGGGCCCCCAGCCCCCTAATGCTGCAGAGACAGTCGTCGCCGGCGTGGCTCATGTGGACCACCACGTAGCCGGGGATCACCGTCTGGTCGTACCCCCCAAGCCGGACAGTCGGCTGTGTACGGACTACAGCATCCATCCGGTACTGCTTGTTGAGAGTAGCGACCTCTTCTACCAGCCCCCAGGAGTCAATCGGCTCCTTGGGGACCAGCCACATCATGGTGTCGCACATGCAGGATCACCTCTTCCGAGGTAGGATGGACGGACTGAAGCTCGCCCTCACTACTCTGCGCAGGAATACGCGGGCTACTTCACGGCGTCGTGATGCCGCTTGCGGGTGCACTTGTCGCAGACGACCCCCATCATCTGATCGGCGGGGTTGCGAGGCTCCCCACACCCCTTACAGGGCACATAGGTGGGAGGGACCTCTCGGTGGACCCACGGCCAGGGCTCCCCCTCCCGGGCCAACCGATGGTACTCGTAGAGCTTGCCGTCGTGGGTAAGGGCATATACGGTATCTTCGATCTCGCCCCACACCTCTGCGGCACCTTGGGCGTCGCGGACCACCAAGAGCTTCCGGTCGCCGGTCACATTCTCGTCCAGCCAGCCCAACAGGGTATACCCTGCCTCTTCCAGGGTCTGTATCTCCTTGGGCATGGTACGCACCTCCGTGCGTGGTGAGTTAGTGAGGACTCGGCTTGGCCGCCTCACTGCTCCGCGCAGGAATACGCAAAGGCACCTACAGGGACTCCGGCGTTAGAGCCACTCTTCTACGAGTGAGGCCCCCGCCTGTGGTGGTCCGTACTGCCACTGAACAGGCGCCTCCGCGAATCCCAGGCTCAGGCCGCCGCCGCGTAGACGGCCGGGGACACCACCGCTACGCCCCCCACCTGCTCGCCCGATGCCTGCTTGGCTAGGGACAGCGCTTCCTTGGCGTATACGACGGCCCTCCCATCAAGGAACAGCGGGACCCCCATCACCTCGTAGAATCCCCCCAACTCCTGGAACATCCGGCGGATCACGCCGGGGAGGTCGTCGGGGTCGCTCTCGCGGTCCTCTGCCCAGATCACCAGCAGGTCATACACCGAGGGCCGGTCGAGGACTCTGGCACACAGTAGGTCGATGATCGGGGCCGCGTGGACCGCGCACAGGAACACCCCCTCAACCCTCTGTCCGTCAACCTCGTGAAAGCGGACAGCGTTCCGGTGCAGTCGGAGCATCCCCTTGGCCCATTGTGGCAGGTTGCGCGTCGGTACGAAGTGCGTTGGCTTGCTACGGCAGAGACGACAGGTCGATGCCATGATTCACCCCGGAGGGGAAGCGTTAGGGGGCGCGTGAGCGCCCCCTTTGCGATCTGCTCAGTCGTGGCGCGTGCCGGAGGAGCCCCTGCTCCCGGACGACCAAGCCCGCGCCGGTGACGTTTCGATGCGCCACCACTTCTTCCCGTCGCCCAACTTCAGGGTCGGGTGCTGCGGATGACGGACCACGCCCCGGGCGAACCAGCCGCTGAGGCCTGGGGACCGCCGGAGATCGGTCGGCTGATGCGACCAGCCTCGCGGGTCCGCAACGATCAGGGGCCGCTGAGCGCCCCACGAGGTACTCAGCACCTCATCCGCGACACGCCGACTCATGTAGGGCAGGTCGGTGTCATAGAAGTCCAGGTTGAGCGCCGACAGGTCTCGGAGCCGGTCGAGATTGTTCCAGGGGCCGTCAAGCAGGTCGTGGGTTGAGCGCGTCGTTTCGAGGAACCATAGGTCCCCCTGGCGCAGCAACCCCCCGGTGAGGTCGGGGTACATCGGAGGCCACTTCCCCTCCCCCCTCGCCTCACTCCTGGCCTCCCGTTCGCGAGCGCTGATGAGGTTCTTGACAGTCTGCGGCAGGATGAACTGCATCGCGTCGGCGATGCTGGTCGCCCAGGTCCGAACCTCGATCAGGAAGTACTGCCAATCCCTCCCCTTGATTCGTTCCTGGCCGTGCAGCAGAGAGCGCCGCCCGTCGTTGAGCAGGGCGTAATTCACGCCGCTGTACGGTGCGTACTCGATGTTGCCGAACGTGTCGTACAGATCGACTTGTGTGAAGTCGGCGATGCCCGCTTCCCTCCACATGTCGAGAGACGTTGACAGGAGAACGGGGCGCGGGTGCTGCCGGTACAGCGCGTATTGGAGGGCGCTCTGGTGCCCGCTGGTGGTGTTGGAATAGCGGCGGGTGTCAATCGCAACCAACGGCTTGAGCGCGCCGTCACTGTTGCTGGCCGACTTCCCCATCCGGGCAGCGATGGGGGCCCGGTACGAGCACACCAGCCCATCCCGCACCGAGAGGTTCCCCCGATGCAGATTCCCGTCTTCGAGTCCCCCTCCCATCCAGGACGTGAGCCTGTTCTCATTGAGTACGACCGGCATAGGATCACCTCGTGAGAGGTCGCGTTGGCAGGTGATACCTGCTACACTCCCGCGCAGGAATACGCGGTCGCCCCGGGGAGATCGGGGTCGGCGTCAGAGCCGGCGGCCGTCTCGGGGGGCACACACAAAGAAAGGGGAGGCCATCCGTCTGAACGGCCTCCCCTTTCATTTCCATGAACAGCCCTCTGCTCAGATGAGAGCCCCGGGCCCCTGGGCGTTCAACCTCTCGTCCCGCTGCTGTCGGCTCTCCATGACCAGCCCCCACCGCTTGCTCCAGCAACGGCGGCCCACATCGCCGGGCAACACGACTCCGAACCCCTCTCCAAGGCTCAGGGAGCGCCCCACATCGGAGTCCTGCAGAGCGTAACCCTGCGGTAGCTCCCCCACCATCAGCGCATGGCGTATCGAGCGTCGCATGAGGTCACCCTCCGAGGAACGCCTCAGGCCAGATGGAGTTCAGCACTTCGCTCGTATCCTGCCACCGCACGACCTCTTGAAGCTCGTCGTCGTCGGCGTCCAGGATAGCCTCGACTTGCCGGTTCGCCGCCCCCAACCGAGTCAGGGAGGCACTCATGAACTCCTGCAGTCCACGAAGGGAGCGCATGGTCTCCAGCAAGTTGAGGAAGAACTCCGGCGTGACCTCTATCACACCGACCATATACTTCTTCCCCTCCTCCTGCTCCCGCTTCAGCGTGGCCTCCAGGCGGTCGATCAGGCTGTCGTCACGAAACGTCTCGATGCTGGTGGCGACCATCGTCAGCGACAGGAGCACATCTCGGGCCTCGCCCAACCGACTGCGATCATCGCTCCGCACCAGACTGGTGTCTTCCAGCATGTCCTTGCGGGCGGCCCTTGCCTCGTTGACGGCCAACCGACACAGCGTCACGAGGTGGCCGATGAAGTCACCGCCGTACCTCTGTCTCAGAGCTTTGGCATCCGGAAGGATGCTGAGCGTGCTCCCCTGCTCTTCGCCCATCTGCCTCTCTCCCTGGTAGGGGATTGGTAGTGCGGGGGCTCTTGGCAGCCGATCCCCGCTGTCGCAGGTTATGGCCCCCAGATAGCCCCCGCCTACACTACTCCGCGCAGGAATACGCGGACTCAGTCGTTGGTGTTGACTGCGCGGTGCCCGAGCCGCTCAATCTGAGTGGCAATCACCCCGGAGGGCTCGTGCATCGACATGAACTCCTTCAGGTTCGCCAGGGCGAGCCTCATGTGCCACGCCGCCATTGCAGCGGCCCCCGGTTGCGTTGTGTTGTCCTGGCTGCCGTCCACCTTCACATCCATGATCTGAGCTAGGAGTTTCAGGTTCTCGGCAGGCTCCGCCATCTGCTCGATGGTGACGTGGAGGTTGGTCTGGAGTGTTAGCTCCCCCTCGCAGGTGAGCCACTTGGGATTGATGTCGAGCAGGTGGTTCGGGATGCTGGCATCCACGGTCCGCAGGTGGCCGTCCCACTCCAACTGCGAGTGGCCCCATACCCTGTACCCGGGATGCGACCCATTGCACTTGTTGCAGAAGCACAGGTGGGCCACATGGTAGCGGTGCAGCGGGCAGGGCACTTCATTGCTACAGCCTCGGGCTGCCTTCATGGGGCATCCCTCCTTGGTAGGGTGTCCGTCTAGTCCTCCACCTCCGTGACGGAGATGGTGAGATCGTCGTCGTTGGCCTCGGCGCTCTCCCCGTCTACTTGAAGGAGACATAGCGCCGACGAGAGGGCCGCCTCCAGGTCGTCCACAGTGTTGCCCTTCGCCTCTAGTTGAAGCCTCAGCATGGGGCATCTCTCCTTGGTGGTGTCCGTCTGCTACTTCGCGCAGGAATACGCGCAGAGGGGCACCCGAAGGCGCCCCTCTGCATCCCCTACCAAGGGATACGCTGACCGGCGTTAGAGCGTGCCGGAGAGGTGGGGTAGGGGATCACCCCTCCGGCCTGTCTTTCTCACTGAACGGGTTCCCCCGTCGTTTCCAGTCACTACTCGGACGAGGGATTCTACGCGGCCGCGATCTTGCTCCACAGGCATTCGAGGTCCCGGATGGTGTTCGACAGGTCTTCGAGTGCCCGACCCATCTCGTCTGCCTCATCCTCGTCCCTGGCGGCCTCCCAGGCAGAGACGACCGCACTTGACAAGGTGCGGTCCACTGTGTCGTCTAGCCCTTCAGCCGCCGCATAGGCTTGCTCGACGGTGGTGGGGAACGTGTCGCCGTCATCGACGAGAAGGGCCGCCTCCGCCAAGAGGGCATCGAATCGCGCCCTCTGCTCGGGGTCGCCCAGGAAGTTGGTGCAGTGTCCCTCAGTCACCCTCCGTATCCCCCTCTCCGGCGCAATTGGGGCATCGGTCGTCGTCGTCCAGGGTCTCAGCGTCCACCACGGACAGACAGTAGTCGCACGACCCGAAGTCCTTCAGGTCCTCCAGGTTGAGAGTCGGATGCTTGAACGTCCAGACCCGAGTTCCCTCGACCTTGGTCCACTCCCCGTCAGCGAACTCGGGGTAGCGGGCGCTCAGGGCTTCCTTCGACTCGTTGGTGAACTCGGTGGCAGTCCCCGACCACCAGCGACGCGCCTCGGCCATGCAGTAGGCCCGATCCACGTCGTGCTCGATGTAGGGGACGAACACGTAGATGAAGCCACCGGCGTCGGTCTGGAACCGCTCTGTCCCCTCGGCCACCTCGCTGTCGAGGTTGTAGTCGAGTTCGCCGAACTCCTCAGGGGTCATCCGAATGACGTGATAGGGGACGCCATTCACGTGCACCGTCCCGAGCACCTCATCGCCCTCGGGACTGACCGTGATGCGCAGGGCCCCGTCATCCAGTTCGACCACATCCGGCGACAGGAGGGGTGCACCACACTGGGCGCAAGACAGCCCGGTGATCTCCGTTTCCCTGCTGCCCCCACCATCCACATCGGGTACGAACATCATCTGATCCGCGTCGTACCACACGGGAACATGGGATGTTTCGACCACGCAACTCGCATTGACATTGCCACCGCACTCAGAGCACTGTGGCGCTCCATCCACAATTACGACCATCGGCGTCTTCGGCATAAGCCTCGCCTCCTTGGTAGGGTGCCCGTCTACTACTCTGCGCAGGAATACGCAGATTGGTGTGAAGCGGCTGGTGTGCTGTTACGCCAAAGCTCCAACGGCCTCACCGGCTATCCCAGGGTACTTGCTGCGCCCTCGTCCTGCTTTCCCGTGGTCAGCCCCCGCAGTCCGCTTGGTTTGCGGGGTATCAACCGGCTACTTGGCCTCCGCCTTTAGTCTCGGACCCGAGCGCCTCATTTTCAGGCGGGGCGGACTCCCCTCGTTGCCGAGGATGGTTCCCCACCGGGCAGCCCCCCACCAGTTACAGAAGGGGGCCGATCTCTTGGGCCGTCTAGACATCTGCCTTCCGTGCGGGTACCCGGGCTGACTGAAGGGCTTAGTGTCCCGGTGGTTTTGAGGCTATCCCCAGAGGCCTTCTGAGGAGGGAGGTCCCGACCCTCCGGTCGGGCTCCCGTCACCCCCGCTCGACACTCCTTAGAGGATGGCTGCTTCTAAGCCTACCTCCCAGCCGCAAACCTCTGCGCAGGAATACGCGGACCGCTAGGTCGGGGCATCGGCGTTAGAGCCCCCAGCCGCCGTTCTCCCGCGCAAAGAGAGAAGGGGAGGCCGTCCGTCTGAACGGCCTCCTCTCTCGTTTCCACGTCACCGGGCGTAGCCGAACGCCCGGAGTAGGTACCATCGGATCGTCTTCCGTATCTGCTCTCGCGCGAACTCCACGAAGGACCCGAGCCTCTCCTTGACCCCCTCAGGTGTCCACTCCTCCTGCCAGTAGGCTGCGATTACCCACTGTGCGGCGGGCGGGAAGTGCCCGGGGAACTCGCGCCGGGCGTTGTTGAGCATCGAAGGAACGTAGTAGCGTTCCTCCAGGTGGCTCAGGAGGTGGGAGGTCCCCATGTTCCCGAACCGCTGCCCCCCATCAGATGTGAAGAAACCAACGACTGGCTCACCATCGGCCTGTGGGGTCGGCGCACTGTGTAGTGTCTTCTCGAACAGACACCCCCAACAGTCGCCACCGCTAGGCTTCGGGACCTTCCCGGCGATGAAGGCGTTGGCGTAGCCCTTGGCGTAGTTGGTGATCTGACGGAGCAGCTTAGGGTCCGGCTCGGAGCCCGCGCCGGTGACTGAGCCGTCAGGAAGGATAGCGAGCCCGTCTTCGAACACGACGCGCCTCGCTTGCCGACGCTCCCATTGGGAGCGCCAGTCGTGGCTCGCCTTCTCTTCCTGGGTAGGTTCGTCGGGAGGGTACAGGTACCAGACCTTGCTGTCCTGGTACAACCCCCATCCCTCCGGCAGGTAGTCGTTGATCCTGTCCTTGGTCGTGACCGTTCGCCAACCATCCGTGTTGAGGGTGACCTTACCGTCAGGACTGAAGGTCACCACGTGGGTGTTGTGGAGCAGCACCCCGATGGTGCCGTCCTTGTTCACCCTTTCCAGATAGGTATTGTTCTTCAGCTTACGTCTTCGCCACTCCTGTCCTCCCCGTCCCCGCTGAAGCAGGGCACTCGCTTCCGCGTAGTTCATGGAGCATCACTCCCTGGTAGGATTGGTACAACTTACACTCCTGTGCGCAGGAATACGCGAACTGACCGACCAGAGCTTTGGCGTTAGAGCCGACCCGCGCGTGTCGGGCCCACAAAGAGAGAAGAGGAGCACCACTCTCCTGAACGGCCTCCCCTCTCGTTTCCTATAGACTGACGAGGGCCCCGATGTTGTGGGCGAACTCGTTCGGCTAGTCCCGCTCGGGCTCGGGCTCGGGCTCGGGCTCGGGCTCGGGCTCGGGCTCGGGCGGCTTCCATCCGTCAGGGCGGAGCGACTCGGGGAGATCGTTGCCTGCCAGCTTCACGCAAGCATCCTCCCACTCCGAGTAGTCCCCGGCAGATAGGCCGCCGACCGGCTCCATCCCCATCAGGAAGGCAAGCTGGTAGGTGGCCAGCTTGATCGCCGGGTGGGCCTTCACGCTGTCGTGGCCACGAAGGCTGGAGCCGCCCTCCTCCCATCCACGCAAGCACGAGACGCTCATCTGGTAGACGCTCCGGGCGACTCCGACCGGATTGGATGCGCCATTGGAGATGAACAGCGCATTGATTGCGGCCTGACTCTCCGAAATGATCCCGATTTCCTCGGGCATGGAACACCTCCTTGGTGGCGGACTCCTCGCACTGCTTACACTACTCTGCGCAGGAATACGCAGAGCCTACGGCTCCTGCTCGTCATCGTCAGGTTCTGGTGACCACGGCTGCTCGTCAACCTCCCGCAGCATGGGGGCATTGGCCTTGGTCAGGTGAGGGGCATACAGGTCGTCACCAACCTCCTGCAGCATCGGAGCCCTGGTCAGGTGATGGGCATACAGTTCCCCACCGACCTTCTGCAGCATCGGAGCCTCGATCAAGCTCTCGACCCACATGTTCTCGCCGACCTCCAGCAGCATCGGAGCCTCTGTCAGTTTGCTTGCAGACAGGCGGCCACCAACCTGCTCCAGCACCGGAGCCTCGACTAGTCGGCCTGCAAGTAGGCTCTCACCGACCTCCTGCAGCAGTGGGGCCTTGGTCAGGTGCGGGGCGGACAGGCTGCCGCCAACCTCCTGTAGCAGTGGTGCCTTGGTCAGAAGCTGGGCAGTCAGCTTCCCACCAACCTTCTTCAGCAGTGGGGCCTCGGTCAGGCGAGGGGCAAACAGGTACCCATCGACCTCCGACACGTTCCGCAGCGACCCCTCAGACCACTTGCTCACATTCATGTTGCCGACCACGCGCAGCCCGCCACCTTCGGCCGGGAGGAACTTAGCCCGCACCCAACGCGGGATTTCCCTCGCCACCCGATTCAGGTGTGATTGCCGGTCGTCGTCGAACCAAGCCGGGAGTTCGTCCTCTGGTGTGTCGATCACCACCTCCCACGCCGGCCAGTCCTCCAGGCCGGCGGTTGGGTGCGCCTCGACGAACACCACCGCGCTTCGTCCGGCCAACCACAGCGGCAGGTCGAACTTCTCCCCGATGGACTCGTGGCTGTCGGTCTCGACCGACCAGTAGACTCCTGCCTCAGTCAGCACAAACGAGGCGGATTGACACATGGCTACCCTCCAGCGGGTGCTAGATACCCTCTGCTGTCTCGCGCAGGAATACGCAAACCCCTTGCGGCGGAGCACAAAGGGTACTTGCTACCGAGTGTGGAACCCCCAAAGGCCCGTTCACCCTACCCTGATCCCGGTTGTTCCCTAGCAAGTAGGCCGGGATGTGCTCCGCCGCAAGGGGCTGGCGTTTGAGCCCCCGCCCGCCCACGAGACGGACGGGGGCCCCATACGGCAGGCTCATGTCTCTGAACAGGTCATCCTCCAGTTTCCTAACTGAAGAACCTGTCGATGGTACGCCGCTCGTGGTACACCGGCTCCGGCTTGGTGAAGCTACGGAGCAGCAGCGCTAGGGCCACAACCACGACGATGAGCCCGCCACCAACGATTGCTATGACGACCACCTCCTTCCCCTGAGAGCTTACCCCAAGTGGGGTCAGCGGGTCAAGAGGCCGGTCACTCGATCTGCTCCACGTCGTAGCCATCTTCGATCACGCCCACGAACTCGCTGTTGGCCTCGTCGAACCGTTGCTGGCCCTCGGGGCTACTCGCGAACTCGATGGCCTCCGTGGGATCGTCGGCGGAAGCCTCTACCGTGATGGAGCAGCCCCACTTCTCGTGGCGCGTCACACGGTATTGGGCCATCTTGCGCTCCGGCGGATCGACGAAGAACATCGAAGCGTCGAACACCTCTGCGCTGGCGGGGATGGTGGGGGCGTCGGCGGGAGCCCCCGTCGCGAACGTCCAGTCACTCCAGGACCGCCCCCCGACCACAAGCTCGTCGTCGATCACCGGGACGCCGTGGACTTCGCCGTGCGAGCCGTCGTCGGTGTCGAACCCGATCCGGAGGTAGCCGCAGGGGTACTG
>Ga0233425_10005092_pt1 | contig 21233 bp, 14 predicted proteins | sample Watercolumn_Towu_2_FD_181712 | JGI IMG/M metagenome (GOLD analysis project Ga0233425, IMG submission 181712) | Freshwater microbial communities from Lake Towuti, South Sulawesi, Indonesia - Watercolumn_Towuti2014_140_MG | ecosystem: Environmental > Aquatic > Freshwater > Lake | place...
CTTCGACAGACGCCGCACCGGCCGATCCGCGGCGTACCAGATCCCCACCTGCTCGAGCGTGGTGCGCGTGCGGTCACGTACCTTCTTGCCGGTGAGGCCGGAGAGGCGCGCGCACATCTCCACGAACTCGATGGGCGTGAGGTACGGGTACACGTACGGGTTCTCGGGCATGAAGCCGACCTGCTCCATGGCCTTCGCGCTCGGGATGGCGTGGCCGAACACCGTCGCCGTGCCCGAGGTCGGCGCGATCAGCCCGGTCAGCATCTTGATGGTCGTGGTCTTGCCAGCGCCGTTCGGCCCCAAAAAACCGAAGATGTCGCCGCGACGCACGTCGAAGCTCACGCCCTTCACGGCTTCCACGCGCCGACGCATGAAGCCGTGACGGAAGACCTTCCTCAGGTCGCGGACGCCGATCAGAACGTCGCTCAAATCGACGCGCAGCTTAGCCGGCCCCGTACCCGGGGTCCAAGTAGCTAGATTCCAAAGGGAAATCCAAGCGACTGCGGGCGACCCGAAGCGGCCGGCCAATTGCCCCCCGCGCTCCAGCGCGAGCCGAGCGAAATCGCGCATTTCGACCGCGTGGCAAAGGGTGTTAAAACGCGGGCCGACCGTGGTTCCGGCGCGAGCAAACGGGCTCGCTCGGCCGCGCGGATCCTGAACGAGGGAACATGAAAAGCTCCGGTCTCGCCTCTCTCTCCCTGCTGGGCTCGCTCACTCTTGCTTCCAACTTGCTCGCACAGCAGCCGCTTCCGCCACCGCCGCCCGGTGGGCAGCCGGCCCCGGGCACCGAGCCCGCACCGGCGCCAGGCGCACCGGCTCCCGGCGCACCCGCGGCCGCGCCCGGAGCGCCCGCGGCTCCGGCGGGTCAGCCCGGTTGGGGCGCGCCGCCGGCGGGTGGACCTCCCGCGGGCGATCCCAACGCAGCCGGTGCGAGCGGCAACGCGAGCTGGTCCCTCGGTGGTGGCATGCAGGCGAGCGGCGACACCAGCGGTGGCGGCGGCGAGATGGACCCGGAGACCGAGCGGCAGTGGCGCAAGACGTCGCTGATGATCCAGAACAACCTGAGCGCCTCGACGGGCCTCCTGCACACGAGCTACGCCGGCTCCGGCGCGCCGGGCTCGCTCCGCGTCGGTTTCATCACGAGCTACTTCAGCGGCTCGGGCTTCCTGTGTCCCAGCGGCAAGTGCAACTACGTCCAGCCGAACAACCCCAACCCGGGCAAGGACGACGAGGTCACCCGCATCGGCGCGCACCTCAGCATGAACGCGACGCTGCTGCCGTTCCTCGAGGCGGGCCTCGGCTTCCACGCCAGCGCCACCGAGAACGACCAGAGCCGCCCGCGCCTGCTCCAGGTGCTCGGGGACACGAACCTCGGCCTGAAGGGCTTCATGCCCTACTCGCCGGACTCGATCTTCTCCGTCGGCGGTGAGGCGCAGCTCTGGCTCCTCAACGGCACCGGCGGGGTCGGCCTCGACGGCTCGGGCACGAGCTACTCGCTGCGCGCGCTGGCCACGGCCGATCTGAACAACCGCGTGAACCCCGACGACCGCGTGCCGCTGCGTTTCAACGCCAACGTCGGCTACCTGTTCGACAACAGCGGCAAGCTGGTCGAGGACACCGAGGACGCGCGCAACAAGGGCGTGGCCCAGAAGCAACGCAAGCCGATCACGCGCATCGAGCGCTACGGCCTCGACATCAACCGCGTCGACAGCTTCCAGATCGGGCTCGGGCTCGAGGGCATGTTCGACTACGTGCGCCCGTTCCTGGAGTGGACCATCGACGTGCCGATGAACCGCCAGGACTACGTCTGCAACAAGGACCACACCGAGGACAAGGACGGCTGCCTCGGCGACGACGCGGGCTTCGGCACCACGCCGTCGCGCGTTACCTTGGGCGCCCGCGCCTACCCGGGCATCGACGGCCTGAGCTTGCTCGCCGGCTTCGACATCGGCACTGGCGCCACCTCGAAGTTCATCCAGGAGGTCGCCCCGGAGTCGCCCTGGACGCTCTACCTCGGCCTCGGCTGGGCGGCGGACACCAAGAAGGAGCCGCCGATCATCAAGGAGGTGCAGGTCGACAAGCCCGCGCCGACTCCGGTCGTCGTGGACCGTTACATCTCGGGCAGCGTGGTGGAGAAGGGCGCCAACACGCCCGTCGGCGGCGCCATCGTGCGCTTCGACGGCCGCAACCTGAGCGGCATGGTGTCCAGCGACGACGGCACCTTCCGCACCATCAACCTCGACCCCGGCACCTATACCTTCACGGTGAAGGCCGCGGGCTACCGCGACGGCCAGTGCCAGGCGACGATCCCCGCCGCGGGCATGGGCGCGGCGCCCGCGTTCGGCGGCGCGCCGGGCTACGCACCGCCGGCCTATCCGGGCGCTCCAGGCGCTGCTCCGGGCGCTCCGGGCGCTGCTCCGGGCGCTCCGGGCGTTCCGGGAGCTGCTCCGGGCGCTCCGGGCATGCCGCCTGCGGGTCCGGGCATGGCACCAGCGCCGACCGGCAACGCGCCGACCATCGTCAACATCACCTGCGAGCTCGAGGCGCTGCCGAAGGTCGGCAACATCGTCGGCGGCCTGGTCGACGGCGAGACCAACCAGCCCGTCTCGACGGCGAGCGTGAAGATCACCGACAAGTTGAACCGCGAGCTCGAGCTCTCGGCTGACGCGTCGGGCGCCTTCCGCTTCGAGAACGTGCCGCCCGGCGCGGCGAAGATCACGGTCACCGCCAACGGCTACTTCACCAGCGTGACCGAGCTCGAGGTCAAGCCGCAGGAGGACCTGAAGGCGACCATCTCGCTGAACAAGCGTCCGAAGCAGCCGAACGTGACCGTCGTGGCCAACGAGGTGAAGCTGAAGAAGCAGGTCCACTTCGCCCACGACGCCGCGACCATCGAGCCCGACTCCGCGTCGCTGCTCGAGGAGATCGCCGACGTGCTGAAGAACCGCCAGGAGATCGCCAAGGTCGAGATCCAAGGCCACACGGACAACACCGGCTCGCCGGTGTACAACACGCGCCTGAGCCAGCAGCGCGCCGATGCCGTGCGCGACGCGCTGGTGAAGCTCGGGGTCGACGGCAGCCGGATGGACGCCAAGGGCTACGGCCAGGACAAGCCCCTGGTGCCCAACGTCTCGCCGGCGAACCGCGCGCGGAACCGCCGCGTGCAGCTGATGATCACCCAGAAGAAGTGATCGACCTCGCGACGCCCGCGTCTCGCGCTATCCTCGCGAGATGCGGGCGTTCGTGGTTCTGGGCTGCATCCTCGGGCTGGCCGGCTGCGCCGACGACGCCGGCTCGGACGCCGACGGCGCGCCCGCGCCGGCAACACCGGAAGCGCCTGGGCCCTACGCCATCGGCGTCACCACGCTGGAGGTCGAGAGCGCGGGGCGCACGCTGCCCGTAGAGGTCTGGTACCCCGCTCGCGGCGGCGGCGAGCTCGAAGAGTACGTGCTCAAAGCCGGCGTGCTCGAGCTCGCGCGCCTGCCCTCGCCGCGCGGGGCGCGGCGCGACGCCAAGCTCGACGCGCGCGGGGCGCCCTACCCCGCCGTGGTGTTCTCCCATGGCAACGGGGGTATGCGCATCCAGAGCGTGTACCTGACCGAGTACCTGGTGACGCACGGCTTCGTGGTGGCGGCGCCGGATCACGTGGGGAACACCTTCGCCGAGATGCTGAACCAGAGCGCCATCCCGCCCGCGAAGGCCGCGGCGCTGCGCCCCGCCGACGTGTCGCGGGCCCTCGACGCTCTGCTCGATGCCACGGGCGGCGCCGGCCTGCTCGGCGGGGCCGCGGACGCCGAGCACGTCGCCGTGGCCGGCCACAGCTTCGGCGGCTACACCACGCTCCGCGTGATGGGCGCCAGCGTCGACAGCGCGTCCGTGCTCGCCGACTGCGCCAAGGCCGGTGGGCTCATCTGCGACGGCTGGGCGGAGGTGGAGATGCCACTCTCGCAAGCCGACCCTCGCTTCGTCGCCGGGCTCGCGCAGGCGCCCGGCGGCGCGCAGGCCATGGTCGCCGGCGCGCGGAATGGTTTCGGGGACGTGGGCGGCCCGGTCATGATCCAAGGCGGGACCGCCGACCAGCTCACGTCCTGGGCCGCGGAGCAGAAGGCCCCCTTCGACCTCCTGCCCGGGCCCGCGAGCTTGCTCGGCATCGAGAAAGCCGGCCACTTCAGCTTCTCGGACATGTGCTTCCTGATCGAAGAGCTCGGGCTCTCGATCGAGGAGTTCGACGACGGCTGCGGCCCGGCGAACATCCCGTACGCCGAGGCCCACGCCATCATCAACCGCTACTCGACCGCTTGGCTCCAGCGCACGCTGCTCGGCGTGGACGTCAGCGATGTGCTCTCGTCCGCGGCACCCCTCGGGCCCGGCGTCGCGTCGTTCGAGCTGCGGTGAGGCTCAGCTCTCGTCGCGGGGGTGCTCGCGCCGCTCGAGCTCGATCTCGCGCAGGATCTCGTCCACGCGCCGCACGTTGTCGTGCCCCGTGTCGTACTCGAAGCGCAGCTCGGGCAGCTTGCGCAAATCGAGCCGCGGCCCGAGCCCACGCTTGAGCCGGCTGGACGCTTGCCCCAGCGAGCGGAGCAGCGCCTTCTGCCCCTTCGCGTCGAGCTCCGAAGCGAGCGAGCGCACGCTCAGCTTCGCCACCGACAAGTCGTCGCTCACGTCGACGTCGGTGAGCACCACCGTGGCCAGGCGCTCGTCGCCGAGGCCGCGCAGGAGCTCGGTCAGGTGCATGCGCAGGAGACCCGCCACGCGATCGGCGCGCCGTCCTCCCGAGCTCACTTCTGCCCCCACTTCTCGGCGAGGTCGCTGAAGTCTCCCGGCGGATCCGAGCGGGACCCACTGGCCGCTGCCTCGATTCCCCCACGCACGCCCTCGCCACCTTCGCCGAAGGCGAGCACCTCCGTGCGCACGTCCGCGAGCACCCCGTCGGGCAGCGAGCTCGCCAGGTCCGTGAGCTGGCCGAGCACGCTGGTGCAATACGCCGAGTCCCGCGCGACGGTCGCCGCACCGAGCGTCGCCACCTGGTGGCGCTCCACGTCCCCGACCTCCGCCAAGCTGATGGGCAGGCGCGCCCGCGCGCGCTCCTTGAAGCTCTTCACGACCTGACGACGGTCTTTCAGAGACCTGGCGCCCGGGATCTGGATCACGAGTCGTGCAACGCCGACGAACATTTGGCCGGCGGTGAGTAGCACGGAAACCGCTGCGCGACAGCGGCAAGCCTGCCCGGAGTGACCAGGGTTCAGAGCCGACCGGACACGAGAACCCGGCCCGAACCGGCGCCGGCAGTTCGCAGCAAGCGTGAGCCGTGCGCTCCGTCGAGTGGGTTCTCTGCGCGCGCGACCTTGCCGTTGGTCAGGTCGTTGGTCAGGTCGTTGACGGCAAAGTCGGCGGCGCAGCCCCCCCCCCGCGTGGAGTGAACAGGATTCAGAGCCAGGCCTCAGGCCCCGGGACACGAGAATCCGGCCCGAACCGGCGCGGGTTGTTTCGACCGAGCGGAGGTGTGGCGAGGCCGTCGGGTCTTCAGCGCAGCGAGAACTTACAAAGTCTGCTTGACCTCTTCCATCTCGAAGAACTCGATGAAGTCGCCTTCCTTCATGTCATTGAAGTTCTCGAGACCGATGCCGCAGTCGAAGCCCTCCTTGACCTCACGCGCGTCGTCCTTGAAGCGCTTGAGGCTCGAGACCTTGCCCGTCCAGACCACCGTGCTGTCACGGACCAGGCGCGCGGTCGCGCTTCGGCGAGCCAGGCCTTGCACGACCATGCTGCCGGCGATGGTGCCCGCCTTGCTGAGCTTGAAGACCTGGCGGACCTCCGCCTTGCCGAGCTCCTTCTCGACCAGGGTCGGGGCGAGCAGGCCTTCCATGGCCGCCTTCACGTCGTCGACGACGTTGTAGATGATGCTGTACTGGCGGATCTGGATGCCCTCCTGCTGGGCCAGGCTCGTGGCCTTGCCCGCCGGGCGCACGTTGAAGCCGATGATGATGCCCTTGGCGGCGACCGCGAGGTTCACGTCACCCTCGGTGATGGCCCCCACCGCTGCGTGGACCACGCTGACCTTCACCTTCGCCGTGCTCATCTTCATCAGCGCGTCGCGCAGGGCCTCCACCGAGCCCTGGACGTCGGCCTTGATGATCAGCTTCAGCTCGAGCTGATCGGTCTCGGCCATGGCCTTCGCGAGGTCCTCGAGCGAGACGCGGGCGGTGCCCGGCATCAGGCTGCGCCGCTCCTTGGTCTTGCGGCTCTCGGCGATCTCCTGAGCCTTCTTCATGTCCTTGATGACGTGGACCGGGTCGCCAGCGGACGGCACGTCGTCGAGGCCGATGATGGAGACGGGCGTGGCGGGGCCCGCGGACGCGACGTTCCGGCCACGGTCGTCGAGCATCGCGCGGACCTTGCCCCACGCCGCGCCGCAGAGCAGCACGTCGCCTCGATTCAGCGTGCCGTCCTGCACCAGGATGGTGGCCACCGGACCGCGCCCGCGATCGAGCTCGGCCTCCACCACCACGCCGGTGGCGGGCTTCTCGGGGTTCGCCTTGAGCTCGAGCACCTCGGCCTGCAAGACGACCTTCTCGAGCAGCTCGTCGATGCCCGCGCCCGTCATCGCGCTGACCTCGGAGAACATGGTCTCGCCGCCCCACTCCTCGGGCACGAGGCCGTGCTCGGAGAGCTCGCGGCGCGCGCGCTCCGGCTGCGCGTCCGGCTTGTCGCACTTGTTGATCGCGACGAGGATGGGCACGTTCGCGGCCTTGGCGTGGTTCAGCGCCTCGATGGTCTGGGGCATCACGCCGTCGTCGGCCGCCACCACCAGGATGACGACGTCGGTCGTCTGCGCACCGCGGGCGCGCATGGCGGTGAAGGCCTCGTGACCCGGCGTGTCCAGGAAGGTCAGCCGACCGTGCGGCGTGTCCACCGAGTAGGCGCCGATGTGCTGGGTGATGCCGCCGGCCTCGCCGGCCACGACGTTGGACTTCCTGATCTTGTCGAGCAGGCTGGTCTTGCCGTGGTCGACGTGACCCATGACGGTCACCACGGGCGGGCGGATGACGTTGCTCTGATCCTCTTCGGCCTCGAGACCCTGAGCGGCGACGAGCGCGTCCTCCTCGCTCACTGCGACGTCGGAGACCTCCCAGCCGAACTCGCTGGCCACGATCTTCGCGGTGTCGGCGTCGAGCGTGCTGTTGATGTTCACGCCGGTCATGCCCAGGCGCATCAGCTTCATCAGCACCTCGGTGGCCTTGATTCCCATGCGCCCGGCGAGCATCTGCAAGTTCGCCGAGCCCTCGATCTTGACGACCTTCTTGTGGGCGGAGCGCTCCTGCGTGACGACCTGGCCGGTGCCCTTGGGCTTGCCGAATTGGCCGATGCCACGGCCACGCATCTGACCCGGACGCCCGCCCATCGGGCCGCGGCCCATGGGCCCGCTCATGGCGGGACCCCCACGTTGGCCGCGCGCACCCAGGCCAGCGCCGGCCTTCGCGTCGTACTGGACCCGACGCGGAGTCGGCTGCGTGCGCGCCGGCATGGTCACGCCGGGGCGGCCCTCCCAGACCTCGATCCCGGTCTTCGGCGGGCTCGATGGGCGCGGTGCAGGCGGCGGCGTCGGGCTGGCTCCGAGCTCAGGCGTGGGAGCGGGTTCCCGCGCCGACGGCGGAGCGGCCTCGGCGGGCGCCGGAGCGGCCTCGCTGGGCGGGGCGGACGCGGGGGCAGAGGCAGGGCCGGCCTCGACGAACGACGGCGGCGCGACCTCTTCGACCACCGGCGGTGGCTCCATCGCGGGGGGCGGCGGCTCGTGGCGCGGCGCGCTCGGCAAGGGCTGCGCGGCTGCCGACGGGGCCGACCTCAGCACGACCTCGGCGGCGCGCGGCGCCGAGGCGGCCGCCGGCGCGGAGCGCAGCGCTTCGGAGGGAATTTCGGTCACCTTCACATCCCCGCCCGTCGCGGCGGGCCTCGCGGGGGCGGCACGACGCTTCACGACCGTCGGTCGGATGCGCTCTTCGGCGGCCTTGGGCGCCGCCTGCTTCTCGAGGTGCCGCTTGACGCGCTCGACCGCGTCCGGCCCGACCACACTCATGTGGTTGCGCACGTCCGCGACCCCAATCGACTGGAGCAAGGCCACGAGTGCCTTGTTGTCAATGCCCAGATCTTTCGCGATCTCGTAGACCCGCATCTTCGTCATTCCTCCGTGGGTCGCTGCCCACCGGCTTCTCGTCGTGCTCCGGGCCCCGAGGTGTGAGCCCAGTCGATGGTCTGTGCCAGGCTTCGGCCGAGGCCGGGATCGAGCACGGCCACCACGCCGGTCTCGTGCCTCTTCGTCGCTCTGCCGAGCTCTGCTTTCGTCCCCCACGCGCGCGCCATGCCCGCCTTCACTGCGGCCTGAACCTCCTGGGACTCCGCTGCCGCGCGGGCATCGGTCGCGACGATCACCAGGCACGCCCGCGAGCGCTGCAGCGCTTCCATCGCCTCGGCGCCTCCCACGGCGAGCAGCCGCGCCCCGAGCCCGCCCGCGAGCAGCCCGACGACGCGGCGGTCGGCCGCCGCGCGCACGAGCGCCGCGAGCTCGTCGGCGTCGACCCGGACCGCAGCGCGGAGACTCTTGGCGAAGCCGCGGCGGGCCGCGGCGCCCAGACAGTCGGCGCTGGGGTGGACCCAGGCGCCGCGCCCGCCGGTGGGGCCGCCGAGGACGGGCACGAGCGTAGCCTCGGGCCCGAGCACGAAGCGCACCATCGCCTCCGGGGTCGCCGTCTTCAGGCAACCCACGCAGGTGCGGCTCGGGCCGCCTCGCGCTTCACGCTCGGCCATCGCTAGCATCGTGTCGGTCCGTCACTCCTCCACGGCGGCGGGCGCCGCCGCCTCGCTCGCGCGCGCCTCAGCGGCGTACTTCGCGCGAGCCAGGTCGATCTCCTTGGCCTCGTGATCCAAGAAGTGCTGCGCGCCCTGCTGAATCAGGCGCGCCTTCTTGATGCCGAGGCCGGTGCGGATGGCGAGACGGTCGGCGTCCTCGCGCGCCAGCTCGTTCACCGTCTTGTAGCCCGCCTCCTCGAGCAGCTGCGCGGTCCTGAGCCCCACGCCGCGCACGAAGCGGAGCTTCTCCTTCTCGGTCAGGGCCTCGGGGCGGCTCGCGCACTGCTCGATGCGCTCGCGGCGCATGCTCTCCATGCTGGACTCGGCGCGCTCCTTGAGAGACTGAGCCGCTTCCGGCGTACCTACACCCTGGATGCTGACCAGCTCGGCCACGTCGGCCTCGGCGATCTCCTCCAGCGCACGGAAGCCCAGGCGATACATGGCGCGTGCGAGGTCCTCCTCGACGCCGTCGATCTGGCGCAGCGCCTGGAGCGCCTCCTCCTCCATCTGCTTGAACTTGCTCTCGCTGATGATGTCGAGCTTCCAGCCCGTGAGCTGCGAGGCGAGGCGCACGTTCTGACCCTTGCGGCCGATGGCCAGGCTGAGCTTCTCGTCGGGCACCACCAGCTCCATGCGGTGGTCGGCCTCGTCGACGATGACCTTGTTCACCTCCGCCGGCTGGATGGCGTTGATGATGTAACGCGCCGGATCCTTGTCGAAGGGCACGATGTCGATCTTCTCGCCGCGCAGCTCCTGTACCACCGCCTGCACGCGCGAGCCCTTGATGCCGACGCACGCGCCCACCGGGTCGACGTCCGAGTCGCGGGTGGTCACGGCGATCTTGCTGCGGCTGCCCGGCTCGCGGGCCACACCCACGATCTTGACGATGCCCTCGTAGATCTCCGGCACCTCGGCCTCGAAAAGCTTGTCGACCAGCGGCGGCGCCGACCGGCTCAGGATGATCATCGGGCCGCGCGCCTCGCGGTCGATGTCCTTCACGAAGGCGACGATGCGATCGCCCGGGCGGTAGGTCTCCCGCGGCGTCTGCTCGCGGGCGGGCAGGATGCCCTCGGTGCGCCCGAGGTCGACCACGATGTTGTGGCCCTTCTCGAAGCGCCGCACGATGCCGCGGATCAGCTGGCCCTGGCGGTCCTTGTACTCGTTGTAGATGATGTCGCGCTCGGCGTCGCGCACGCGCTGCAGGAGCACCTGCTTGGCGGTCTGCGCCGCGATGCGGCCGAAGGTGCTGCGCGCCTGCTTCATGCCCAGCACGGCGCCGAACTCCTTGTCCTGCTGCTTGGCCTTCTCCTCGTCGCGCCGGTGCCAGAACACCTGGAAGCCCAGCTCCTCGCCGATCTCCGCCTCCAGACCGCAGCGCCGGGCGACGTCGAGCGCGATCTCTCGCTCGGGGTCGGCCACGTCCTCGACCACGGTCATGTACTGGAAGAGATCGATGTGACCGCTGTCCTCGTTGAAGCGGGCTTCGAGCTCGCGCGTCGGACCGAAGGCGGCCTGTGCCGCCTTGAGGATCGCGGCCTCCATGGTCTCGATGAGGATCTGCTTGTCGATCCCCTTCTCCTGGGCCACCTGCTCGACGATCCCTCCGAGGTCTGCGTCGATTCCCGCTGAGTGCGCTGCCATTGTCGTTGTCTCCGTGATCTCGAGCCCCGGGTCAGCGCCCGTGGCCGGTTGCCCGCTTGGCGGGCCCCTTTCCCTTCGGCTTGCCTTTGCGAGCCTGGCCGCCCCATGAAAAAGTGAGGCGCCCGCTCTCGATCTGCGCGAGCTCGAGGCACAGCAGCCCCTGCTCGCTCTCGAGCTGCACGCGCCCCGAGTCGTCGAGGCCGTGCAGCGTTCCGTGAATCACGCGCTGGCCCGCGAGGGGCTCGCGCAGCTTGAGCTTCGCGGACTGCCCTGCGAAGCGCAGATAGTCCTTGGAGGAGTAGAGCGCGCGGTCGAGCCCCGGCGACCCGACCTCGAGCCGGTAGGCGTGCGTCATCACGTCGGCCACGTCGAGGGCCGCGGAGAGGTCCCGCGATACGTCGCTGCAGACGTCGATGGTGATGCCCTCGCCCGGGACCCGAGAGTCGGGACGCTCGATGGTGAGCTCGAGCAGCCAGCCGCCCTGGTCGGTACGCCACACCAGCTCGACCCCCTCGACGCCGTGCGCCCGCAGAACGGGCTCCACCGCGGCGAGCACGCGCTCGCGGTCGAGTCCAGGCAGGCGTTCGTGGGAGACCGGGGTCATGGAAGAGCTCTCGCGACTCGCGAGGCAGGCCACGGCCGTACCCCGCGCTCGGGGAGACCCGATTCTTCCGGCCGAGATCGCGGGACCCGGCCAAAAAAAAACGGACCCTGGTAGGGGGTCCGTGAGGATCCACCCGAGTTGTCGGCGGCGTATTTAGCCGACGCCGCCTCCGAGCGCAAGCCGGGCATAAACCCGACGAATTTCCGGCTGTTCGACGCCGGGTCAGGCCAGGTTGGGCAGCGTCACCAGGTCGACGTGCAGCACTTCGTCACTGAAGGCCATCATCTCCGCCAGGCAGCCCTCGCTCGGGCGGGTGTCCGTCCGGATCTTCGCGCAGCCCGCGCGCCCGCCCTCGAACACGGTGTTCTCCAGCTCCTGGATGTTGATGGCGTGTCGCTTCAGCACACCCAGGACGTTGGCGAGCGCGCCCACCTTGTCCAAGAAGCGGACCACGAGCACGTAGCGCCCGCGGGTGCTGGCCGCGATGTTGACCACGTTCGGGACCTCTCCCTTGACCAGGAAGCTCCGCAGGATCCGCACGGTCTCCGCTGCGATGGCCACCTGCGCCTCGTCCGTCGACGCCCCGATGTGCGGCGTGGCGTAGACCAGGCCCGCGTGCAGGATGGAGTGGTCGTAGTCGGCGACGCGCGTGTCGGGCTCGTTGGGCAGGACGTCGAGACCGACGCGCAGCTCCTTCAGCGGCGCGAGCTCGACCAGCGCCGGCCAATCGACGAGCCCGGCGTCCGCGGTGTTGACCAGCATGCCGGCGTTGGGCAGCGCGGCGATGACCTCGCGCGAGATGATGCCCCGCGTGCGCTCGGTGAGGTCGAGGTGGACGCAGAGGATCTCCGAGCGCTTGGCCAGCTCGAGCACGTTCGGCGCCCAGCCCACGCCGAGGTCTGCCGCGCGGGCCGGGACGAGGGAGCGACTCCAGGCGTGGACGTCCATGCCGTAGGCCAGGGCGAGCTTGGCGATGGCGCGACCGACATGCCCGAGCCCCACGACGCCCAGGCTGCGCCCGCGCAGGCCCCTGGCCTTGGCGAACTCCTGCTTGTCCCACTTGCCAGCGCGCAAGCTGCCGACCGCGTCCGGGACTCTGCGATCCAGGCAGCCGATGAGGGTCAGCGTGAGCTCCGCGACCCCGGAGGCGTTCTTGCCCGGGGTGTTCGCCACGTAGATGCCGCGATCGCTCGCGGTGCGGACGTCGATGTTCTTCACGCCAGCGCCCGCGCGGATGATCAAGTTGAGCATCACGCCAGCCTTCATGGCGTCGGCGCGGACCTCGGTCCCGCGGACGATCAGAACGTTCACGTCCTTCACGGCGGCGGGGAGCGCGTCGGCAGTGAGCTCGGGCTGATAGGAGAGCTCGACGCCCAGCGTGCGCATCTCGTCGAGCGCCGCCGAGTTGAGCTTGTCCGCGACCAAGACCTTCATGAGGGCGACGCTTTTATCACGGGCGCCGCGGATTTGTTACGGGGCACGCCCGAGCACCGGCCGCCGCCCGTTCAGCGGCCTCCGACGCGATGGCGGACGCCCGCCACCTCGAGCTCGAGCTCACCCCCGGCGCCCTCGATCAAGAGCGGCGCGAGGGCGGTCTGCGCCTCGGGCATGAAGCGCGCCTCGAAGCGCCCGCCCTTGACCCTCAGGTACACCGCGTCCCGCTCGCCCACGCGCAGGCTGCGAGCGTCCATCGGCTCCACGCTGCCGTCGGAGAGGGTCACGCTCACGCTCGCGCCGTCGATCCCCACTGCCTTCACGAAGAACGGGACGTCCTCGACCGTGAGGTAGGTCCAGTCCCAGCCGTTCGTGAGGATGAAGCGGCCATCGTCCGGGTGAAGGTCGATCCAGGACGCGAAGGCCCGCTGCATGCCCGGGTGCTCGACGCGCGCGCCGTCGTGCCAGAAGCGCCCTTCACGGTCCAGGCGCAGGGTGCTCTCGCGCGACCGCCCCTCCGGCGCCGGCAGCCGGAAGAACTCCGGGTGGTCTCCGGGCTTCACTGGCCGAAGCTGACCTCGCTGAGCTTGCCCGCGCTGACGATGCCCCGATCCTCGACGGTCGACGCGGCGTCGGGCCAGCGCACCTCGAGCGCCGCCGCGTCACATGCGCCGACGCCGAAGTGCAGGACGAGATCGTTCTGCATGCCGAAGTGCCCGTAGCCCCCACCGACCTCGCGCACGATCTTGGTGCCGCCCGCGTTCAGCGTCACACGAGCGCCGATGGCCGCGGCGTTGGTTCCGGCACCACCCTTCAGGCGGACTTCGATCCACTTGCCCTTCGTCGCGGCATCGCTCTCGAAGAGGTGGACCTCGTTGGTCTTCCAGATCTTGCCGCAGTCGCGCGCGGTGCCCGAGCCCACGACCACGTCCAGGTCGCCGTCGCGGTCGAAGTCGGCGACGACCAGGCCGCTGGCGCAGGGGTGGTGCAGGCCGTAGGCCTCGCCCTTCTCTTCGAAGGACCCGTCGGGCTTCTGGTGAAACACCCACAGGTACTGGTCGGCGTAGTCGCTCGACGCCACCAGGACCTCCGTGCGCCCGTCGTTCTCGAGATCCGCCGCGGCCGCCATCAGCCCACCCTCGTTCCACGACGAGGTCGGGTGAGGCCAGGCGAGGCCCTTCTCGCCGAGCGGCGGGCGCGTGTACTTGATGCTGCCGCCGGAGGCGTCACCCACCAAGAGTGCGCTCGGGTCGCTGGACTGCCCAGCCCAGAAGTGACGGATCTCGGCGTTGTAGAGATCCATCGTGCCGTCGCCGGTGACGTCCGCGCACACCGTGCTGAAGGTGTTGCCGTTGTTGCGCCAGGGCAGCGAGTCGTTGGCGCTCCAGCCGGTGTTGGTGCAGCTGATGACCGGCTGCGCGTTCGGGGGGCAGGCGGGGTCGCTGGTCTTGGTGCAGTAGCAGAGGAACATCTGGTTGTCGGTGAAGTCGTGGTTGTCGTCTCCGGCGAAGCCGCTCGCCTTCCCCTGCTCCACGAACTTCCCGCTGCCGTCGTTGACGTAGAGCTGGTTCCACTGCCGGCCGTACGCGCTCACGAGCAGATCCACGTCACCGTCGCCGTCCACGTCGCAGGACGTGGCGCCGTAGGCGGGGCGGTGGTTGGTCCCTTCTTCGAGCCCGTAGTCGTCGGTGGTCAGTCCGGCAGCATCGGTGACCTCAGTGAAGGTGCCGTCGCCGTTGCCCAGATGGAGGCGCGCCTGGGTTCCGATGTACGAGGTGCCGTAGCTCTCGTACCAGCCGACGACGAACAGATCGATCTTCCCGTCGCGGTTCACGTCGGCGAAGGTGGCGCCGCTGGTGGGGAGCCCCTGGCTCGCATGGGGCTCGAGCTTCGGCGCGAGCGTGAAGTGGCCCTTGCCGTCGTTGAGCAGGACCTCGCTCCGGTCCATGTCCCCGGGCGTGGGAGGCGCCTGCACCTTCTTGTTGTCCGTGAAGGTGCCGCTGAAGAGGTCGAGGTCGCCGTCGTTGTCGACGTCCGCGCTCACTACCAGGTGCGCCGAGCGGAGCTCGTTCGGCGCTCCGTCCCGCGGCGTGCCGTAGCCGCTCGCGACGGTCTCGTCCACGAAGGTGCGCCCGCCGTTCGGCCCCGGCCGGTTCATCAGCACGCGCATCAGCTTGGGCTGGCCGTTCTCCAGCAGGTCGCGCGTGTTGGTGCTGAGCGCGTGGACCAGGAGGTCGGGGTAACCGTCACCGTCGAGGTCGGCCGCGATCAGCCGGTTGCCCGTGACGCCGTCCAGGCCCCACTCGCTGGTGCGCTTCGTGAAGACCGGGTCGCCGCTCACCGCGTGCGCGTCGCAGGCCGGCGGTCCACCGGCGCTGCCGCCAGTGCCGCCCCCGCTGCCGCCGCTGCCACCGCCCCCTGACCCGCTGCCACCCGAGGAGCCCGAGCCGCACGACGCGGCAACCACACCCAGGAGCAGAGTCCCAACCGAAAGCGCAGTCCTTCGCATCCCAAACACCCGGCGGGACGCTTAGCACGGAGGGCAGAACGAACAAGGAACAAGGCACAAGGCACAAGGAACGAAGGAAAGCTCCGGCGGACCTGGCAGGTCAGCGCGAGGCCGGAGGCCGAGCCTGGAACGGACGTGTGCCGTCTCGGCAACGGCAGATCACGATCGGCAACTGAGACCAGGCACGAGAAGAGCGAGCTCAGTGCGCCACCAGCGCCCCGCGTCGCATCAGTCCCGCGAGCATCCGGATCACGTCCCGCCGGGGGATGCCGCTGATGTCCAGCACTTCTTGGATCGTCGCACCGCCCTCGGCGCAGGAGAGGATGAACGCGGCCTTCGTGGACAGGTTCAGCTTCTCCGGGTCGCGGGCGACGGCGGTGATCTCGAGGCGGCGGTCCAGAGGGCCGACGCGCGCTTCGAAGATGTGGTTGACGACGGGCATCCCATTCCTCAGGACTTCGTACAGCGCCGTGTCCTTGCCCAACACGGCGAGCTCGAGCAGTTGCTCGGCGTGGCGCACGGCGTCGTCCAGTCGCCCGAGCTTGAGCGCCGCCCGCGCCTCCTCGAGCTCCTGCTGGGCACGCTGCACGTTCTTGCCGACCAACCCCTCGGGGGTGGGCGAGCCCTGCCGGCTGGGCGGCGGCGCGGCAGAGGGCGGCCCGGAGGGGCTCTTCGAGATGCGCTCGTACGGCGGCACGCTCTGCGGCACCTCGGAGTGAGTGGCCGACGAACGGACGCTCGGCACCGACTCGGGCTTCGGTGAGGACGGCTGCGAGACGGGGGTCCGGGACTGCCGCCGCGACGCGGGCGTGAAGTGCTCGACGCGGTGCTCGACGGGGGTCGGCGGCGGCGTGCGCCCCGACTCGATGAGCGGTCTCGCCGGCGGGTTCGAAGAGCGCGAGGGCCGACTCGGCAGGGGGCTCCGGCTCGGGGCCGCCGGGGTCGGGCGCTCGCTCCTGGCGACGGAGGTCGGGACGGCGTCGGGCATCAGGGACGCCGCCTCGAGCAGCTCGATGGGCGCGCGCGCGGTGCGGCGGTCGTCCGGGGGCAGCGTGGTGGCGACCTCGGCGCCGCTCATCGCGCGCTCGAGCGCGGCGGAGTACTCGGCGACGTTGGGGAAGCGCTCATCGGGCAGCTTGCGCATTCCGCGCATCACCACGCTCTCCACGGCGGTTGGGACCCAAGCGAGCTTGCTCAGCGGCGTCGGGTTCGCCGCGATCACCCGCGTCATGATCTCGACCGGGTCCTCCCCGGGGAACGGCGAGTGGCCAGAGAGCATCTCGTAGGTCATGGCCGCGAGCGCGAACTGGTCGACCCGGTGATCCACGTCGCGCTCACCTCGCGCCTGCTCCGGCGCCATGTAGGCCGGCGTGCCGATCACCATGTTCTGCGCGGTCAGGCGCGGGCCGCCGCCGCGCACCTTGCTGATGCCGAAGTCCAGGACCTTCGCGAACTCCTTCTCGCCGGTGACCTTGACCAAGTACACGTTCTCGGGCTTGAGGTCCCTATGCACGATGCCCTTGTCGTGCGTGCTGGTCAGCGCAGAAGCGACCTGCGACGCGATGCGCACCGAGGTCGCGAGGGGCAAACGCGGCTCGCGCTCGAGCCGCTCCGCGAGCGTCTCACCGTCCAGGTACTCCATGACCAAGAACGGCTCCTTGCGGTCCGTCTCGTCCACGTCGAACACCTGGACGATGTGCGGGTGGCCGAGGCCGCCGACGATCTCGGCTTCGCGACGGAAGCGCTCGATCACCTCGGGATGTCGCGCGTACTGAGCGAGCAACACCTTGATGGCGACGCGGCGCTTCAGGCGGACGTGCTCGCCCTCGTAGACGATGCCCATCCCACCTTCCGCAATTTTGCGGACGACCTGATAGGTCCCCTTCAAGGTCGTGCCGACCAGCGGGTCCGTGGCTCGCTCACCGGACTCGGCCGCGGGGCCGGCGTCACGGGCATTCCGCTCGTCGCTCACCCACGCCTCCTGACCTCGAGCTCGACCTGCATGAGACGGACCCTCAGGAAAGCACGGCTGCCCGGGGGATCAAGCCGTTCGCGTGGGACTTGGGGTTTTCCCGGCGGATGAGCGCGACGCGACGCAGGGGCCTATGCTCCTCTCGCCGTGACTTCTAGGCTCGACCGCGTGCGCTCGCTCTCCGTGACCGACCACGGTCGCGACGGCTCGGGCATGCGCTACGTGTACCCCGTCGTGTCGCGGCGTGCCGGTGGCGTGAGCGTCGGCGTGAACTTGAACCCGAACAACGCGTGCAACTGGCGCTGCGTCTACTGCCAGGTGCCGGGCCTGACCGCCGGCAAGGGTCCCCCCATCGACCTCGAGCTCTTGGCGAGGGAGCTCCGCGAGATGCTCGACGCCGTCGTGCACGGCGACTTCCTCTCTCGCGCGCCCGAGGGTGCGCGGCGCCTGAACGACGTCGCGTTCTCCGGCAACGGTGAGCCCACGAGCTCGCCGGACTTCGCGGCGGCCCTCGAGGTCGTCGCACGTGCCCTGGATGAGTTCGCGCTCGCTGGGCACGTGCAAGTGCTGCTCATCACCAACGGGTCGATGCTCGGCAAGGCGGAGATCCTCGCTGCGCTCGAGCGGCTCCGCGAGCTGGGCGGACAGATCTGGTTCAAGCTCGACAGCGCCACGGAAGAAGGCGCGCGGCGCATCAACGCCTGCCAGGCGAGCCCCGCGGAGCACCTGCAGAAACTGCGGCTCGCCGCCGCGCGTTGCCCGACCTGGCTCCAGACCTGCTGGTTCCGCTGGCGCGGCGAGGCGCCGAGCGAGGCCGAGCAGGGAGCGTACCTCGAGACGCTCGCGGGCCTGGTGCGGGAGCGCGTACCGCTCGGGGGGGTTCACCTCTACACCCTCGCGCGACCCTCGCTGCAGCCGGAAGCCCCGGAGCTCGCCGCGCTCGAAGCGAGCTGGCTCGAGGCGTTTGCCCAGCGCATCGCGGCGCTCGGCCTGGCGGTCAAAGTCAGCGCCTGAGCGCGTCGTGCGCGAGCCCGAGCGCGACCAGGCAGGCGACGTCCGCGCGGAGCACGCGGGCGCCGAGCCCCGCCCGCACGAAGCCGTGAGCGGCGCAGAGCTCGCGCTCGAAGTCGACCCAGCCTCCCTCCGGCCCCACGGCGAGCAGCAGCCGCTCGTCCGCGCGAACGCCGCGGCACGCGTCGTGGACGCTCGGAGCCGCATCGACGTCCGCGAGCACGCGGCGCCCGACCCTCGGGAGCTCGTCCTCGACCAGCTTGCGAAAGGAGCGATGTAGGCTGAGCTCCGGAAGGCGCGTGTCGCGCGCCTGTGCGAGCCCTTCGACGAGCCGCTGCCGGATCTGCTCGGGAGTGACCCGGTGCGTGTCGAAGTAGTAGCGCTCGACGCGGGCCGCGTTGCTCACCCAAACGCGCCCCACCCCGAGACCCGCGAGCGCCGGCAGGAGCCGCGCGAACACCTTGGGGCGCGGCATCGCCAAGAGCAGATCCACGCGCGGTCGCTCCGGGACCGGCGCCTGCTCGAGGCCCGTCACGTCGAAGCAAACTCGATCGGCATGCACCTCGACGACCCGGGCCGTGCCGAGCGGTCCGTCCACGATCCCGGCGCGGAGCTCCTGCCCCGGCACCGCGCGGAGCACCTCGCGCACGTGGCGCGCCCGCTGGTCGCCGAGCACGAGCACGCCGCCCGAGCCGAGCTCGTGGGGCTCGACGAGCAGCAGGTTCACAGGGTCGCTTCGCTCTGCTTCGCCGGCAGCTCGACGGGCTTGACCGTGACCTTGAAGTCCTTCTGATCCCAGACCACGTCGTGACGCAGGAGCTTCAGCGCGACGTCCTTCTTCGGGCTGCGCAGGCGCGCGACGAACGCCGCGCGCTCGGCGTCCGGACCGGAGAGCAGCACCGACGATAGACCCGCCTTCGCCGCGTCGGTGAGCTCGCCGAGGCCCATGTCCTTGTCGTCCAGGCGCGTCACGAGCTGCACGTCGGCGGTCAGATCCTCCCAGGTCAAGAGGACCAGCGTGCCGGCGCCGCTGAAGAGCTGCAGCTCCTTGAGCTCACGCTTCACGCTCTCGGGCTTCGCGCCAGCCGGCGGCTTCTCGACCAGGCGCGCCAGCCGCGCGGCCGACAGCATGCGCGCCCAGCGCCGCGGATCGGTCGGCCCAGGGGTGCCCTGCGCGTTGGCGATCTTGCGCTCGAGGCGCAGCGCCTCGTCGACGCGGCCCGCGCCGGCTGCGGCCGCGGCCAGACGTAACCAGCCCAGCGAGTCGTCCTTCGCCGTTTCGGTGATGGTGCGGTACTGGCGGTACGCCGGCTCGTACCAGGCGTGCCCGAGGTAGATGTCCCCGAGCAGGCGGCGTGAGTCGACGCCGTCGGGGTCGAACTCGACGATCTCGGAGTAGGTTCGCACCGCTTCGTCGGCGAGCCCGGCGCGCGCCAGGACGTCGCCGATTTCGCGGGCGATGCTCGGCGTGAGGAAGCCCTGGTCGCGGAGGCGCCTGCCCTGAGCGACGGCTTCGTCCTTCTTGTCGGCTTCGACCAGGAGCTTCACCAGCCGCACGCCGCCGTTGGGGTCTTCGGGCGCCTTCGCGATGGCCTCGCGCACACGCTCCATGCGTTTCTGCACGTCGCCGATCTCCGACAGCTCGAGATCGAGCTTCACCCAGTCCACCGCGCTGCCGAAGAGCGCACGCTCGACGGCCGCCACCAGGCGCGGATCCACGGCCCGGCGCAGGATCAGCTTGGCCACGAACTTCTGCACCTCGGGTCGGCCCGCGAAGTGCGCGAGCACCACGCCCGCCGCGCCCTCACCGTCCACGCGTTTCTGCAACAGGTCCAGGAAGGTGCGCTCCGCGCGCCAGTCCGCGAGCTCACAGGCGCTGAGCGCTGCGTCGTAACGCTGCACGAGCTCGCTCGGGTTCTTGACCGTCTTGAGGCGCTTCTGCCAGAGCAGCGCGCGTTGCGCGAGGGGCCGCGCCGCGGTGTCGCTGCAAGTGCGGAGCGGCGCGATGGGCTGGGGCACGCTGGGGCGGACGTCCTTCGTCAGCTGCGGCTTGCCTCCGGCGATCGGCGTCGCGTCCTCGAGCTTGACGGGCGCCGCGACGACCTTCTTCTTCTCGGGCACCATTTGAGACGGCGGTGCGCTGGGCTTGCCGTCGCCCTCCTCGTCGCCGAGCGCCAGTGGCTTGACGCCGGCGCCCACTGGCGTCCTGGTCATCCGCGGCGCACCGAGGCCGCCGCCCTTGCCGCGCCCGGGCGCGGGCGCCTCCTCGGCGGGAGCGGCGGCAGGCGCCGCGACGGTCGTCGGCGCGGGCATCGGCTCGGGAGCGGGCGCTTCGGCCTTCTGCTCCTGCATGTCGGCGCGGGGACCATAGGCAGGGCTCGCCGGCTGCGCAGCGGGGGCCGCGCGCGTCGCGCCAGCGGACTCCTTCTCGTTGGTGCCAGGCGCCTCCATCTTGCTGCAGCCGAGGGGCATGAAACCCGGCGGCGTGACGGCGGCGTGACGGTACGAGAGCCGGCGCTCGGCGTCGTCGTCCAGGTCGAGCAACGTCAGCTGCTTGCCGCGCAGATTGCTGCGTTTGCGCTGGATCCCCATCTGGTAGTACGCGCCTTCGCTCTCCAGGGCCAGGATGCTGGTGAACGGCGTCATCAAGCCGTACTCGAGACCCAGCGCCACGATGCGACCACGCTCGGCGTCGGGTCCTTGTGCGCCACCGAGGAGCCGGCGCACGTACTCCGCGGCCCACAGCCGCGGCACGAACTCCGCGATCACGCTGGTCTCGCGCTCGGCCTCGTACTCTTTGGTGAACTGCTCACCGCCGACGCGACCCTTCACCTTCACGCGCTTCGGCAGATCGTGGTGCGTGCGCGCGAGCACGACCACCTCCTGGCCACGGCTCACTTTCCCGCTCGCGCTCACGAACGGCTCGTCGAGGCCTGCACCCAGGTCGATCTCCAGATCCGTGATGGTCGGCACCTTCAGGGCCGCGGTGAGCTCCAGGGCCCGCGCCGTGGTCTGCTCGGCCTCGTCCACGCGAAACGCCGTCCCGCCGCCGGCGCGCGAGAGCTCGGCGAGCAGCGGGTGATTAGCCTCGGAGCCGACGCCCACGGTGAACAGCCGCGAGCGCGAGGTGCCGAGGGCGCGCCGCAAGCGCTCGACGATCTGCTCGCCGCTGAGCTCGCCGCTCGTGGCCGCGCCGTCTCCGACGTAGACCACCGCGG
>Ga0233425_10005093_pt1 | contig 21230 bp, 17 predicted proteins | sample Watercolumn_Towu_2_FD_181712 | JGI IMG/M metagenome (GOLD analysis project Ga0233425, IMG submission 181712) | Freshwater microbial communities from Lake Towuti, South Sulawesi, Indonesia - Watercolumn_Towuti2014_140_MG | ecosystem: Environmental > Aquatic > Freshwater > Lake | place...
CGAGCCGTGCCTCCCATCGAGCCGACAGCTCCCCCTCCTCGTACGTCTCTTCGTGTCGTGCCACCGGCGACGGGAGCAGCCGAGCCAGGAACACGGCCTCGCGCGGGCTCAGGTCGTCCGGCTGCCTCCCGAAGTAGTGCATCGCGGCCGCCCGGATGCCGAAGACCTCGGGACCGAACTCGATGACGTTCAGGTACAACGCCAGGATCTCCTCCTTGCTCAGATGCTGCTCGAGGTACCACGTGAGCACCGCCTCCTGGAGCTTCCGGGCCAGGTTCCGCCCCCGATAGAGGTAGAGGTTCCGCGCGAGCTGCATGGTGATGGTGCTGGCCCCGAAGCTCGGACCACCAGACGCGACGTCCCGGATCAACGCATTGCGGATCTCGCGGAGCGAGAACCCGTGGTGATAGAAGAAACCCCCGTCCTCGGTCGTCAGCACGGCCGCCATCATGAACGGCGAGATCTGCTCCAGCGCGGCCCAGCTCCCACTCCCCGGACCGGTGGTGAACTCGTACACCTCGTCTCCGGGGAGCTCGACGCGGTGCCAGAACGCGCCGTAGAGCCGTTCGATCGCCAGGTCGCCACGCCCGGTGGCACGACATCCGTTCGTCAGCTCCAGCTCGAGCACGGTGTCCTCGAGCCTCCGCGTGTCCAGCGCCAGGTGGAAACGGCCGCCGATCGATCCTTCGAGCTCGAGGTCCTCGATCCGGTCGCGGAGGGGTGCCGGAGTCGCTCTCAGGAGGTCGGCACACGCAACGGTCGCAAGCGCCGCGCGCAGCTCGACGGTCGTGTGCTCGGGAGTCCGGCTCGCGTTCCCCTCGAACTGCACCTCGACGCCGTTGATCCACGTCCGCGCCTCCCGCAGCTCGAGCTGGCGGCTCTCGAACCGGACCCGGCCGGCGGCGACCACACGCACGCGGAGGGCTTCCAGAGGCACCGGAGCCAGGAGCCCGCTCCTGACGGACAACCCGGTGGTTTCGATCTCGCCCTCGAACGCGAGCACGTGGTCCGGCTCCATGGCCACCTCGACGTTGCCGTCGAGGAACGAGGCGTCATCGAACTGGAGGTTCTCGAACGAGATCCCGTCGGTGAGCTGCGCGATCCGCAACGCATCGACCCTGGCCCGCAGACTCAACGCGTCGGGATCGAGCGTGCCAGAGACGACGATCCGACCGTCACCGGGGCGGGTCGAACCCTCGAGCCGGACGATCGGTGGACCCCCGTCATCGCCCAGGAGGATGTCTCCCTGGACGTCCGTCAGGCCGACATGCCACGGGGAGCGATCCCCTCCTGCCCACACCAGCCCGATCTCGCCGCCATTCACCGTGATGGAGCCCGGAACGGTGATCCGCGGCCCGTCCTCGACGTCCGGCCGAGCTCCCTCCGGCACGACCGGAGCTTCCCCGGACCGGGCCAGCACGTCGATATCCACGACCCGCTGGAGCTGCAAGAGGACGTCATGCAGCTCGTTCGGGCCCTCGCCCAGCACCCAACGGAAGGAGAATCCCTCGAGCGCCACATCGGTGATCACCACCGACCGCCCCGACTCCCGGCGTCCCGATGCGAGGATCGGTCCCAGCGTGGCGAGCTCAGGATCCTGCGCCGAGCCCCGTATCCTGGCGGCATCGATCCGGCAGTCGAACCTCCCGTCGCCGCTCAGTGTCCCGTCGATCCGTTCGAGCTGCACGATCGACCGCTCGACCAGCCGCACGACGATCTCGCCACCGGACACCCGGACGGACGAGCCGGCGGTGAGTCCCCCTGTCCGATCGAGTGATGCGTCGCTCCAGCGGGCCACGTGGGCGATCTGGTCGCCGAGACGTTCGAGGAGAGCGTGATCGAGGGAGCTGACCTCGATGCGGGGCGCCGCGACGAGCACCTCCTCGATCCGAAGCTCGCCGCTCAGCAGGGCCCAGAACGAGTATCGGACCCTGAGGCTGCCGATGCTTGTCCGGACCTCGGGAAGGTCCGGGAGATCGACAGCGATGTCCTCGAGCACCACCTCGCCGACGGACGTGTGCACGGCGCCCCACTCGAGTGAGACTCCGAGCCGTTGCTCGATCTTCGGCACAACGACGCGGCGGGCGATGGCCTCGCCGCCGACGTCGATTCCGAGAGGCACCGCGAGCGCGAGCACACCGAACGTGACCAGCGAGATGATGAGCCATCGCTTCACGGATCGTCTCGCCTCTCCCGAACCCGGCCGTCCCACTCCCCGCTTTGCCTCGCTCGATGAGACAACGCCCGGGCAACGCCTCGGACTTCCAGACCATCTCTTGCGCCAGGGTTCGAGGTCAACAAATCGGCCGCTCGCCTCGGTCGCGACGTGCCGGACGCACCGGAGTTTCGTATACTCCCCATACGTTCGTGCTGGACACGCTTCCCGGTCGCGCCCGATCGAGCACCACCGTGCCACTCCGGATGCTCCTGGCGTTCGGCGTGGTCGGGATGGTGCTGTCCGAAGTCTTCTGTTGGAACATGGCGCCGCTCGTCGAGGCTGCCGGGCGGGGGCCTCTCCACGTCGGCGTCGCGGTCGCCGCCGCGATCGCCGGATACACGCTCATGTTCGCGGTCGTCCTCGACCTCGTCCATCGCTGGGGCGTCAGCGACTGGCTCGGCGTACTGCTCGCCGGCTCGATCTACGGACTCATCAACGAGGGGATCTTCGGCGAGACGGTCTTCCTCCCCGGTCCCGGGCCACGCGTCCTCGGCATCTGGCCCATCCGCGCCGCGTTCCCCGCTCTGTCCTGGCATCCCCTGATCGACTTCGCGTTCTCGGTGCTCGTCGTCGGCGGCATCTGCCGCGGGAGCGCGGTCGTGGCCGAGCGGCGCGTCAGGCCCGGGGACGCGATCGGGGCCGTCGTCGTCGGAGCCGTGCTGGCTGCCACGAGCCGGCTCCCCTGGGTCCGGACGGCGCTGGGCGGGGTCGATCTCCCCCTCTGGGTGCAGTCTTTCGCGGTGCTGTTCGGATCGCTCGCGCTCGGGTGTGCAGTGCTGAATGCGCTGCGCCACCCCGCCGACGCCCTCCCCCTCGAGGTGCTCGGGCCCCGGGCGAGGACCGTCGCGTGGTCGGTCGTGGGGCTCGCTGCGCTGCTGCGAGCGCTCTCGTTGCCCGACAAGCTCGCCATCTTTCCTTTCGTCCTCCTGGTCGCGGCTCATCTCCTGGTGCTGCGGTTTCACACCTCCCCCGGTCGGAACGGACGACAGCGGTCGCTCTCCATCCTCCGGACGTGCTACCCGGTCCGAGGCCGAGCCGATCCCGTCAAGCTCGCGGTGCTCGCCGGGTTGGCGATCGTCTCGTTCGCGATCGTCCGCGGCGTCACGTCGCTTCCCGTGCTCCAGGTCTTCGCGCGGCCCCTCGGCCTCCTCGTCGTCATCAACGCGACGGTCTACGCCCTCCTGTTCCCCATCATCATGACGCTCCGTGCGGCGTTGACTCGGCTCCGATGAGAGGAGCAGTCGGGCACCCTACCGAGAGCAGCGCGCCCGCGATCGCGGCGACGGCCGAGAGGGCGGGGCACTCGGGCAGATCGAGGAGCGATCGCCCCTCGGCGTCGAAGCGGTGGACGAGGTCGTCTTCGGGTACCGCTCCCAGTACCGGGAGCGCCGTCATCGATCGCATGCGGCCCAGCTCACCGGGATCGCGGGCACGGTTGACGACGACCCCGGCCGATCCGGAGGCATCGGTCGCGACCGACACGATCGCCTCGGCGACTCGCACGCTCCGGGCCGAGCCGTCGACCACCAGGAGCAGGCGGTCGATGACGCCGAGGACCTCGCGGCTCACCTGCTCCACGCCGGCCTCGGCGTCGATGATCGTGACGTCGAACTCGCCCGAGAGCCGGGCGATCGCCAGGCGGAGGAGGGCGTTGAGCGCGCAGTAGCACCCCCGTTCGACAGGCCGACCGGCCGTCAGGAGCGCGAGCGAGCCCCGCTCGGCCAGCGCCTCGAGCAGCAGCGAGTCGAGCTCTCGAGGCGCCGTCCGCTTCGAGGTCGTCCGAGCCCGGAGCTGCTCGGCGAGCCGCTGCCGGACGTGCTCGAGCGTCCTCGGCTCACCGCGCGAGGCGAGGCCGAGCGCCATCGTGAGCCCGCCGGCGTGATCCGCGTCGACCGCGAGCAGCCGCTTTCCCTGGCTTTCCACGCAGGCCCTGGCGATCAGGGCCGAGAGCGTGGTCTTCCCCGCGCCGCCCTTGCCGCAGACCGCGATGGTTCGCGTGGCGCTCATCGCCGCACCGCGTCCTCGCAGACCTCGGAGAACTCGCAGGTCTCGCACTCGGCCTCGTGCTCGGTGCTCCTCTTGAAGAGCGACCTGGCCACGAGGCTCGCGTCGCGGGCGAGGGTCTCGAGCCGCGCCGGCCAGGGCTCGGCGCCTTCGACCAGGAAGAGCAGCGCCGCGGCCTCGAACCCGTCGAGGGTCTCGAGGCTCCGCAGCAGCGCCCCCCCCAGGTGTCGCAGCGAGAAGCCGCGGCTCATCGCCTGGCGGCTGACCCGGTACCAGACGTCCGCGCTGCTCGGCCTCGCGCGCAGGGTCACGCCTTCGAGGTCGAGCTCGCAGAGCGCGTCCTGGAGATCGAGGAGCTGATCCACGTCGTCGTCCAATGCGCCAGTGACCAGGGCGATCTGGCCGAACCGCGCGGACGTCGCTCCGAGGCCGTCGAGGTCCGGGCCGAAGCGGTAGACCGCGCTCCCGGCGAGGATGCGCTCCCGGGTCCACAGCGTGGCGGAGAGCGAGCCCGCCGACGGGTTGCCGAGCTCGACGGCGACCTGGTCTGCCAGCACCAGCGAGCGCGCCACAGGCCAGGAGCGTTCCGGCTCGATCCGCGTCGCTCCGCCAGCTCGCTCGAGCGACTCGAGGAGCGAGAGGAACAGGACCGCCTGGCGGTCAAGGGTGTCCAGGGTCGTCCTCGAGGAGCGCCGCGCCGAGCGCGGCCGCGAGCTTCGGGTCGTGGGGAAAGGGTCTGCGCTGGATCCCCAGCCCGGCCTCGACGACGGCCACGACGGACGCGAGACGGGCCAGGCCGCCTGTGAGCGTGTACGGACGCATCGCCCCTGGACACAGCCGACGCGCCTGCGCGACCGCCATCCGACCGAGGGAACTGCAGATCCCGGCGAAGACGTCGGCCCGGGTCGCGCCGTCGTTGATGTATGAGATGACCTCGCTTTCCGCGTAGACCACGCACTGGTTGGTGATGGTCGTCGGTTTGGCGGCCCCCGCCACCAGGCCGTCGATATCGTCGAGACCGACGTCGAGCTTCCGCCCCATCGCCTCGAGGAAACGCCCTGTCCCGGAGGCGCACTTGTCGTTTCGCACGAGGCGGACGGGTTCGCCTGCCGCGTCGAGGGAGATGGCGAGCGACGACTGGCCGCCCAGGTGGAGCGCGACCTCGACGCCGGGCAGGTAACATGCCACGGCCGCGGCCACGCAGTGGGCCTCGTCCTCGACGAACGTGGCCCCGGGGACCAGGGAGGCGAAGCGCCCCGTGGCGCCGATCGAGCCGAGCCTCGCCCTCGGCACGCGGGCCTCGTGGAGCAGCAGGTCGATCTCGGCCTCGAGGTCCGTGCCGATCGTCCCGGTGGTACGCAGCACCCGGCTCGCCATGACGTCGTCGGGCCGGTCGTCGTCGATGACGACGAGCTTCGTGAAAAGGGATCCGACGTCGCACCCGAGCGCGATCATCGGCGCTCTCCGGAGCGAGCGACCTCGAGGCTCCCCAGCACCGCCGCTCCGTACGCGCCGACGAGCTGGGGATCGAGCCCGAGGTCGATCATGCGGTGGCCGAGGCGCCTCTCCACCTCGCGCCGGACGGCGACGTTCTTGGCCACGCCGCCGGTCATCGTCACCTCCGGTGCGACGCCGACGCGGCGGACGAGCGAGAGCACGCGATCGGCCATGGCGTGACAGACGCCAGCCGCGATGTCGCGGCGATCGAAGCCGCGCTGGAGGAAGTGGAGCACCTCGGTCTCGATGAAGATGCTGCACCGGCTGCTCATCTCCACGGGGTGGGACGCGCCGAGCGCCAGCGGGCCGAGCTCGTCGAGGCTCACGCCGAGGGTGCGGCACATGAGCTCGAGGAAGTGCCCCGCGCCCGCGGCGCACTTGTCGTTCATCGAGAAGTCGCTGAGCTCGCCGCGCGCGTTGACGCGGATCACCTTGGCGTCCTGGCCGCCGATGTCGATGATGGTGCGCACGCCGGCTCCCGCCGCGGCCGAGGGGGCGTGGAACGCGCCGGCGCCGTGGCAGGAGATCTCGCTGACGTGGTGGTCGGCCAGCCTCGCGTCGCACACCCGCTCGCGGCCGTAGCCCGTGGCGATGGTCCGGGCGGCCTGCCGCCGGTCGAGCCCCACGGATCGCAGCGTCTCGTCGAGCATGGAGAGCACGCGGCGCGCCGTCGCCACCGGGTCGTGGAGCACGTCGACCTGCGCCGAGGCGATCAGCTCTCGACCCGAGAGCGCGACGGCCTCGGCGGTCAGCGATCCCACGTCGATGCCGAGCGTGATCGGGCTCACGACGATCCCTCGGTCGTCGACCTGCGGCGCAGCCTGCGGCGCCCGGCGCCGCGCCGGCGCCCCACGACCCTCGTCTCCATGAATGCCGTGATCTCCTCCTGGAGCACGGCGATCGGGGTGACGGTCTTCAACCAGGAGTCGCCGTGGAGCACGAGCAGGGGCACGCCCATCCGCTCGAGCTCGTCGCCGAGGATCGACACCACGCTCCACGACTGCTTGCAGGCGTCGTGGCCGCAGAAGATCACGCAGTCCGCGTCGAGGTCGCGGACGCCGTGCGCCACGTCTCTCACCCAGGCGCCGGACATCGAGCTGGCCCCCATCTGACGGTTCATGGGGTAGCTCCAGGCCGCGGCGATCATCCCGTCGATCATCGAGTCCCGGCTCCGCAGGTCGATGGGTCGAGGATGGTAGAGGTCGAGCACGTCGGCGAGGAAGGTGTAGCCCTGGCGCTCCATCCAGCCGTGGAGCTCGTTGACGTCGAAGTAGTAGCTCGTGTAGGCCCAGAGCGCTCGCGCGCGCTCGACCGGAGCGGGGTAGGCCCGTTCCTCCAGGCGCCGACGCGACGTCCGGACCATCGTCTCGAGCGTCTCGATCGCCTGATCGGAGCCCCACAGACAGAAGCGCACCGGCGCGAGGAACAGGTTGTAGATGTTGGGGACCGGACAGGGCCGGGGCTTGTGCAGCTCGTAGAGCTCCCAGTAGAGCTCCGTGCACCGGTTGGCCCTCGCCAGGAGCCGCCGCAGCTTGTCCTCGTCGAGGCGCTCGTCGAGGAAGTCCTCGAGCCTCTCGATCAGTTGACGGAAGTAGACGTCGTACAGCGCGTGGCCCTCGGGAGAGTCGTCCACGGGCTTCTCGATCAGGAGCTGCGGGATGCCGAGGACGCGCGAGACGAGCTCGTGGATCTTCGAGTTCGCGTCGCATCCGCCCGGCGCGGCCGAGATGATCGCGTCGGGGACGAGGTCGATCCCGCTCAACACAGATCCCAGCTCGACGCTGTTGGCGGAGCAGATGTGGTCGGGCAGGCCGAGCCCCATCATGTGCTCCCAGTACCGCTCGCCGCCGCCCTCGAGGCCCACGGCGGCGATGGTCGTCAGGACCTCGCTGGTCAGGGGCACGGCGTTGTCGAAGGCGAGGACCAGCTCGGGCGGGAAGTTGAACGGAACGAGGATCACCTTCCGCCCCGCGGCGCGCGCGTCCCGAGCATGGAACATCCAGTCCTTGACCATCCTCAGGAAGGACACCCCGGCCTCGCGCACGTGGGGCTCGAAGAAGGCCGCGAGGTTGCGACGCGGATCGGGCGGGAGCAGCCGGAGCAGGCCCTCGATCGACTCGTCGCTCGGGACACCGCGCATCCCATCGATGAGGCCGAAGAGACCGACGGCCCTCTCGAACAGACCGGCACGGACATCGGTCGTGCCCATCACCGCCCTCCGCCGATCCTCTCCAGGAACGCCTGGGTCCTGGTCCTGAGGCGTCCGCGGTCGGCCGCCGCGCCGTACTCTCGCTCGAGGGCCAGCACGGGGACCCCGCGCTTCTCGAGCTCGAGCCGCAGGAGCGCGTTGTCGATGCCGTGGACGTCGCAGAACTTGTTGTGCACGAGGACCACGCCGTCGACCCTGGCGCGCGCCGCCGTCGCCAGCACGAGCTCGAGCCGCGACGGGAGCTCGTCGTACATCCGCGGGCAGGTCGAGCCGCGCAGCGTGCGCTCGGCCAGGGCCCGGACCGGTGCGTCGCGCCAGCCCTCGCTCAGCTCGAGCGACACGCCCCGGGATCCGAAGCAGAGCGTGTCGGCCACCACGGCGCCGCCGAGGCTCTCGATGTCGCGGACCAGCTCGACGTCATCGATCGCCGCGCCGCCGAGCAGGAGCCGTCGCGCCGGTGCGGGCGGGGCCGGACGGCGCTCGAACCGATCGATGGCCTCGTCGAGCAGCTCCTGGAATACCGCGGGGGGGAGCGCGCTCCCGGCGATCACCTCGGACAGCGCCTCCGAGCCCGTGACGGCCGGAGCCGGCCGTTCGCGCAGGTCGGCGAGCCGGCCGAGCGACGCCCGGATGCGCTCTCGCCGCTCGATGGCCTCTATCAGCCGTTCGTCCGTGACCGCCGCGCCGAACCCCCGCTCGAGCGCGGCGGCGAGACGACGGAGCTCGTGCTCGAGATAGTCCAGGGACTCGGGAGTGACGACGTGCGGGACCTTGAGGTAATGGAACCACGGAGCCGGCGCGACGTACTGCCAATTCTCGAACATCCCGCGGAGCTGATCGCAGCCGTTGGTCTCGATCACCCCGTCGAGGAAGTCGAACGCACCCTCGAGGGCGAGCTGGAGACACGAGCGGCAGAAGCCGCAGTTGAACCGGGAGAGCCGGGCGTCGGCGCGATCGGTCTTCGAGCAGCCCAGGGCCTTGACGCGGAAGGGCAGCACCCCGGCCGCGTCGAGGACCTCCACGGGAGTGAGCACGCAGGCATAGCCGACGACCCGCCCGCCGCCGTCGCGCCAGGTCCGGAGGTGCCCGCCGGCCAGGTCTCGGCCCATGCTCTCACTCATCGTCGTCTCCGGCTCCACGTGGGCCGCCGTTCCCCGAGCACGGTCCGCGCCGATCGCCATCCGGCCACGAGGACCGGGCGCACGACCGCCGCGGTCAGCGACGCGTTGGCGGTGCGCGTGCCGGTCAGCGCCGACAGCGCATTGTCCCAGGCCCGTTCGAGCTCGTCGGCGTCGATCGCGGCCATCACCCGCGAGAGGTAGTCGGGCCGATCCGCGGTCGCGGCGTCGAAGGCCTCATTGAGCCGGCGCAAGAGCCTCGTGATCCGGCTCCCCACGGCCTCTGGGTCGAGCCAGCTCCGGACCCTCCCGCTCTCACCGAGAGCATCGCCGAGTGACCGGAGCACGTGCCGTGACGCCTCATCGACGGCGTCCTGGTCGAGCGCGGCGACCAGGGCTCGCACCAGGGGCGCCACGGCCCCCACCTCGTCCGAGCGCCGCAGCAGCGTGGCGGCCTCGCGCGCCAGCGCGACGATCTCCCCTCGCTCGAGGCCCGCGTCGATCGCCGCCGCGAGCGCCTGGAACGCCTCGTCGGGGAGCCCGTTGACCTCACGCAGCAGCTCGACGAGCCCCCGGAGCAGCGGCGCGCCGCCGGCCAGCGCCGTCGCGGCGACCTTGCCCGGGAGCGCGGGGTCCCGGCGGACCAGGTCCGCCAGCACCGCCGCCGCCGTCTCCCCGTCCTCGCCGAGGGCCACGAGCGCGCGATGGAGCTCGTCGCCATCGATGGCAGAGAGCAGCTTCTCGACGCGCTCGGCGAGCACCGCGCGGAAGGCCGGCTCGCTCGCGCCCAGCACGAGGCTCCCGCGGTGCATGGTGTTGATCAGCCGCGCCACGGCGCCGAGCAGCTCGCCGAACCCCCGCGCGTCGAGGTCCTCGAGCAGAGCGAAGACCGAGCTCGCCATGAGCTCGTCGGGGAGCGAGACCTTCGAGAGCAGCGACCGGGCGACGGCGACCTGGTCGTTCACGAGCGGCGGCACGGCGACCATCAGGTTCGCGATCACGACCGGGTCGGACGTCGCCTCGTCGATGAAGGCCAGCGCCGCCTCGCGTCCGGCGGCAGAGAGCGCCGCCGCGGCATGCCGCAGCTTGCCGAAGTCGGCGGTCTCCACGAGGGCCGCGATCGGCCGACGGGCCGAGCTCCCCGACCCGGGCTCGCCACGGACGGGATGGACCAGCGTTGCCACGGCATCGAGCGTCCGGCCGAGCTGGGCCCCGTCGAGACCCTCGATGGCCCGCGACACCGGAGGACGCCCGTCGATGCCACCCGCCTCGCGCTCCGCGAGCGAGCGGGCGAGCGCCTCGATGGCCCGGGCCGCCGCATCGAAGACGGCCGGGAGCGCGGGGACGAGCAGGGGACCCCAGACCCGCGGGAGCTCGCGCAGCGAATCCCGATCGACAGCCCGCGCGAGGCTCTCGAGGTACTCGGCGAGGAGCGGCTCGGGCAGGCGGGCGAGCTGTCGGCCGAGCTCGAGCGCGGCGGCGGACGCGGCGTTGACGGCGGCCGGCGCGGTCGCCGACAGGCTGAGCTGCATCTCGACGGCGTCGTCGATCAGGACACGGAGCGCGGCCCGGGCGTCGTCCGGGTCGAGCGAGCCCAGGTGAAGCAGGACCAGCTCGCGGAAGGCGGGGGTCCGCAGCACCTCGCGCAGGAGCCGCGAGGCGAGCCCTTCGCCCGTGCCCGGCGTCTCAACGCTCATCGGCGCGACCCTCGCTGGACACCAAGCCTCCCCCCTCCCAGAACCTCTCCCACAGAGAGCGAGGGCGCTCGAGCGCGCCCTCGTCCACCCCGAGCTCCTCGAGCGCCGCGGAGAAGCCGCGCCGCACACCGCTCCGGAGATCCTCGACCGCGCGGCGGACCTCGTCGTCCCGGCCGAGCCGCAGGACCAGACCGAGGCCGAGGCCCGCGGTGCGGCCGAGCCGCTCGGCATCGATGTCTCCGAGGAGCCGGACCATGACGTCGCGAAGCAACCCTTCGGGCTCGGACATCACCTGGGCCAGCAGCTCCCTCGCGGCGCCGATCGATGCGTTGGCCGCCGCCGGCGCAGCGGAGACGAGGTCGAGGAACAGGGCGTGGTCCTCGGTGAGGGCCCGAACGAGGCCCGGCGCGTTCTCCGGGTCGAGGTCGTTCAGCACGATCTCGATCGACCTGCGCACCCTCGGAGTCCGGAGCAGCTCCCGCAGCACGCGGGAAGCGCCGTCGATGACTCCCCGACGCGGCACCCGGGGAGGCTGGTCCTCTGTCGTGATGCCCACGGCGTTGCTCTCCTACAGGGTCTCGCAGTCGTAGAACCAGCGCGCCGCTTCCATCTGACCGAGCTGCTTCCCGCCCATCCAGAGCTGCACGATCTTGACGTCACGCCAGTGCTTCTCGACATCGCCCGAGCGGTCCGAGCCGTGCCGGCCCATCAGCTCCATCGCCCGGCCGAGGGCCGAGACGGCGCGGTCGCAGGCGAAGCACTTGTAGGCGCGTCCCTTGGCCACGATCTCGTCGGACCAGGGCGCGCCGTAGAGGTCCGGGCGGTCGAGCATCCGGGCGTACTGGTAGCCGACGATGCGCACGACCTCCGCATCGGTCGCCAGGTCCGCCAGCGCGCCGGCGACGTCGTCGTTCTCCTTGAGCAGCCGGCCGCGATAGCTCGTCCGGGCGGCGAAGTCGCCGAGGATCTCGAAGGTGTTGAGCAGCACGCCGCTCGTGAACGCGAGGCTGCCCATGAGCCCGAACGAGACGACCTCCTTGAAGTAGGTGAAGTCGTCGCCCGGGCCGCAGGCGCGGTACCAGTCCGGCACGCGGACGTCCTCGAACCAGACGTCGCCGTTCTTGTCGGCGGCCATGCCCGCCTTCTGGTACGGTCCGCCCTGGGTCACACCCAGCGTGTCGGCCGGGACGAAGATGAAGGCGAAGTCCCGCGGATCGGACGAGCCCGGGTCCGTGGAGCAGACCACGCCGAACAGGTCGGCGACTCCGCCCGTGTTGGTGGGCCAGAGCTTGTGGCCGTTGATCACCCACTGGTCGCCGTCGCGCACGGCCCTGGTCCGGATGGTCCGCCCGCGGAGGAGGTCGAGGTTCTCGATGTCCGCGCCGCCCTGGGGCTCGGTCATGGCGTTCGCGGCGAACACGGGGCGCGTGGTCGAGCAGAAACGCGGCGCAAACTGCTCGCACAGCCTCCGGTTCTCGTGGGGAGGGCGGCAGATCATGAGCAGGGGCCAGGAGGTCACGCCGAAGGCCACGGCGATCCCCGAGTCGGCCCGGGCGATCTCCTCGAAGATCCGGAACCCCCCGGTCCCCAGGTAGCTCGACCGGCCGAAGCCCATCCCACCCAGGTCCTCGGGGAAGAGCATCCGCTGCAACCCCAGCTCGCCCATGAGCGATGCGAAGGCCGGCTCGATCAGGGCGTGATCCTTCCAGTCCTCGTCGAACTCCCGCCGCCGCGGCATCACGTCCCGTTCCGCCCAGCGCCGGATGATGTCACCGAGGTGCCGGTCGAGAGGCGTGAGGTACTCCTTGGGGCGCGTGATCTCGTCGATGGTCTTCATGGCCTCACCGCACCTCGCACCCGAAGGAGTGGGCGGCCAGCTCGGCCAGCCTGGCCGGCGCCGGACCGAGCACGGTCTGGAGCGTCTTGACGTCTCGCCAGGAGCGCTCGAGCTGCCACTCGGTGGCGTATCCCGCGGAGGCCATGAGCTCCATCGTCTCGTCGAGGTTCGACGCGGCCGCGTCGAGGACCGCGGAGCACACGGCGAGGGTCGTCGCCGAGCGACCAGTCGAGCCCGCGCCGTCGAGGGCGTCGGAAGAGCCGGTGCCCAGCAGATCGGCGAGGCCGTGGACGAGAAGCCGGGACGTGGCGAGCCGAGCTCCGATCCGCCCCATCAGCGCGGCCGCGAGGGGGTTGTCGCGCAGGAGCCGGCCCTGGCCCTTGATCACTCGGTCCTCGCTCCAGTCGCGCAGGATCGCGTGGGCGGCGAGGAGCGCGCCGACGCACCCGGCCGCGCAGCCGAGGCGGTAGTCGGAAACGAGGACACTGTAGGGAGCCGCGCCGACCAGCACCACGTGGTCCTCCGGGAGCTCCACACCCGCGAGCGTCAGCTCCGCGTCGCGGCTCGCCCGGAGCCCCGTCTTCTTCGGGACCTCCCCGCCTCGGAGCGCTCCCGCCGCGTCGCCCGGGACGACGACGAGCGCCGGCTCGCCTTCGAGCTCGCAGGCGACACCGAACCAGCCCGCGTCCGCGCCGGCGTGCTGGGGCCGCACCGGTCGTCGACTCTCGATCACGACCGTCCCTCGACCGAGCATGGCCACGGCCGGGGCGCCGAGCCCGTCGAACGCGGGGCTCGCGGGTCCGTAGTCCGGCAGGACCAGGGCGCCCAGCTCGGACCAGCCGCGGAGCGGGAGCTCACGGGGGGAGAACTTTTCTGAAGAAAAGTTCCCCCCCCGGACCCCCTCTTTAAAAGATTTGAATAATCTTTTTACTCTGCCCGTGGACGTGGACGTGGTCGTAGTCGTGGTCGTGGTCGTGGTCGAGTGATTTCGGGCAGGTTCGTCCACGTCCTCGTCCACGTCAGCGTCCACGTCCACGCCAGCGTCCACGTCCACGCTTGGTGAAAAATTCCCTGAAGTCTTTCGGGAAAGGGGTCCGGGGGAAAACCCTTTCTCCAGAGAGGGGTTTCCCCCGTGGCAGCGAACCAGGACGCGCTGGAGCGCGAAGTGCCCCGCCAGCACGGCGGCGAGCCCGAGGTCGGCCCGGCCGACCTGCTCCAGCGCCACGACCAGGGTCGTGGGGCTCGTCGTGGTCTCGGAGGTCTCGCCGCCGGACCAGACGAGGTGCCGCAGGCCGACCTCGTCCAGCAGGGCCAGGAGCGCGGGAGTGAGCAGCTCGTCGAAGCTCTCGCCCAGCTTCCGCCGCTTCGAGACCACGCGCTCCTCGGCCCACCGGAACACCGACTCGGCGAGCAGCTCGTCGGACTCGGCGATCCTCGCCGAGGGGACCGGGAACAGCTCCTGGTATCTCATGGTGCGCCAATGTGTAGGAGGTGCGGCCAGGGGCGTCAAGACCGACGTCGCTCACCGCGACCATCCCCACCTTCGACAAGCTCGGGCCGTGGTCGACAGAGACTCCTTCGTCGGGCTCCGAGCCTCAGAACACCAGGGCCGATCCGATGTGGAGCGTGATCTCGTGGACCGTGACGTCCTGGGACGTGACCTGGAAGCCGACGTTGTCCGAGGCGTGGACCTCGAGGAAATTGCCGACGCTCTGGCCGACCCCGAGGGCGTAGCGGAACGCGACGGTCGTCGAGAACACCAGCACGTCGCGCTCGGCGCCCTCGCGGAGCCGCATGGGGGTCTCGATCGTGCCGCCGAGGGCGATCCCGTAGAAGTTCACGGCCCAGCTCCCGATGTCCTCGAGCGTCCGCCCGGCGACCTGATCGGTGAACACACCGAAGCCGAGCGACATCGCGTCCGAGACGCGGAAGGTCGTGCCGGCGCGCAGGTTCCACGTCAGGTCCCGCGAGAGCTCGAGCGCATCGTCGTCCAGCGGGGTCCGGATGTCGGCCTCGATCGCGATCCACCCCTCGTGGAAACGGTAGGCCACGCCGAGGTCGAACCGCCACGGCATGACCTGGCGGAAGCCGCCGCCGTCGAGCGAGACCTCCTCGTGGCGCAGCCCTCCCGGCGCGCCCTCGATGAGCCCCGGCGTGATGTCCGTGAGCCGCGACCTCCTCCCCCACGTGTAGAACGACACCTCGGGGCTGCGCACCATCAGGCCCAGGCTGAACCGCTCGTGGGGCTGCCACTGCACGCCGACCGCGACCCGTGCACCGACCATGGTCGTTCCCGAGTCGTTCTGGCGCAGGGACTGCCTCTGCACCTCGTATGTCCCGGCCGTGTGCGCTTCCACCAACGAGAGGTAGTGCCGGTCGTCGAAGCGGAGGGTCACGAGGAGCGAGGCCCCGAGCCGCAGGCCGGGCAGGACCTCCCAGCCCAGGCCGGGACCAACCGCGTACGCCGAGCGTTTCCAGGCGATCTCGACCCGCTGCTGGAAGTCCGCCGGGACGTCCGGGAACTCAGTGAAGAACGTCTGTGTCGAGAGGGTCGAGGTCACCGAGCACGCGTCGTTCTCGGGCATGAAGACCCCGAGCCCGATGCTCGCGGACTTCGACAGGTCGCGGACGTACGTCAGCGCCACCGGCACGGACCTGAGCTCGAGGTCGTCCATGTCGCTGGACAGCCGCTCCGTCTCGAGCTGCGTCACCAGCAGGTCCGGCATGTGCCGGATCGCCAGGGAGAACGCGCTGGCGCTGATGTCGATCTTCGCGTGCGCGTTGCCCCCGAGCCCGGCCGGGTTGTACCAGATCGCGCCGCCGCCGCTCGTCGTGGCGACGACCGCTCCGCCGGTCAGCGCCGCGTCGTTGTCCAGGAAGTACCCATCGTCGTTGCCGGCTCGCGGCCCGGCGGGAAAGGCCGAAGCCGTCACGGCTACCACGACGGCCGCAAGGGCGGTCCGCCCTCCCCGGTGCCGAGCGTTCCGCATGACACGGCGATCGTGCCATTGATCACGGGACAGAGGCTATTTATCAGGTGTCCATCCAACGTGGACGAGGTGGACGGTGTGGACACTGTGGGCAGAGTGACCGATGGGGCGATGTCCACCACGTCCACCAAGTCCACTTCGTCCACCAGGGCCGAGAAGACCGTGTGAGTCTCTTGAAGAAAGGGTCTGGGTCAGCAGATCCTGGGCAGCAGCTCACCCGCCGGAAGATCGACGAGACGGAGCCCGCCGACGCGGGTGCGGAGCTCCACGCGGCCGGCCGGCCCCTCCCGAACCTCGCCGATCGCGACGGCGCCGCGCCCCAGCTCGTGCCCGCGCATGGCCTCGAGCACGGCGTCGGCCTCCGCGGCGGCCACGATCGCGACGAGCCGCCCCTCGCAGGGCACGTGGAGCGGGTCGAGCCCCAGGGTCTCGCAGGCCGCCCGGACCACGGGCCGGACCGGCAGGACACGCTCGTCGAGCAGCACGGCGACGCGCGAGTCCTCCGCCATCTCGCTCAGCGCGGCCGCCAGGCCTCCGCGGGTCGGATCGCGCATCGCGCGGATACCAGCCGAGGCCGCGAACATGGATTCCACGAGCCCGTTGAGCGCGGCCGTGTCGCTCTCCACGTCGGCCTCGAAGGAGAGCCCGGCGCGTCGCGACATCACGGCCACGCCGTGGTCGCCCACCGGTCCGCTGACGAGCACCCGGTCGCCCGGCCCGAGGTTCCCCGCGGACACGTCCCGCCCCTCCGGGACGATGCCCACGCCCGCGGTGTTCACGAAGATCCCGTCGGCGGCGCCTCGCGGCACGACCTTTGTGTCGCCTGTGACGACCGCGACCCCGGCGGACCTCGCCGCACGCGCCATGCTGCCGGCGATCGCCTCGAGGTCGTCCCAGGCGAAGCCCTCCTCGATCACCACGGCGACGCTCAGCGCCAGCGGGCGGGCGCCGCGCATGGCGAGGTCGTTGACCGTGCCGTTGACCGCAAGGTCTCCGACGTTCCCGCCCGGGAAGAAGAGCGGGGTGACGACGAAGGTGTCGGTCGTGAACGCCAGCCGCCCCGCGCCGCCGGTCTCGAGCAGCGCCGCGTCCTCGAGCACGCGCGGCTCGCCGCCGTCACCGAACGCTCGTCCGAACACGTCCCGCACGAGCTCGCGCATCAGCCGGCCGCCGCCGCCGTGGGCCAGGCGGACCCTTCGATCAGATTCGCGTCCACCGATCATCTCGCGCTCCTCCCGAAGCGGTGCGCCGCGCTGCACGCACCCTCGCTCGAGACCATGCAGGCTCCGACCGGACGCTCGGGCGAGCACGCCCGGCCGAAGAGCGGGCAGTCCTCGGGCTGCGCCTCGCCCCGCAGGATCACGCCGCAGAGGCACCCCTTCGGCTCGAACGATGGCTCGACCTCGACATCGACCCTGCGGGCGGCGTCGTGCCGCGCGAGCTCGGGCCTGACCGCGAGCCCGCTCGCCGGGATCGCGCCGAGCCCGCGCCACTCGCAGTCCACGGGCTCGAACGCCCGTTCGAGCACGCCGCGCGCCGTGGGGTTGCCCTCGGTCCGGACGGCGCGGCGGTACACGTTCTCCACCTCCGACCGCCCGCCGGAGAGCTGGCGCAGCAGCGCGTCGATGCCGAGCAGCATGTCCTCGGCCTCGAAGCCCGCCACTACCACGGGCCGCCCGTGGCGCTCCGCCACGAACCGGTACGGCTCGACGCCGATGATCGTGCTCACGTGCCCCGGCGCCAGGAACCCGTCGATGCGGAGCTCCGTGTCGCCCGGCGGGAGCAGCGCCTCGAGCGCCGGAGGGATGAGGCGGTGGGCCGAGAGCACGGTGAAGCCGTCGATCCCGCGGTCCGCCGCCTCGAGCAGCGCCGCAGCCACGGTGGGCGACGTGGTCTCGAAGCCGACGCCCAGGAACACCACGATCCGTTCCGGCTCGCGCCCGGCCAGCTCGAGCGCGTCGAGGGCCGAGTAGACCACGCGCACGTCGCCGCCCTCGGCGCGGGCCCGCTCCAGGCTCGACGTGGACCCTGGCACGCGGACCAGGTCGCCGAACGTGGCGACGGTCACGCCGGGCTCGCGGCAGAGGGCCACGGCGTGGTCGATGTATCCCACGGGAGTCACGCACACCGGACACCCGGGCCCCGACAACAGCCTGACGTCCTCCGGGAGCAGCGAGTGGATCCCCGCGCGGCGCGCCGTGACCGTGTGGGTGCCGCAGACCTCCATGAGCGTGGCGCCGCTTCGCGGACGGATGGCGGCGAGACGTCCGGCCCAGCCCCCGGCCGTCATTGCTCATCCTCCGCGGCCTGGTCCTGGGCCGCCCAGAGCTGCTGGAACAGCGCGCGTGTCTCCGCGGCTTCGTCGGGATCGACCCGCGAGATCGCGTAGCCCGCGTGGACCAGGACGTGGTCGCCCACCTCGGCCTCGGGCAGCAGGGCCAGCCCCACCCGACGCCGGACACCGTCGGCCTCGACCTGGGCGAAGGCGCCCTCGATCACGACCACCTTCATCGGATACGCGAGACACATCGCGTCACCTCATCTCCCCTGGACGGCGGCCACCGCGGCCTGGCCAAGCGAGAGCCCGCCGTCGCCGCAGGGTACACGGCGCTGCCGGAGCACCTCAAGCCCGCGCGCTTCCAGGCCGCGGACCACGTCGACCACCAGCCGGCCGTTGTGGAAGCAGCCGCCGCTCAGAGCCACGAGGTCCAGCCCCTCGGCGCGCGCGACCTGCGCCGCGGCGTCCACAGTCGCGCGGGCCACGCTCGCGTGGAACCGCGCCGAGACCAGCGACGCCGGCACGCCGGCCACGACGTCCGCGGCCACGGCGCGCACGAGTGGACGCGAATCCAGCTCGCCTGCATCGGACAGCTCGAACGGATACTCCCGGTCCGCCGCCACGCCGGAGGCCGCGGCCTCGAGCTCGAGCGCCGGCTGCGCGTCGTATCCGATGCGGTCCGCCAGCCCGCCAGGGAGACCGACGATCGCCGCGACCACGTCGAACAGGCGGCCCATGCCGCTCGAGAGCGGGGTGTTCACGCCGGCCCGGATCATGGCGCGCAGGTCGCGCCGCAGCCGGTCCGGCATGCGCAGGACCACAGGGAGCGGGAGCTCGAGCGCCTCGTCGCCCAACGCGTCGAGCAGGGCGCTCAATGCGGTTCGGGCCGGGCAGAGCACCGCTGCGTCACCGCCCGGGAGCGCGACGGGGCGCAGGTGCGCGACGCGCCGGAAACCGGCGTAGCTCCCGACGAGCAGCTCGCCGCCCCAGATCGTCCCGTCGAGGCCGTAGCCGGTCCCGTCGAACACCGCGCCGACCGCGGGCCGGTCGGGCGGCACGTCGTGCTCGGCCAGGCAGCTCGCCATGTGGGCGTGGTGATGCTGCACACCGAGTCGCTCCACGCCGTCCCAGGCCCCGGCCATGCGCGTGGTGTGGTAGTCGGGGTGGAGGTCGTGGACCACGAGACCGGGCGTCACGCCGAGGATGTGGGCCAGCCGCTCGACGTCGTCGCGCAACCCGTGCAGCGCGCGCGGGTTCGTCATGTCGCCCAGGTGCCGGCCGAGGACGAGCTGGCCGCGGCGCGACATGCAGACCGCCACCTTGAGCTCGCCGCCCAGCGCCAGCAGCCCGGCGTCGACGAGGAGGTTCCGCAAGTCGAAGGGTCGAGGCACGAACCCGCGCGACCGACGCAGGACCTGGTGCTCCCCACCGACGACCCGGACCACGCTGTCGTCGCAGCCGGTGTGGATGCCGCGGTCGTGGAGCACCAGGGCGTCGCAAAGCGGACCCAGGACGGCCACCGCCTCGTCGTTGTCCGTGGTGATCGGCTCCTCGGAGGGGTTGCCGCTCGTCATCACGAGCGGCGGCATCGGCTCGTCGAGCAGGAGGTGGTGCAGCGGCGAGTACGGGAGCATCACTCCGACCGTGTCGAGGCCGGGCGCGACCGACGGCGCCAGAGGCGACTCCGGCAGGCGGCACAGCAGCACGATCGGACTCGCCACGTCCTCGAGCAGCCGCGCCTCAGTATCGCCGATCCGCGCGATCCCGCGGGCGTGTTCGAGGTCGCGACACATGACCGCGAAGGGTTTTCCGCCGCGACGCCCCTTGCGGTGCCGCAGCCGGGCAACGGCGTCCTCGCGCGTCGCGTCCACGGCCAGGTGGAACCCGCCGATCCCCTTGACGGCCAGGACCTCGCCCGCGAGGAGCCGCTCGCGCGCGGCCTCGACGGGGTCCGCGGTGTCGAGCGGGGCGCCGTCGGGGCTGGCGAGCCAGAGGCGCGGGCCGCACGCAGGACAGGCCACGGGCTGCGCATGGAACCTGCGGTCGAGCGGGTCCTCGTACTCGCGCAGGCAGTCCGCGCAGAGCTGGAACCCGGCCATGGTCGTGTTCGGCCGGTCGTACGGAACGGCGCGCACGATGGTGTACCTTGGACCGCAGCTCGTGCAGTTGACGAACGGGTAGCGGTACCGCCTGTCCAAGGGGTCGCGGAGCTCGCGCAGGCAGTCCGGGCACACGTGCGCGTCGGGCGTCACGGCTACCAGGCGCTCGCCGCCACCGTCGCTCCGGACGATGGCGAAGCCCGTGTCGTGGCGGGGCGCGCACGGCTCCACCTCGAGGCGCGAGATGCTGGACATGCGGGGGATGCTCGCGGGGAGCGCCTCGATGAGCTCGAGCACGGCGGAGGCCGTGCCCTCGATCTCGAGCTCGACGCCGCGCGGGTCGTTGCGCACGAAGCCCGACAGGCCACGTTCCACGGCGAGACGATACAGACACGGCCGGAACCCGACGCCCTGGACCACGCCCTCGATGCGCAGCCGGCGCCGGATGACGTGGGGACCGGTTACGGGCCCGACCTCGTTGGCGCGATCCGGGGTCACGCGGACCGGCCTGCCCGGTCCCCGATCCACCGGCACCAGGGATCGAGACCCTCGCCCGTCCGGGCCGAGAGCGCGAAGACCGTCACACCGGGGTTGAGGGCTCGCGCCATCTGGCAGGCGCGGTCGGTCGAGAAATCGACATGGGGAAGGAGATCGATCTTCGAAATGATCATCACCTCGGCGTCGCGGAATGCGAGAGGATACTTCTCCACCTTGTCGTCGCCCTCGGTCACGCTGAGCACGACCACGCGATGCGCCTCCCCGAGGTCGAACCCGGCGGGACACACGAGGTTGCCGACGTTCTCGATGAACACCACGCCACCCTCGGGCATCGGGAGGTGGTCGAGGGCATGACCGACCTGATGAGCGTCGAGGTGGCACCCCTCTCCAGTGTTGATCTGATGCACCGGCACCCCGGTGGCGCGGATGCGCACGGCGTCGCGATCCGTCTGGAGGTCTCCTTCCACCACGGCGATCGGAAACGACCCCGCGAGCGCGCGGATCGTCGCCTCGAGCAGCGACGTCTTGCCCGCGCCGGGCGAGCTGATCAGGTTCAACGCGAGCACCCCGGCCTCGGCGAACCGCTCGCGGTTGCGCGCGGCGAACACGGCGTTTCGCGCGCGGACGTCCCGCTGGAGCTCGATGACCCTGCTCCGCCCACCCCGAACGTGGTCGTGGTCGTGGTCGTGGTCGTGAACGTGGTCGTGGTCGTGAACGTGGTCGTGGTCGTGAACGTGGTCGTGGTCGTGAACGTGGTCGTGGTCGTGAACGTGGTCGTGGTCGTG
>Ga0233425_10005094_pt1 | contig 21220 bp, 11 predicted proteins | sample Watercolumn_Towu_2_FD_181712 | JGI IMG/M metagenome (GOLD analysis project Ga0233425, IMG submission 181712) | Freshwater microbial communities from Lake Towuti, South Sulawesi, Indonesia - Watercolumn_Towuti2014_140_MG | ecosystem: Environmental > Aquatic > Freshwater > Lake | place...
GCCGCGCTGGGGAGAGTTTCCGGGCTACAGGGTGTTGAACCGCACCGGGGCATCGGGATTTGGGTGGGCCAGTCGCACCCACTGGTCGGTCATCAGGTACTCGGTGCGGTCGCCCTCCGTGATCAAGAGGCCCACCTGGTAGTCGTCGATCGGCACGCGGAAACGCAGGATGACAAAGCGAAAGCCGCACAACCGCCATCTGGGCTCGCGGTAGGCCTGGGCGACGTCGGGGCGCTTCACCGTGATCGTGGTGAACGTGAACGACCGCTGGGCCGAACGCAGGATCACGTGTACCTGGCCCCGCTCCGACTCGCACCCCGGCAGCATCGCCCAACCGCCGAGCGAGATCGCCGACGCCGTGATCATGTTCTCGTCGACGTATCCGATCATCTGCGTGCTCGGCGTCGCCTCCGGCACCTCCGCTTCGAAACACAGCCGGGGCAGGCGATAAATGCCGCGCGCCTCCGCCTCGCGCAGCAGCACGTCGGCATGGCCGTCCTGCGGATGCAGGCGGGTCTGGCCCCGGCCGTCGACCCCGTACTGCTTGAAGCGCAGCGCCGCGCGATCCCGGGCTTCGACAAAATCCTCCGCCCGCAGCGCGTATCCGGCGTTGGCGGAGAAATTGAAGACGAACAGCGCCGGCACGCACCAGCCCAGCAACCGGTAGGGGCGCACCGGATCGGTCCAGGCCTCGAGCGCGAGGAAGCAGAGCAGCGACCACACCAGCGTGCCGAGCACGATGTAACGCGAGGCAATCTGGCCGGCGGCGATTTCCGCCCGGCCGTACGCCACCAGGCCGAGCGAGATGATGGCAAACGCGATCGCCGCGATCGCCACCGGCTCGCGCACCCACGTGCGGCGCCAGGCCACCCACCCGAGCGCGGCGACCCCCCCGGCGCCGAGCGCGGTGGCAGCCTGGCTGTGGCCAAACGCCAGCGGCGCACCGATCAAGGCCAGCCAGTAATGGCCGATGCGCAGGGCGCTCTCCACCGTCAGCGCGGGTATCTGGTGCCCCGGGTTCGCCGCGAAGCCCTGGAGAAAACCGAGCAGCACCAGGGCGGCCGCGAGGCTCCACAGCGCGAGCCGCCGCCAGCGCCGTTGCTGCCCCAGCATCGCCGCCCCGACCAGCCACGTCACGCTGCCGTGCGCCAGCGTGAACGTCGCCAGGCCGGCCAGCCCCGCGGCCCCCGCCGCCGCCCCTCGGGAATTCCGGGCCAGCAGCGCAAACGCACCCACCGCCAACATCACGACCTGGAAATGATCGATCGACGCCCCCGACCACAGGAAGTTCTCGAAGTTGCCGAGCTGAAACGTCAGGAACGCCAGCACCACGCCGAGCCGGATCCTCCGCTCGATCGTGCCCACCGCCGCGATCAGGATGCCGCACGCCGCCAGAATGAACAGGTTGCCGATCGCGCCGATCACGTGGAAATTCACCGTGCCCGTCAGCCAGTAGCTGGCCGCAAAGAGCAGCCGGCTGGTCGCCGTGCGGTGCTCGTTGCTCAGGGCGAAAATCCGCCGGAAGATCTCGTTCCAACCGGCGCCGGCATCGAGCCGGACGAGAAAATCGATCGCCGTATCGAGCTCATCCTGAAACGCGATGTTCCGGCTGGCTTCGATCACCTGGCTGCCGATGAACGCCAGTGGCACCGCCGCCACCAGCGCCCAACCCACGGCCAGCAGCCGGCGGGAATGTTCGCGGGAACTCAGGTGCGGAAACATGGTGTTGGCGGCGGCGGGTGCAGGAACGTCGCGCCCGGTGATGATGTCCTCAAAAAAATCCGCCGGGAATCCGTCGCCGGCAAGGAGGAATTGCAGCCGAGGTAAATCCTTTTCAATCCGGTCCCGCCCCCTAGGCTCCCTGGCGATGAAACGCTTCGCCCCCCTTTGCCTTTTGATTGCTCTCGCGCTCTCGATTGCCGTGCCGTTGGCGGTCGCCGCCGCCGCCAGTGCCACGCCGCCCGCGGCTCGGTCCGACCGCTCGCCGGCCGCCCCCTTCGCCACCGCGCTCTCGACCGTCACCGGCATCGCCATCTCGCCGCTGCTCGGCACCGGCGGCTACGGCTTCTACCAATGGGCCACCGCGAAGGATGCCGCGGCCCGCGAGGCGCTGCCGTGGTACGCCCAGTGGACCTTCTGGCTGCCCGCCCTGCTGCTGGTCGGAGTCTGCGCCGCCAAGGACAGCCTCGGCACCGTCGTCCCGCCCGGCTTGAAGAAGCCGCTCGATATCCTCGAGACGGTCGAAAACAAATTCAGCGGGCTGATCGCGGCGGGCGCGGTCGTGCCGTTCGCGATGACCTCGCTGACGCGGATGTTCTTCGAGGGCGCCGGTGTGGCCGGCGCCGGCGGGCCGGTGCTCGTCCCCAGCGGCGTGGCGGCCATCCACATTGCGGCGGTCGACCTCACCTGGCTGCTCAACCTGCTCACGGTGCCGTTCGGCCTCGCGGTGTTCGTGCTCGTCTGGCTCGCCTCCCACGCGATCAACGTCCTCATCCTCCTCAGCCCCTGGGGCGCGATCGACGCGGGTCTCAAGGCCGCGCGCTCCGCCCTGCTCGGGCTCGTCACCCTCGCGGCGACCATCAACCCCTGGATCGGCGCCGTGCTCTCGCTCGTGGTGATCGTGGTGGCGTACTTCGTCGCGGGCTGGGCGTTCCGCCTCACGGTGTTCGGCTCGGTCTTCTGCTGGGACTTCATCACCCGCCGGCGCCGGCGCTTCGCCCCGCAGGAAAACGACAATCTGATGTTCGCCGGTGCAGGTTGCCCCGGCGTGCCCGTCCGCACCTGCGGCCGGCTCGTGCAGCGCACCGCCGGCGGGCTCGAGTTCGTCTACCACCCCTGGCTCCTCCTGCCGGCCAGGGCGGCGAAAATCCCCGTCGAGCCGAAGGACCTCGCCGTGGGCGAGGGGCTGATCTTCTCCGATATCGTGACCGGGCAGGGCCGCACGCTGTTTTCGCTGCCGCCGCGCTACCGCGGCCACGAAGCGGTGCTCGCCCGCGCGTACCTCCTGGGCGGCGGAGTGAAACCCGCGGGCCTGCGCAAAGCCTGGGGCGCGCTTCGGGAAATGCTCGGCGGCCGCGCCCTGCCGGACTCCCCCGCCCCGGCGTGAACGCCTTGGACTCCGCGGGCCACGAGCTCGCGGCATCCCGAGAATCACTGGCCGCGAAAAAGCGCCAGAGAAGGCGAATCCTCTTGTTCCGTGTCTTCCGTGTGTTCCGAGGGCCCACCGGTTTGGGGCAGAATCTCCGCAGCAAAACAACAATCGCAGATCCAGCACGGTATCAGAGCGCAAATCTTACGCGGTAATCGCGTGTTTCTTCATTTTTCTTCGCCCCGGCCCCCGGGCCGCAAGGGGAATTCGGCGGCCGCGGTGTGCTCGTTTTCGATCTCGTGGCCGCAACCCTCCTCCGGCGGACTTTGGGGACAGGACCACACCTCCTCCGGCCGACTGGGAAAATTTTCGCATGACCTGCCGGGTGGTCGCACCGGGCTTCTCGCCGCGGATCGTCGCTGAATACGAGCGAGATATCGTCGACCTCCGGGAAGCTGGCATGGAATCCGCGAGTGGCCGCCCGATGGTTCTGCCCGCATGGTTGTTTCATGTTTGTCCGCCGATCGCGCCGATGTGTGGCGCGCGGTCCATCGGCTGGCCGGGTGCGCCCATCAGGGGGACAGGCTGTTCGCCCTGCACAGAGGTCGGCGGGCGCGCTTCCCCGGGAATTCCCGGGAACCTCCCCGCCCAACTAGCGTCTTGCGCTCACTGCCAAAACATGGGTAAATGGGCGGGCGATTGGGATTAGCATCGCGCCTCCCATCGTTTTGCCACGATCCGATTTCTCATTACCATCATCATGAAAACCCCCGTAGGTTTCAATCCATCGGTTCAACGTCCGCCGCTTTGGACGCGGCTCATGGTTGCGTTTGCCGCGCTGACACTTGGCGTAGGCGTCGCGCTCGCGCAGACCTTCAATATCGGCACGCTCGCCGGCACCGCCGGCAGCAGCGGCACGACCGACGCCACCGGCACCGCGGCGCGCTTCTTCAATCCGAAGGGTGTGGCCGTCGACGCCTCGGGCAACGCGTACGTAGCCGATTCCGCCAACCACACCGTGCGCAAGATCGTGATCAACACCGGCGTGGTCACCACCATCGCCGGCACCGCCGGCGCCAGCGGCAGCACGGACGGCACCGGCGCGGCCGCCCGCTTCAACGCCCCCCAGGGCGTCGCCGTGAGCGGCACCAACCTCTTCGTTTCCGATACCTTCAACCACACGATTCGGAAGATCGATCTCACGAACAACGCCGTCACGACCATCGCCGGCACCGCCGGGAGTTTCGGCACTACCGATGCCACGGGCGCAACCGCCCGTTTCAACGGTCCGATCGGCCTCGTCGCGGTCGGAGCCAACCTGTATGTCGCTGACACTGGCAACAGTTCGATCCGCCAGGTGGTGATCGCGACCGGGGTCGTCACGACCTTCGCCGGCACCAGCGGCTCGACCGGCACCCTCGACGGCACCGGCGCGGCTGCCCGCTTCGACCACGCCGGCGGGATCACCGCCGACGCCCTCAACCTCTACGTAGCCGACACCAACAACCACGCCGTCCGCAAAATCGTGATTTCGACCGGCGTCGTCACGACGATCGCCGGCACCGCCGGCACCGCCGGCCAGGCGGATGGCACCGGCACCGCCGCCACCTTCCGCTTTCCGGGCGGCGTCGGCGTCGACGGCTCGGGCACCAATCTTTACGTCGCCGATTCGAACAACCACACGATTCGCCGCATCGTCATTTCCACCGCCGCCGTCACGACCGTGGGCGGCAGCGCCGGCCTGATCGGAACCACCGATGGCGTCGGCTCCGCCGCGCGCTTCCAGGGGCCGTACGGCATCGCGGTGGATTCCGCGGGCTCGCTCTACGTGGCCGACGTGAACAACCAGACGATTCGCCGGGCCACGGTCGCGGTCGCCCCGTCGGTTTCCAATCCAGCGAACGTCACGGCCGCTCTCAACGGCAGCGCCACGTTCACCGTGACGGTGAGCGGCAACCCGACTCCGTCGATTCAATGGGAGCGGCAGCCGTCGGGCGCCGTCGGCTTCAGCGCCCTCACCGCCAGCGGCACCTACAGCGGCGTCACCAGCGCCTCCCTGACCGTGACCGGACTGACCGCCGGCATGAACGGCGACCAGTTCCGCGCCGTGGCCAGCAGCGGGGCCGGCTCGCCCGCCACCTCGACGGCCGCCACGCTCACCGTGACGCAGCCGCCCGTGTTCACCAGTGTCGCCTCCACCGGCTTCACCATCGGCACCGCCGGGACCTACCAGATTTCCGCCTCGGGCTCGCCGGCACCTACTTTCAGCATCCTCTCGGGCACTTTCCCGCCGTGGGCCTCCCTCAACGCCAACACCGGCGTCCTCAGCGGCACTCCGAGCGATAACACCGGCTCGCCCTTCTCGTTTGTCATCCGGGCGACCAACACCGGCGGCTCCTCGGACCAGAGCTTCACGCTCACGGTGGTCACCGGGCCCAGCGTCGTCTCGCACCCGAATTCGCAGATCGTCGGTCCCGGCCAGTCCACCACGTTCAATATCACCGCGACGGCCAACGGCGGCGGCGCCTTGACCTACCAGTGGCAGCGCCAGCAGGCCGGCACGGTCGGCTTCGTCAACATCACCGACAGCAGCCTCTACCTCGGCACCGCCACCGCTTCGCTCACGATCACCTCCCCCAACCTCGCGATGAGCGGCGACCAGTTCCGCATCGTGGTCAGCACCGGCGTGGGCACGCCCGCCACCTCGAATCCTGCCACGCTCACCGTCACGCAGCCGCCGCAGATCACGAGCCTCAACACGGCCAACTTCGTCGAGGGCCAGAGCGGGTCCTTCATCGTCCAGGCCACCGGCTCGCCCACGCCGACGTTTGCCGTCACCTCCGGCGTGCTCCCGGCCGGTCTTTCGCTCAATACCGCCACCGGCGCCATCTCCGGCACTCCAGCCGCGGGCGCGAGCAGCACTTCGCCTTACGTCGTACAGATCACCGCCAGCAACGGGGTCAGCCCGGCGGCCACCCAGAGCCTCATCCTCAACGTCACCCCAACCGCGCTCGTGCCGACCTTCACGACGCAGCCGGTCAGCGTCACCGTGGCGCTCGGCCAGACGGCGACCTTTACCGTGGCCGCCACCGGCAATCCCACGCCCACCCTCCAGTGGCAGCGCATGGCCGTCGGCTCCGGCATCTTCGTTGATCTCGCCAACGACGCCACCTTCAGCGGCGTCACGACGAGCACGCTCACCATCACCAATCCGACCTCCGGGATGAGCGGCGATGCCTTCCGCGCCAACGCCGTCAGCTCGAGCGGCACCACCCCCAGCTCGGCCGCGACCCTCACCCTCGTCGTCGGCACCACCATCTCGACGTTTGCCGGCACCGCCAACTCCGCCGGCAGCACCGACGCCACCGGCACGGCCGCCCGCTTCAATGGTCCCGCCGCCATCGCCCGCGATGCCGTCGGCAACCTCTATATCGCCGACGCCTCCAACCACATCATTCGCAAGATCACCAGCGCGGGTGTCGTCACCACCCTCGCCGGCACCGCCGGGGCCGCCGGCAGCGCCGACGGCACGGGGGCCGCCGCCCGCTTCAACGGCCCCTCCGGCCTCACGGTGACCAGCCTCGGCACCGTCTACGTCGCCGACACCTATAATCACACCATCCGCATGATTTCGCCGGAAGGCGCGGTCACCACGGTCGCCGGCTCCGCCGGTAACGCCGGCAGCACCGACGCCACCGGCAGCGCCGCCCGCTTCCTCTATCCGTACGGAATCGTCGTCGACGCCAGCGGCACCCTCCACGTGGCCGATACCTTCAACCACACCATCCGTCGCGTGCAGTCCAGCGGCGTCGTCACCACCCTCGCCGGCACCGCCGGGGCCCGCGGCACGACCAACTCCTCCGGCACCGCCGCCCGCTTCAACTACCCGTTTGGGATCACGATGGACATCGGCGGCAACCTCTACGTCGCCGATGCGTACAACCACACCATTCGCAAGATCGACACCGCCGCCATCGTGACCACCCTCGCCGGCAATCCCGGCACCCCGGGCAGCACCGACGGCACCGGCCCCGGCGCCCTGTTCAACCAGCCCTCGGGTGTCGCGGTCGACAGCTCCGGCAACGTCTACGTCGCCGATACCTACAACCATCTGATCCGCCGGGTGACCTCGGCCGGCGCCGTTACGACGCTCGCGGGCCTTGCCGGCACCGCCGGCTCGTCCGACGGCGTGGGCAGTGCCGCCCGGTTCAATCTGCCTTTCGGCATCCTCGTCGATTCGTCCGCCAATATCTATATCGCGGATACGCGCAACCACACCATCCGGCGCAGCGGCAGCGTGTCGGCCCCGCAAATCACGACTCAGCCGGCCGCCGCCGCCGCCGCTGTCGGCGGCAATGCCACCTTCACGGTTGTCGCCACCGGCGCGCCCACCCCGTCCTATTACCAGTGGATGCGCCAGCCAGCCGGCACGACGGGTTTCGCCACCCTCACGGCCGACGCCACCTACGGCGGTGTGACGACCGCCACCCTTACGGTCACCGGCGTCACCGCCGCAATGAACGGCGATCAATTCCAGGTCGTGGTGAGCAACCTGATCAGCCCCAACGCCACCTCGAACGCCGTTACGCTCACGGTCGCCACGCCGCCCGTGTTCACCAGCGCTGCCAGCGCCTCGTTCCAGGCCACCAACGCCGGCTCGTTCACCTTCGCGGCCAGCGGCACGCCGGCCCCGGCCTTTACCGCTACCGGCCTGCCCCCGTGGGCCACCCTGAACGCCACCACCGGCGTCCTCAGCGGCACCCCGCCGGATACCACAGGCTCGCCGTTCACCATCACCGTCACCGCCTCCAACGGCATCCCGACCAACCAGACGTTTACCCTCACGGTGCAACCGGCCGTCCTTCCCCCGACCATCACCAATCATCCGTCCAGCGTGACCGTCGACCAGGGTCAGCCCGTCACGTTTAGCGTGGCCGCCAGCGGCACCGCGCCGTTCACCTACCAGTGGAACCGCAACACCGCGCCGATTAGCGGTGCGACCGGCGCCAACCTGAGCTTCTCGAGCGCCCAGGCCGCCAACGCCGGCAGCTACACGGTCACCGTCACCAACGCCGCCGGCTCCACCACCTCCACCGCGGCGACCCTCACGGTGAACACCGTGCCCGTAATCGTTGCCCAGCCGCGCACGCAGACCGCCCTCGCCGGCACCTCCGTGAGCCTGGCCGTCACCGCCAGCGGCGGCGCCAACCTCACGTATCAGTGGCGCAAGAACGGGCAGGCCATCGCGGGCGCCACCCAGGCCACGTTCGTCATCACCTCGGTCAACGCCACCGACGCCGGCAACTACGACGTCACCGTCACCAACGCCCTCGGTTCCGCGACCAGCTCAATCGTGCAGCTCAACGTCGCGGCGGCCCCGGTCGCGCCGATCATCACCGTGCAACCCGCCCGCCGCACCCTCGCCGCCGGCGCCTCCCTCACCCTCGCCGTCAGCGCCACCGGAGCCCCGGCGCCGACCTACCAGTGGCGGCGCAATGGCGCGCCCATCGGCGGCGCCACCAACGCCACCTACACCGTCGCCGCCGTCGCGTCGGGCGACGCCGGCAGTTACGACGTCGTCGTCAGCAATTCCGCCGGCAGCGTCGGTTCCACCGCGGTCAACGTCGTCGTTCTGCCGCGCAGCTACGCCGGCACCTACTTCGGCTCCTTTGCCGGCAACCTCGGCAACTTCGCCCTGCTCGTGCGCGACGACAACTCGGGCGTCTTCCTCGGCTATCTGCCGGGCTCCAACGCCCCGGTGATGAGCCTCAACCTCGTCGTCGGCGAGTCCGGCAACTTCACCTTCACGCAGCCTGCCGTCGCCTCCGCCCAGCCCGTCTCGCCCGACAACGGCGAACCGGCCCGCGCCCCCGCCCTCGCGCAGTCGGTGGTCAGCGCGGCCATCACCGGCGACGGCAACGTCACCGGCTCGATCGTTGGCGGAGCCAACGCCCAGCTTGCCGCCACCCGCGCGGCCGATTCCGGCCCCACCCAGGCTGTCGCCGGCTTCTACCAGGCGGGCGCCACCAACAGCGCCGCGGTCACTTACGCCATCGCCGGTTCCAACGGTCAGGCCTTCGTGGTCGCGCAACAGGGCGCGGTCACCGACGGCGGTTCCGGCTCCGTCGCCGCCACCGGCGCCATGAGCGTCTCCACGGCGCGCTCGGCCCTCACCGTGGCCATCTCGCCGACCCAGGGCACGATGACAGTCACCGCCAGTGGCGTCGTCTCCGGCAACTTCACCGGCGGCAGCGAGGCGGTGCTCGCCCGCCAGCGCCTGGTCAACATCTCCTCGCGTACGCGGGTTGGTTCGGGCGACAACGTGGCCATCGCCGGTTTCGTCATCGCCGGCGAGGAGTCGAAGCTGCTGCTCATCCGCGCCGTCGGCCCGACGCTGGGCGCGGCTCCCTTCAACATGACCGGCGCGCTCGCTTCGCCCCGCCTCGAGCTGTTCCGCGGTGCCACCTCGCTCGGCGTCAACACCGGCATCGCCGGCAACCGCGCGGCGATCGATGCCGCCGCCCAGCAGGCCGGCGCCTTCGCCCTCGGCTCCTCGGGCGCCGACGCTGCCATGCTCGTCACCCTCGCCCCCGGCCTCTACACCGCGGTCGTCGGCAGCACCACCAGCACGGGCGGCGTCGCCCTCGTCGAGGTCTACGATCTCTCGCCCGTCGTGCCGGGGCAGAAGCTGCTGAACATCGCCACCCGTGCGACTGCCGGCACGGGGGAGAACACCCTCATCGCCGGCTTCGTGGTGCCGCCCGGTTCCTCGAAGCGCGTGCTCGTCCGCGGCGTCGGCCCCGGCCTCGTGCAGTTCGGCCTCACCGGGACCGTCTCCGCGCCCACGCTGCAACTGCTCAGCGGCAGCACGACGGTTGCGCAGAACACCAACTGGAGCACCTCGGCCGACCGCGACGCCATCACCGCCTCTTCGGCCCGGGTCGGCGCCTTCGCCCTCGCCAACAACGACTCGGCGCTGATCGCCAACCTCGCCCCCGGCAATTACACGGCGACCGTCGTGGGCGCGGGTGGCACCTCCGGCGTCGCACTGATCGAGGTCTACGAGCTGCCGTAAGCCTCCGGCGCGCCAGCGCCCCTCTTCCCAAGCCCGGATCTGCGGATCCGGGCTTTCTTTTTCCACTCGCCGGGCACTTGCGCCGGAGCAGGCCGGCCGCCAACTTCACTCCCACGCTTCCACCCCATGAGCCTGCCCGCCGCCACTCAACCCGCCGCCCGCACCCTGCGCATTCTCGGCTGGAGCCTCGTCGCATTGCTCGGCGCGGGATCCGTCGGTGTGCTCGCGCTCTCGCGGGGCGAGCCGGTCAACGCCCTCTGGATGGTCGTCGCCTCCCTGTGCGTCTTTGCCCTCGGCTACCGGTTCCACTCCGCCTGGCTGATGGCCCGCGTCCTCACCCTCGACGACCTCCGCGCCACCCCGGCCGAGGTCAACGCCGACGGCCGCGACTTCGTCAAAACCAACAAGTGGGTCGTCTTTGGCCACCACTTTGCCGCCATCGCCGGACCGGGCCCGCTGGTGGGCCCCGTGCTCGCCGCGCAGTTCGGGTTTCTCCCCGGCCTGCTCTGGATGCTGATCGGCGCGACGCTCGGCGGGGCGGTGCACGACTCCGTCGTGCTCTTCTGCTCGACTCGCCGCCGCGGCAAATCCCTCGGTCAGATGGTGCGCGAGGAGGTCGGCCCCTTCGCCGGGGTCGTCGCGCTCGTCAGCATCGTCGCCATCATGGTCATCCTGCTCGCCGTGCTCTCGCTCGTCGTCGTCAAGGCGCTCGCCGAGAGCCCGTGGGGCCTCTTCACCATCGCCGCCACCATGCCGATTGCCGTGCTCATGGGCCTGGCGATGAGGGCCGCCGGGCACCGGGGCCGCGCCCTCGCGTGGATCAGCGCGTTTGGCGTCGTCGCCCTGCTCGCGGCCGTCTGGGGCGGCCAGTTTCTCCACGGTACCCGCTTCGAACCCTGGCTCACCCTCCAGGGCACCACCCTCGCGTGGTGGATTATGGGATACGGCTTCCTCGCCTCCGTCCTGCCCGTCTGGCTCCTGCTCGCCCCGCGCGACTACCTCAGCACGTTCATGAAGATCGGCACCGTCATCGCGCTCGGCCTCGCCGTCATCGTGCTCGCCCCCACCCTCAAGATGCCCGCCGTGACGAAGTTCATCGACGGCTCCGGCCCCGTCTTCGCCGGCCCGGTTTTCCCCTTCTGCTTCATCACGATCGCCTGCGCCGCCATCTCCGGTTTCCACTCCCTCGTCTCCTCCGGCACCACCCCGAAGCTCCTCGCCCGCGAGTCCCACATCCGCGCCGTCGGTTACGGCGCGATGATCACCGAAATGTGCGTCGGCATCATGGCGTTGATCGCCGCCTGCGCGATGGAGCCCGGCCAGTATTTCTCCATCAACCTCACCGGCACCCCCGAGGCCGTCACCGCGCGCGTCACCGCCCTCGGCTTCCCCGTCACCCCCGCCGAAATGCAGGCCCTCGCCAGCGACGTGGGCGAAAAAACCATGGTCGGCCGGACCGGTGGCGCGCCGACCTTCGCCGTGGGCATGGCCCACATGTTCGCCGGCGTCGTCGGCAGCAAGGCCGCGCTCGCCCTCTGGTACCACTTCGCGATCATGTTCGAAGCGCTCTTCATCCTCACGACAATCGACGCCGGCACCCGCGTCGGACGCTTCCTCGTGCAGGACATGCTCGGGGTCTTTCACGAACCGCTGCGCGACACCCGGTCGCTCGCCGGCGGCGTGCTGGCCACCACGCTCTTTGTCGCGGCCTGGGGCTGGTTTCTCTACCAGGGCGTCGTCGATCCGCTCGGCGGGATCAACTCGCTCTGGCCGATCTTCGGCATCGCCAACCAGCTCCTCGCCGTCGTCGCGCTCTCCCTCGGCACGACCGTGCTGATCAAGATGGGCCGCCAGCGCTACCTCTGGGTCACGCTGCTGCCGCTCGCCTGGCTGCTCTGCGTCACCGTCTCCGCTGCGTTGATGAAGATTTTCAGCCCCGCTCCGCTCGGCTTCCTCGCCCTCGCCCGCGGCCTCGCGGCAAAGATCGCCGGCGGCGGCACGCCGGCCGAGCTCGCCACCTGGCAGGCCCAGCTTTTCAACAACCGCGTCGATGCCGCCGTTACCGCCGTGTTCCTCGTGCTCGTGACCATCGTCGTCGCCGCCAATGCCCGCCTCTGGTGGCAGCTTCTCTCCGGCCGCCGCACGGCCGAACTGCGCGAAGAACCCTACGTCCCCGCCGCCGCCGGCTGAGCCTGCCACGAATCTCCCGCCGCCGGGATTGCCTTGCGCGGGTTCGGCGGGTTGGACTTTGTTCCATCCGATCGACCGTGCCCAAGCAACGCCCCTCTCCCTCTCCCGCTGGCTCCCGGGCCGCCACCCCCGGCCGGGCGATCGTCGACCACGGCTTCATCGCGATGCGCGCGAAACTGCTCGAGGTGGCCGCCTTTCTCGATCGCGTCGAGCGCCACGCTGCCGCGGATGATTTCCGCTGCGCGGCCCTGCGCTCCGCCGCCGCCCTCCTCGTCGACGGCCGACCGGAACGCGCCCGCCGTATCCTCGAGCAGCTCAGCGATCCGACCACCGCACCCGCTCCCGCCGCGCGCGGCCAGTCGGCCGTCGGCGCCTGGCGGCCGGAACCGCGCCGCCAAACCTAGCCCGCCATGCGCTACATCGAGCCCCATGGCCACATGGTCAGCCGCACGACCGACGATTACCAGGCGATGGTCACCGCCGGCTGCGTCGCCGTGTGCGAGCCGGCCTTCTGGGCCGGCTTCGATCGTGGCTCCGTCGCGGGCTTTCGCGACTACTTCCGCCAGCTCACCGAGTACGAACCCGCCCGGGCCGCCAAATTCCTCCTGCCCCACTTTTCCTGGCTGTGCCTTAACCCCAAGGAGGCCGAGGATCTCGCCCTCGCGCGCGACGTCCTGGCGCTCATCCCCGAATTCCTCGACCGCCCCAACGTCCTCGGGATCGGCGAAATCGGCCTCAACCGCAACACGCGCCACGAGCTCGCCGTCCTCGAACAACACGTCGAGCTCGCCGTGCGGCACGACCAGCTCATCCTCGTCCACACCCCGCACCTCGAAGACAAGCTCAAGGGCACCCGGCTCATCCTCGATTTGCTCGCCTCCCACCGCGGGGTGCAGCCCGGCCGCGTGATCGTCGACCATGTCGAGGAGCACACCATCCGCCTCGTCCTCGACCGCGGCTTCTGGGCCGGCATCACCTTGTATCCGGATTCCAAATCCTCTCCGCCCCGCGCCGTCGACATGCTCGAGGTCTGCGGCGGCGAGCGGATCTGGCTGAACTCCGCCTGCGACTGGGGCGTGAGCGATCCCCTCGCCGTGCCCAAAACCGCGCTCGAACTGCGCCGCCGGGGGCACGACCCCGCTTTCGTCGACGCCGTGCTCTACCGGAACCCGCACCGCTTTCTGTCGCAGTGCCCGCGGTTTTCCGTCGGCGACGGAAAACCAGTTAGGTTTTTGCGGAGCAAAAACCTCGCATGAAGATCGGCCCCGGCCTGCATCTGGCGTACTGCACCAACGTTCATCGCGGGGAAACCTGGGCGGAAATCTTCGCGGCGCTCGAGCGGTACACGCTGCCGGTCCGCCGCCGCGTGGCGCCGGACCGTGCCTCTGCGATCGGCCTGCGGCTCGGCCGGGCTGCCGCTGCCGAGCTGGGCCGGCCCGCGACCCTGCTCGCGTTCCAGCGCTGGCTCGAACGCCACGACTGCTACGTCTTCACGATCAACGGATTTCCCTACGGCAGCTTCCACGGCACGCGGGTCAAGGAACAGGTTTACGCGCCCGATTGGTCCACGCCGGAGCGTCTCGAGTACACCCTCGAACTGTTCCGCCTGCTCGCCCAGCTCCTCCCGCCCGGCGTCACCGGCAGCGTCAGCACCGTGCCCGTGTCGTGCAAGGCCTTCGAAGCCGCCGATCCGTCGATTCGCAGGAAAGCCTTCGTCCAACTCAGCGACTGCGCCCGCGCTCTCGCCGACCTCAGTGCCCGCAGCGGCCGCGACCTCCACCTCGGCCTCGAACCCGAGCCGCTCTGTTCGCTCGAAACGAGTGCGGAAACGGTTGGCTTCTTCGACGCCTGGCGCGCCAGCGATCCCGCGGTCGATCGCGACTCGCTCCTCGCGCGCATCGGCGTGAACTACGATTGCTGCCACCTCGCCGTCGAGTTCGAATCGCCGGCGGCCGCACTCGACCGGTTGCACGCTGCCGGCCTGCGCCTGAGCAAGGTCCACCTCAGCTCGGCGTTGTGCGTCCGGCCCGACGCCGCGGGCCGCGCGGCGCTGGCGGCTTTCGTCGAACCGGTCTACCTGCACCAGGTGATCGTCGGTGCGGGCCCGTCCGTCCGCCGCCGCTTTCTGGACCTGCCCGAGGCCCTCGCCGACCACACCCCTGCGCAGCCGGACGACGAATGGCGCGTGCATTTCCACGTGCCGTTGCATGCCGCCCCGGGTGCGCCGTTTGCCGACACGCGCGACCACCTCACCGGCGCCCTCGATTGGCTGCAGGCCCATCCCGGCGCTTGCGAGCACCTCGAGATGGAGACCTACACCTGGGAGGTCCTGCCGCCCGCGCTCTGCCTGCCGCTCGAGGAGCACCTCGTTCGCGAATACGCCTGGACGCTCCGCGAACTCGCCCGCCGCAGCCTGGCCGAGCCCGCCCTCGCCGAAGCTGGCTTGCGCGCGGCCGCGCAGCCGAGCCCCTCCCGCGGCGCGCCGTAAACACCTCTCGCCCGCCCATCCCCCGTTGACCCGCCCTTTCCCGCCATGTCCGATTTTGTGATCCGATCGGATCACAAAATCGGACATTGAGTCTTGCCCATTCGGTGTCGCCCCGCGAGTGCGGCCTTCTGTGCACTCCCGGAAAACGCGCCGGCACACCTCTCAACGCGTCTTCCCTCACCGCGCGTAATGTCCATTTTGCTGATCCGATCGGATCACAAAATCGGCCAAAAAGGCGCCACGGCGTTGGCAGGGGCGCGCGCTGGCCTCGGTTTTTTCTTTCCTCGCGCCTCACGGAGCGGAGTACTGCTTGCATGGGTGCGATGCCTGTCAGGGCCTGGTTCGACCTCGCGCGCGCCGGCAATCTGCCGTCGGTGGCCTCCAATGTGCTCGCCGCCGCCGTGCTGTCGCTGCCGCCGGAGCAGTCGTGGCCGGCCGCCGGGCCGCTTGCCCTTGCCTTCGCGGGTGGGGGCCTCGTCTACGCCGGAGGCGCGACGTTGAACGACGTCGTCGATGCGGGTTTCGACGCCCGTCATCGACCTGAGCGTCCAATTCCCCGCGGCCTCATTACCCGCCGGCGCGCCGCCTGGGTCGCCGGACTGGAAATGGCCGGCGGCCTGGCGCTGCTGCTCGCCGCCGGCGCCGCGGCTGGCTGGGTTCTGGGGCTGGCGGCCGCCATTCTCGCCTACGATTGGCTCCACAAGCGCTGGGTCGGTGCGGTCGCGTTGATGGCCGCGTGCCGGGTTCTGCTCGCCGTCGCCGTCGCTTCGCTGCCCGGTCATGCCCCGCCCGGAGCGTTCGTGGGTTGGGCTGCGGCGTTGTTCGTTTACATTGTGCTGCTGAGCTTGGTCGCCCGCCGCGAATCCCAACCGGGCACGCCGGCGACGCCCCTCCGCCGGAACGTCGCCCTCCTGCTGGCATGCCTCCCCCTCCTCGATGCCGCCGCTCTTCTTCTCACGGGTGCGTGGGTGCCGGCAATGGCTTGCGCCGCGGCGGTTCCTGGCGGACGCTGGGCGCAACGTCTCGCCGCTGCCACCTGACGCATGCCCGCTGCTCCCGACCTCGTCTCCTTTCCGATCGCCCTGCGCCAGGATCACCGGCTCTTCTTCACGCGCCACGTCTTCGCCCCGACCAATCTGACGCTGGCCAGTGTGCTCACGCCGCGTGAAGCCGGCGAAAACGTGCGGGCCATGGTCTTCTGGGATGCTGGCCTCGCTGCGGCATTTCCCGGCTTCGGCGAAACGGTGCAACATTGGTTCGCCGCCCACGCCGGGCGCGTCCGCCTGGCGACCGCCCCCCTCGCCGTGCCCGGCGGAGAAGCCACCAAACACGGCCTCGCCCAAGTCGAATCGGTCTGGACGGCGATGAACGCGGCCGGCCTCTGCCGCCACTCCTATGTGATTGCCGTCGGCGGCGGCGCCGTCCTCGACACGGTGGGCTTCGCCGCCGCCACCGCCCACCGTGGGATTCCCCTCGTGCGCCTGCCGTCCACCAGCCTCAGTCAGGCCGATGGTGGCGTGGGAGTGAAGAACGGCGTCAATTTCTTCGGGAGAAAGAACTGGATCGGCTCCTTCGGCGTGCCCCACGCCATCGTCAACGACCTGGCCTTCCTCGAAGGTCTCGCGCCGCCGGACCGCCGCGCCGGCTTGATCGAAGCCGTCAAGGTCTCCCTCATCCGCGACGCCGCCTTCTTCGAGTTCATCGCGTCGCAGGCCGCCGCCCTCGCCCGTTTCGAACGGGAACCCTACGAAGCGGTGATTCGCGAGTGTGCACGCCAACATGTCGAACATATCGCCACCGCCGGCGATCCCTTCGAGAGCGGTTCCGCCCGGCCGCTCGATTTCGGCCACTGGGCGGCGCACAAACTCGAACAGCTCTCGGAGTTTCGCGTCAGTCACGGCGCCGCGGTGGCTGTCGGCCTCGCCCTCGATGTGGTCTATTCCCGCCGCGCCGGTCTCCTGCCCGCGCCGTGGGCGGAGCGCATCCTCGACGTCGTCGCCCGGCTCGGTTTCACGCTCTCCTCTCCGCTGCTCGCCGCGCGCGACGCCGCCGGCCGGCGCCGCGTCCTCGAAGGCCTCGACGAATTCCGCGAGCACATGGGCGGCCGGCTCACGATTCCGTTGCTCCGGGCCCCGGGCGACCGGATCGACGTCCACGAAATCGATCCCGCCCTGGTTGAGGCCGCGCTCGGCGAGTTGCAGGAACGGTATGGCCGCTGATCTGCCCCTCCCTGCGCCGGGCGCCGCCCCACCACGCGCCCCGCGCTAGCCCGGAAATTTCATGCTCTCCAAGAGATCTTTCAGAGAAATTTCCGCCCGCCCTCTGGGCGGGGCGACTTTGTCGCGGCGTGCCCCGACTTCGTCGGCCCGACAGGGCGAAGATTTCGCACCTCGGAGTGTGAAATCTTCGGGCTAGGCACCATGCCGCCCCGCGTTGCCATTCTCGACGTCGTTGGCCTCGCGCCGCGGCTGCTCGGGCCCCACACGCCCCGTCTGCGGCGCGCGGCGGAGAGCGGCGGGCTGATCCGCCTCCGCCCGGTGCTGCCGGCGCTGACCTGCCCCGCCCAGTGCACCTACCTCACCGGCCTCCCGCCCTCCGCCCACGGCGCCGTCGCCAACGGCTGGTACGATCGCCCGCTCGCGGAGCACCACTTCTGGAAACAATCGAACCGCCTGATTGCCGGCGCCAAACTCTGGGAAACGCTCCGCGCGACGCGCCCCGGTTTCACCTGCGCCAAGCTCTTTTGGTGGTACAACATGTACTCCACGGCCGACTGGTCGATCACCCCGCGGCCGATGTATCCGGCCGATGGACGCAAGATTTTCGACATCACCAGTCACCCGCTTTCCATCCGCCCGGAAATTCAGCGTGACCTCGGTCCCTTTCCCTTTCCCGCCTTCTGGGGCCCGCGCGCCGGTCTTGCCTCCTCCGAGTGGATCGCCCGCGCCGCACAGTGGCTCGAGGAGCGCCACCGACCCGACCTCGCGCTCGTCTACCTGCCGCATCTCGATTACAACCTGCAACGCCTCGGCCCCGCCGACCCCCGGCTCGCTTCCGACCTCGAGGCCATCGATCGGGTGGCCGGCGAACTGCTCGACTTCTACGGACAACGGGGCGTCCGCGTCATCATCCTCTCGGAATACGGCATCACCCCGGTGCGCCGCTCCCTCGCCCTCAACCGGCTCTTCCGCGCCCGGGGTTGGCTCACCCTCAAGGACGAGCTTGGCCGCGAGCTCCTCGATTGCGGCGCGAGCCGTGTCTTCGCCCTCGCCGATCACCAGGTCGCCCATGTCTATGTCAACGACCCGGCGCTCCTGGGCGCGGCGCGGACCCTCCTCGAAAATACCGATGGCGTCGCCCGCGTGCTCGATGCCGCCGGACAACGCGCCGCCGGGCTCGACCATCCGCGCGCCGGCGAGCTCGTGGCGTTCTCAGCCGAAGACGCGTGGTTCAACTATTACTACTGGGACGACGACCGCCGCGCGCCCGATTTCGCCCGCTGTGTCGACATCCATCGCAAGTACGGCTACGATCCGGTCGAGCTGTTCCTGAACCCCGCGCTGCCCTGGCCCGGCCTGATCGTCCTCTCCAAACTCCTGCGGCGGCGCCTCGGCTTCCGCACCCTCATGGACGTGATTCCGCTCGATCCGTCGCTGGTGCGCGGTTCCCACGGCGCCTGCCCGGCCGATGCGAACGATTGGCCCGTGTTGATTGGCACCGGCAATTCCAGCCCGCCGCTTGACGCCACCGACGTGCACGCCCGCCTGCTGGCCGCCTGCCTCGGGTGAATGCCCATCGCGGGCACACGGGTGCTCCGCCGCAGTCCCCGCTCTTCCCTCCGTGACAGGCTTCACCCTGCCGTCACTGATCCGTTTTGTTCTTTCCGGCATTTGTTCGATCCGGAATCCTGACTTCGCCACTTTCCGCTCCATCCCGTTCGACCCGCCTGCCAGGCTTGCTCGCCACCATTCCTCCCATGTCCCGCTTCTCCCCCGTGCTTCGCTTTCTCCGTGTTTCGCCCGTTCTTGCAATCGGCTTTTTGCTGCCGGCTGCCACCGCTTTTGCCGCCGCGTCCGCGAAATCTCCGCTGAAATACCCTCCGCAGTTCGAAGGCGCCCGCGCCGAGGTGTATAAGACCATTGGCGACGTCCGGCTCTCCCTCTACATCTTCGAACCGGCGTCCGGCCCGAAGGCCGACCGTCCCGCCATCGTCTTCTTCTTCGGCGGAGGCTGGAATGCCGGCTCGCCGGCGCAATTCGAGCAGCAGTGCCGGCACCTCGCCTCCCGGGGCATGGTGGCCATCGCCGCCGATTACCGCGTCGCTTCCCGCCATCAGGTGAAACCCGTGGCCTGCGTCGCCGACGCCAAGTCCGCCCTCCGTTGGGTGCGGACCAACGCCCGGCGCCTCGGCCTCGACCCCCAGCGCATCGCCGCGGGTGGCGGCTCCGCCGGCGGCCACCTGGCCGCCGCGATCGCCACGCTCCCCGATTTCGACGAGCCCGGGGAAGACCGCCGCAGCAGCTCCGTTCCCAACGCCCTGGTTCTCTTCAACCCCGCCCTCGTTCTCGCCCCGCTCGAGGGCCTCGATTTGCAGGGCTTCGGCACCCGGGTGCCCGAGGAGCGCCTGGGCACGGCCCCGCGCAACTTGTCGCCGGCTCACCACGTGCGCCGCGGCACGCCACCCACCATCATCTTCCACGGCCAGGCCGACACCACCGTACCCTACTCCACCGCCGAGGCTTTCACCCGGGCGATGCACGCCGCCGGGAACCGCTGCGAACTCGTCGGCTACGAAGGGCAGCCGCACGGGTTCTTCAACTACGGCCGCCCGAACGGACGCTACGCCGAGACGCTCGCCGCCATGGATCGCTTCCTCGTCTCCCTCGGGTATCTGGCTCCGTTGCCGGCAACCGCGGCGGCGGCACCGGCCGCCGCGCACGCCACCGCGCCGAACATCCTCTTCCTCTTCGCCGACGACCAGCGGGCCGATACCATCGCCGCCCACGGCAACCCGCGGATCCAGACGCCCCACCTCGATTCGCTCGTTCGCTCCGGCTTCAGCTTCCGCCGCAACTACACCTTCGGCAGCAACAGCGGCGCCGTCTGCGTGCCCAGCCGCGCCATGCTCATGACCGGCAAGACCTGGTTCGCCATCAACACCAACACCCTCGCCGGCGAGAAGCTCATGCCCGAGCTTTTCGGCGAAAACGGCTACGCCACCTTCGCCACCGGCAAGTGGCACAACGGCCAGCCCTCCTGGCTCCGCGCGTTCCAGCGCGGGGAGGCCGTCATGTTCGGCGGAATGTCCGACCACACCAAGGTGCCCGTCCGCGACCTCGGCCCCGACGGCAGGCTCACCGAGCAACGCGTCGGTGAAAAATTCTCCACCGAGCTCTTTGCCGATGCCGCCATCCGCTTTCTCGAAAACCACGACGGGAAGAAGCCGTTCTTCCTCTACACCGCCTTCACCGCCCCCCACGATCCGCGCCAGCCGCCGCCCGGCTTTCCGGCCAACTACGCTCGCCGCCCACCGCTGCCGCCGAACTTCCTCCCGCAACTTCCCTTCGACAACGGCGCGATGAACGGCGGCCGCGACGAAAACCTCGCCGCCTGGCCCCGCACCGAAGCCGTCATCCGCGATCAACTGGCCGAGTACTACGCGATGATCGAGCACCTCGACGCCCAAATCGGGCGCATCCTGGCCGCCCTGCGCCAGACCGGCCGTTTCGACCACACGATCATCGTTTATGCGGCCGACAACGGCCTCGCTCTCGGCAGCCACGGCCTCCTTGGCAAGCAGAGCGCCTTCGAGCACAGCATGAAGGTCCCCCTGATATTCTCCGGCCCCGGCATTCCGCACGGGCAGTCTTCGCAGGCCTTCACGTACCACCACGACATCTTCCCCACGCTTTGCGAAATCGCCGGCCTCACCGCGCCCCCCCAGCTCGCCGGCGAGAGCCTGCGCCCGATCTGGCAGGGCCGGCGCGAGAAGATCCGCGACTCGGTCTTCCTCCCCTATATCCAGGTGCAGCGCGCCGTCCGCGACGAACGCTGGAAACTCATCTGCTATCCAAAAATCAACTACATCCAGCTCTTCGACCTGCAGAACGATCCCGACGAAACGCGCAACGTCCACGATGACCCCGCCCACGCCCCGCACGTCGCCCGGCTCCTCGGTCTCCTGCGCGAGTGGCAGGCAAGGGTCGGTGACCAGCTCGAAGTGCCCGCCGCCAGCCGCCCGCCCGCCGCCATCGATCTCACCGGCAAGGAGCGCAAACCCGACCCGTGGCAGCCCGACTGGATCGTGAAGAAGTACTTCTGACGCTAGCTTTCAGCCTGCCGCCTCCTACGGTGTCCACCGCGGCGGAGGCGGCGGCCC
>Ga0233425_10005095_pt1 | contig 21219 bp, 16 predicted proteins | sample Watercolumn_Towu_2_FD_181712 | JGI IMG/M metagenome (GOLD analysis project Ga0233425, IMG submission 181712) | Freshwater microbial communities from Lake Towuti, South Sulawesi, Indonesia - Watercolumn_Towuti2014_140_MG | ecosystem: Environmental > Aquatic > Freshwater > Lake | place...
GGCGGAACCGGATACTTCGGCCGGGCGGCGATGTTCGAACTCGCCAGCGGCCCGACGATCCGCAAGACCGTGGCGGCAGGGAGCGACGCCTCCGCCCTGCGTGCCGCGGCCCGGGAGGACGGGATGTCTCCGCTGCGCGATGCCGGATTGCAGCTCGTGCTGGAGGGCGTGACGTCGCTTGACGAACTTCAGCGGGTGCTCGCCCCTCCCGCATCGCCATCGGTGGCGCCCCCCGCGGCGCCCCGACCGGACCCCAGTGCGACACGAAGGAAGAGTACCTGATGATCACGGCAGCGCTCCTCGCGGTGTTCGTCGCGGTCGCCTTCGCGCTGTGGCGCGAGGGCGTGTGGAGCGCCGCGATCATGTTCCTCAACGTCCTGCTCGCGGCGACGTTTGCAACCGCGTGGTTCGAGGCCCTCGTGGGATATCTCCAGCCGTTCATGCCCAGTTTCGAGTATCTCCTCGACTTCATCGCCTTGTGGAGCCTGTTTGCGATCATCCTCCTCGTGCTGCGGGAGGTCTCTGATCGCGTATCCCGGGCGAAGGTCCGCGTCCGCCGGCCGCTGGAGATGTTCGGAGGCCCGGTGGTCGCGGTGGCGACCGCATGGGTCGTGGTCTGCTTCACGGCCGCATCGCTCCACACGGCCGCCGTGACCCGCGACCTCATCCAACCCACGCCGGAATCGCGGATGTTCTTCGGCCTCGCCCCCGACCTCCGCTGGCTGCAGTGGGTGCGGGGCTCCACGCTGCATGGGCCGTTCGCGAGGCCACAGCATTCCTTCGACCCGAACTCGGACTTCATCCTGCGCTACGCCTCGCGACGGAAGGCGCTCGAGGCGCAGCCCGAGCTCCGTGTGAACCGCTGAGGAAGTGATGGCGGAGACGGTCGAGTACCGACCCGTGAGCGGCCTCGCCGTGGCGGCCCTCGTCGTATCGGTGGCGGCCTCGCTGGCCGTGGTCACGCGATTCGCCTGGGCGCTGCCGCTCGTCGGGGCGGGCCTCGCGGCGGCCGCCCTGGCCGACATCGCGCGGCCCGGCGCTGCGAAGGCCGGACGGTTCGCCGCGCTGGCGGCGCTGGCGTTGTCGTTGGGTTTCGGAGCCCAGGCCGTCGTGGGCGAACTGGTCGATCGCTGGATCACCGGCAGCCGGGCGGCCGCGGCCGCCGGCGTGTGGGTCGATGCGGTGCGCGAGGGACGCCCTGCCGACGCTCTGGCGGTGTCAGCCTCATCCGCGCTCGCGGGGATCCCGACGGACCACGCCGCCGAGCATGGGCACGTGACGGACACGCCTTCGCTCGTCGGCTTCCAAGAGTTGCCGACGGTGAAGGCCGTCGCGGCGTGCGGCGGCACACGGCCCGCGATCAGCGCCGTCGCCCCGAGCGGCCAAAGCGGAGGATGGCTCGTGCGCGTCGCGGTGGGGACCTGTGGCGGCGGGGCCACGGCCGTCGAGCTCGTCGCGGCGCCGCGGCTCGCCCGCGCGCCCGGCGGAACGATCGAGCGCTGGATGATCACCGGCCTCGAACTGGTGCCGTGAGCCGTCAGGCCTCGCCCGTGAACGGCCGCACCGCCGCGATCGCGGCGGCGTCGGCGGCGAGCATCACGAGGCGGTCGAAGCCGAGGGCCGCGCCGAAACCCCGCGGCATGGCCTCGCCGTGCGCGGCCAGCAGCCGTTCGGGCACCGGCAGCACGCGGCGGCCGGCGGCGGCACGAACCCGGTTGGCCTCTGCGATCCGGGCGGCGAGCACGCCGCGATCGGGCTCCTCCTCCCAGCCGTTGGCCAGCTCGACGCCCTCCACGAACAACTCGAACCGCCGCGCCACGCCCGGCGCGGCGGGATCGAGCCGCGCGAACGCCGCCTGCGACGCAGGCCAGTCGATGAGCATCACAGGCCGGCCCCGGCCGAGCCGAGGCTGCACGAGTTCCGCGAGCACGAGTTCGAAGGCCCGGTCGCGGCGATCGGCTGCGGCAAGCGCCGACGATCCCTCGGGCACCTGCAACCCCGCGCGGCGCACGGCATCCTCCATCTCCTCGCCCGTGGCCACGAGCGCATCGACTCCGGCGTGGGTGTCGAAGGCGTCGCGGCAGGTCACGCGGTCGATGCCATGCGTGCCGAGCGTGCGGTGGCAGATCGCCTCGAGCATGGGCTCGGCCGAGTCGAGCGTGCCTTCCGGCTCGTACCATTCCAAGAGCGTGAACTCGACGTCGTGCTGGCTGCCTCGCTCACCGGCGCGGAAGGCGTGGGCGAACTGGTAGATCGGCCCGGCCCCGGCCGCGAGCAGCCGCTTCATGCAGGCCTCGGGGCTCGCCTGCAGGAATCGCGGCACCGCATCGTCGTCGAGCGGCACCACGATGGGATCGATATGGGCCTCGGGCAGCACCTCGCGCGAGAGCACGGGCGTGTCGACCTCGACGAAGCCGCGGGCGTCGAAGAGTTCGCGGAGCGCGCGCCGCACCGCCGCGCGACGTTCAAGGATCGGTCGGGCCGTCATGCGTGGATCGCCGCGATGTCAGTGGCCGGCCGTGGCGGGGTGCCGCGCGAGCTTCGCCGACGTCTCGCGGTACACGAGCACCGGACACGGCGCCCGCCGCACGACCGACTCGGCCACGCTGCCCATGAGCACGCGGGCAAGCCCCGAGCGGCCATGGGTGCCGAGCACGATCATCTCCGCGTCCTCGTCGGCGGCGAGCCTCACGATCTCACCGGCGGGGTCGCCCATCGTGAGGCGGTGCGTGAAGGGCACGGTCGGATCCGCAGGCCGCACCGATTCGAGCATCTCCTGGATTCTCGATGAATCGGGTTCGGGGAGGCCGTAGTAGAGTTCGCCGCCACCGTAGGCCAGCGGAGGCTCCTCGACGTGCGCGATGAGGAGCGCGGCACCCGAGGCCTTGGCGAGCGCCGTCGCATGCACGAGCGCGGCGTCGCTGGCCGTGGAGAAGTCGGTCGGAAAGAGGATCGTCTTGGCCATGATGGAAGCCCCCGGGGACGGGTTCGATCCGCGCGATCGTCACGCACCTCATTCTACGCCGGGTGAACGTCGCTCGGCCGGCGCTGTCGGGTGGCCCGCACGGGGTGGCCCGGACCGCGTCGGCGGACGCTCGCTTCGGCCCTCCGGGCCTCCGCTCGCTCGTGGATTCGTCGCTTCGCCATCCATGGCTCCGCTCCGAATCCAAAGCCGCCGTCACGGTCCGGGCCACCCCGTGCTCCCGCTTGAGCAGGCAAGCCCGCAGGGGCCAGGGATGGGCTCACTGTCGCGGCGGAACATCCCTCCGGGCCTGTTCCGCCTTACGCCGACGCTCGGCCGGAAGCCGAGCAGCGGCCGGCTGGGCACACCTCGGCTGTGACCACGACGGCACAAGCCCGCAGGGGCCAGGGATGGCCCTGCGGGCGTGAAGCTAGTGCAGCCGCATGCCGGGGAGGGCGCCAGAGTCGGGCGAGAGAAGGTAGACACCGTCGGCACCCGCGCCGCTGGCCGCCACCACCATGCCCTCGCTCAAGCCGAACTTCATCTGCCGCGGCGCGAGGTTCGCGACCACCACCACGAGCCGGCCCACGAGCGCCGCGGGGTCGTGGAACCCCTTGATGCCGGCGAACACCGTGCGCACCGCGTCGCCTCCGAGGCTGACCGTGAGCTTAAGGAGCTTCTTCGCCTCGGGCACCTCCTCGGCGGCCACGATCCGCGCCACGCGGAGGTCGATCTTCGTGAAGTCGTCGATCGTGCAGGTGGGGGCGAGGGGCTCGGCCGCGAGCGGCTCGGCGGAATCGGTGGACACGGCGGGCACTCCGGAGGAAGAAACGGATGCGGGGGCGGGACTGGCGGTCTGCTTCGAGGCCGCGAGCACCGCCTCGATCTGGGCCGGCTCGACCCGTTTGGCCAGCGGCTTGAACGCCGCGACGGGAAGGCCGACGAGCGGACGGGCGGCGTCGCCCCATGAGCGGATCGGCCCGCCCACGAGCACGGCGGTATCGGCCGCGAGCGAGGGCAGCACCGGCGCGAGGTAGACGACGAGCTGACGGAAGAGATTGAGCGACACCGTGGCCACGTCGCGAAGCTTCTCGGCCGCCGCGGGCCCGGCCTTCGCGAGCTTCCACGGCTGCTCGGCATCGACATAGGCATTGGCCCGGTCGGCTGCCGCCATCACCAGCCGCATCGCGCGGGCGAAGTCGCACGCCTCGTAGGCAGCCGCGATCTCCTCGCCGTCGGCCGCGGCGCGGGCGAACAGGCCGCCGTCGTCAGGGTAGGCGTCGGCCAGGCCCGTGCCCTCGAGCCAGCGCGCCGTGCGGCTCGCGAGGTTGACGACCTTCCCCACGAGGTCGGAGTTCACCTTCGCCGCGAAGTCGTCGAGGTTGAGGTCGATGTCGTCGATGTCGCCCGAGAGCTTGGCGGCGTAGTAGTAACGCAGGCCCGCGGGATCGAGGTGGTCGAGGAACGTCCGTGCGAGCACGAACGTGCCACGGGCCTTGGACATCTTCTCGCCGTTGACGGTGAGGAAGCCGTGGATCCGGACCTTCGTGGGGAGCGCGAGACCCGACGCCTCGAGCATCGCCGGCCAGAAGAGCGTGTGGAAGTAGGTGATGTCCTTGCCGATGAAGTGGTGAATCTCGGCCGGTGTCTCGCCCGTACCGCCGCGCCGCCACCACTCGCGCCACGATCCACCGCGGGCCGAGGCCCACTCCTCGGTGGCGGCCACGTAGCCCACCGGTGCGTCGAACCACACGTACCAGTAGTGGCCGGGGGCGTCGGGGATCTCGAAGCCGAAGTAGGGCGCGGGGCGGGAGACGTCCCAGTCACGCAGTGGCTCGCCGAGGAAGTGGCCGGCGAGGTAGTTCGCGACGCGGGGATCGAGCGCGCCCGACGAGCGGGTCCACTCGCGAAGGAAGTCCTGCATCGGCTCGAGCTGAACGAACAGGTGCTCGGCCGACCGCACCTCGGGCGTGGCCCCGGAGAGCGTGCTCACCGGATCGATGAGGTCGGCCGGGCCGTAGGTGGCGCCGCACTTCTCGCAGGCGTCGCCGTACTGGTCGGCCGCACCGCAGCGCGGGCAGGTGCCGCGGACGAAGCGGTCGGCGAGGAACACGCCGGCCTTCGGGTCGAACAGTTGCTTCACGTCGCGGCTGACGACGAGACCGCGCTGCCGCAACGCCTGCCAGATCTCGCCGCAGATCCGCCGGTTGGCGTCGCTGTCGGTGGAGCCGTAGTGGTCGAAGGCGATGTCGAAGCCGGCGAAGTCGGCGAGATGGGCCTCGCGCATCGCGGCGATGAGGTCCTGCTCGCTGCGGCCCTCGGCCCGGGCGCGGATCATGATCGCTGTGCCGTGCGTGTCGTCGGCACAGAGATAGATGCACTCGTGCCCGCGGAGCTTCTGGAAGCGGACGAAGATGTCGGTCTGGATGTACTCGACCAGATGCCCGAGATGGATGTGCCCGTTCGCGTAGGGGAGCGCCGAGGTGACGAGGATGCGGCGCTGGGCGGGCATGCGGAACGGGCCGAAGGTGAGGGAACGGGTGACGCGGATTGTAGGAAGCCACCGGGAATGGAGGAAACGCCGGACGTCTGGGCAAACGCACGGTGGCGAAAGTGGCCTTGTCGGTCGCGGCGGACCCCGCCACTATCCGCCCCCTCGCGGCCCGGGCCGCGGCTGCCGGGGCCTGGCGACACCACCGCACCCTCCACGTGGAGCGACCGATGATGCTCGTGCGAACGATCAGCCCGTGGATCGTGGCCCTCGGCTGCATCGCCGGCACCGTCGCGGCCGCCGATCCCGCGGCCGAGGCCCGCTCGGGCGAGGTGCTGCTGCTCGACTTCACCGCGTCGTGGTGCGGTCCCTGCCGCCAGATGGCGCCGATCGTCGGCGAGATCGCCGCGGCCGGATGGATGGTGCGGCACGTGGACGTCGATCGTGAGACCGACGTCGTGCGCCGCTTCGGCGTCACCGGCGTGCCCTGCTACGTGCTGCTCGTGAAGGGGCACGAGGTGGGCCGGATCAACGGCGCGACCACCCGCGCCGAGCTCGAGCAGCTCCTGGCGAAGTCGGCGGTGCCGCTGGGCGCCGTGCCGCCACCCGCCGCGCCGCCGGCGGCCGATCGGGAGCCGATGCCGGGCGCTCCGCTCCCCGTCGCCGCCGCCGCCGCCCCTCTCGCCACGGAGCCCGCCATCCAGACTCCCGCGCGGGCGACCGCGCTGGCCGCCGCTCCCCGCGCCGGCGAGACCACGCCGGCCATGCCAACCGCGGCTGCCGAGCCGGCCTCACTCCCCCTGCCCGATCAGGCCGCGACCGGCTCCAAGGCCGACCTCGAACGCAGACTCCTTGCAGCCACGGCGCGGCTCCGCGTGGAGGACCCAAGCGGCGCGTCATGGGCGACCGGCACCGTGATCGACTGCCGGCAGGGCGAGGCGTTGATCCTCACCTGCGGCCACGTGTTCCGCGACTCCGCCGGCAAGGGCCGCGTGGAGGTCGATCTGTTCGGACCGCAGGGCCCGCGCGGCCTCGCAGGCCAGGTGATCTCATGGGATCTGAAGCGCGACCTCGCCCTCGTGAGCATCTTCACCGACGCGACGATCCAGCCGGTCCGCGTCGGCGGCACCGATCGCAAGACGCCCGTCGGCGCCGCGGTGGTGACCGTCGGCTGCGACGGCGGCAAGGATCCGACGCTCCACTTCAGCCGCGTGACCGCCGTCGACAAGTATCTGGGCCCATCGAACGTGCAGGTGGCCGGCCAGCCCGTGCAGGGTCGAAGCGGAGGCGGCCTGTTCGCCGTCGATGGCACGCTCATCGGCGTGTGCAACGCCGCCGATCCGGCCGACAACGAGGGCCTGTTCGCGGCGCTCCCCTCGATCCACGACCAGCTCGAGGAGGCGGGCCTCGCGTTCGTGTTCCGCAACGTCTACCCGAGCGGCGGCCTCGACGTCGCGACCGCCGGCCCGCATGTGCCCACGATGCCCGCCGAGATGCCCCCTGTGTCGTTCGATCGCCGCGACCGCGCCGACGCCGTGCCGACCGCCTCGACCGCCCCAGCCGCGGCAACGACGCGCGACACCGTGGCCACCCTCTCGCCCGGCGAGGCGGCGCTGCTCGACCACGTCCGCCAGCAGGATGGCAAGGCCGAGGTGATCTGCATCGTTCGGCCCCATGGCACGGCCGACGCCACGAGCGAGGTGTTCGTGCTCAAGAACGCCCGGGCCGACTTCGTCGATCACCTCTCGAAGGTGCATCAGGGGCAGCCGGCCGGTGCGGCCGGAGCCCGTTCTGACGTCGCAACGCTTCCTGCCGCCGACCCGGTACGGTAGTTGTTCGTGGACAGAGCCATGCCATGGCCTTTGTCCACGTGGTCGATCGCAGGAAACGCCGTGGGTTTCCTGGGGCGACGGCCGCCGCATCGTGCGGCGCGCAGCGACAGTCATGACCGGTGCGGGCCCGGCCGCGCGTCACTCACCCACGTCCACGGTCACGGGCACCGCCGTCGCACCGTCCGCCGGCCTCGGACCGCCCCGTCCGGTGGCCCGCACCGTCACGCTCCCGCGGCCGAGCAGTTCGGCGGGCACTTCGATCGTGGCCTCGGCCCCGGTGGTGCGGCCGAGCACGCGGCCCGTGGCGAACACGACCGCGCCGTCGATCCCCTCGCCCTTCACCGTCACGCGGACCGAGCCATTGATGCTCGTTCGCCGCGGTTCGACGGACAGTTCGAGCGAGCGACCATGGTTCGCAAACACGACGGGAACGACCCGACGGCCCTGCGTCTCGATCGGGGAGTCGGCGATGGCCACCACCGACAGGTCGTGATGCCCGTCGGCCAAAGCCGCGCTGTCGAACGACAGCCGCCCGCCGGCGTCGCAGTCGGTCGCCCGAACGCCGTCGATGAACAACTCGTAGCGGTCCACCGCGCCGCCCTCCGGCAGGCTCGCCCGCGGCTCCAGTTCCACGACCCCGCTGAGGGCCGCACCGGATTCCAGAATCCTGGACTCGGCCGCCATCACGACCTCGACCTGCGGAATCGTCGCCCACGGCTGGCAGAGCGGATCGCCCACCACGAGCAACTGGTAGGGCGATCGGACCGACTGGTAGAAGGCTTCGGCGAGGCTCGCGCCGCGCGCGTAGTGCACGTGGATGCCGGCGTGCGGAAACTTCGCCTGGATCGAGTAGGGCTCGACGATGGTGCCGCTGGACCCCGCGGCGCCGGCCCGGAGAAACTCCGCGAGCGTCGTCTGCCCGTTGCCCTGCGAGAAGATCGCCCCGAAACTCGTGAGGTTCTCGCAGATCGCGCCGGGCACGATCGTGCACCCGCTCGACCGCCAGTCGAACGTGGGCGAGCCGGTCATGAGGCCGGCCACGTCACGGCGGCCGCTCGGCAGGATGCCCGAGGCGATCTCCGCTTTCACACCGAGCTTCTCGAGCGCCTTCACCGTCGCCGCGAACACGCCCGACCGCGTGGTCGTGCGGACGTCGGAGTTGGTCATGAAGTAGATCGTGCCGGCGGGCTTCGTGCCGTCGGCCCTGGCCGCCGCGCGGAGGTAGGACGCCACTTCGCGGGGCGTGTTGCCCCGCCCGGAGGTCACACCGAGCATGACCGAGAGCAGGTAGCGCGTCCCACCGGCCTCGAGCAGTTCGCCGTTCTGTCCCCAGCCGTACAAGCTGCAGAACCCCTGCGTCGTCTCGGGGACGCCGTCGCGGCCGAGCGGGCGGAAGTAGTCGTTGCTCTCGCCATCGAGCCACGCCGGCAGGCCACTCTGCACCGCGGCGAAGAGCGTGGTCATGCCGGTCAGCGACGCCGACGGAAACGTGTCCTTCGCGGCGATCTCGGACGGGAGCTCGTCCTTGTAGTCGATGCGCCAGGGAAAGTCGCTCGACCAAGCGATCATGTCGATCTGGCCTCCGAGACGGCGGGAATCGACGGCACGGATGACCGGCGCGAGCAGGTCGTTCCGAAACCGTGCGAGCGTCGTGCCCTCCGTGCCCTCCTGCCAAGGCAGCATGAAGATGTTGATGGGCGGGATGCCGCGGGCAGCCACGAAGGCGTTGGCGACGGCGATGCTGTCGGCACTCGCGGAGTTCACGACCACGAACACGTTCTCCGGGCCGCCGCCGGCCACGGCGGGCGCCGCGAGCATGAAGGTCATGACGGCGCCGCCCACGAGGTCAGACACCCAGCGCGGACGGGGCGGGCGGAGGACCGGGCTGGCAGGCATGAGGGATGAGCCGTCCGAGGCGAGCGTGGCCGTCGATCGAGAACCCGGAGTGTAGAGCCTGCGCCCCACACGCTCCATCGGCCGCCGAAAGCTGCCTGTCGGGCCATCGGCCGCGCGGGCTACACTGCGATCGCGTCCCGCCCCGTCATCGCTCCCTCGTTGCATCCCATGCTCCGCGTCGCACCTGTGATCGTCGCGCTGGCCCTGATGCCGTCGGCGGTCGTGACCCGCGCGGCCGATGGCTTCTCCGGCACGCGGGCGATGGACCACCTGCGGGCGATCTGTGCGATCGGTCCGCGGCCGACGGGCTCGGAGGGGATGGCCCGTCAGCGGGCGTTGCTCGTGGAGCACTTCCGGGCCGCCGGCGCCACCGTCAGCGGTCAGGCGTTCCAGATCCGCGACCGCCGCTCCGGCAAGCCCGTGCACGTCGAGAACCTCATCGTTTCCTGGCACCCCGACCGCACCGACCGCGTGCTCGTGGGGGCCCACTACGACACGCGGCCTTTCCCCGACCGTGATCCGGTCGATCCCCACGGGGTGTTCCTCGGCGCCAACGACGGCGCCAGTGGCGTGGCCCTGCTCATGGAGCTCGGCCGCTTCATGCCGGCGCTGCCGGGTCCGGTGGGCGTCGATTTCGTCCTCTTCGACGCCGAGGAGTACGTCGTCGGACCGCGTGATCCTTACTGCATCGGTTCCAACTGGTTCGCCCGCCAGTACGCTGCCGACCGCAAGGCGGGCACGCTCGGCCATGCGTACCGGTACGGCGCCATCGTCGACATGGTGGCCGACCGCGACCTCGTGATCTGGCAGGAACAGAAGAGCGTGGACTGGCCCGACACGCGGCCGGTCGTCGATGCGATCTGGGATGTGGCCCGCCGGCTCGAGGTGCGGCAGTTCGTGCCGCGGCCGAAGTTCGCCGTCGAGGATGATCACGTGCCGCTGCGGAACGTCGCCGGCATTCCCACGTGCGACATCATCGACCTCGACTATCCCTCGTGGCACACGACCGCGGACACACCCGAGCACTGCGCGGCCGAATCGCTCGAGGCGGTGGGCCGCGTGGTGCTCGAATGGCTCCGCGAGCAGCGGTGAACCGCCGCGAATCCCGGAACGATCCGCCATGCTCCCGCATCCCGCACCGCGACGTGAGCGGCTCGCCGTGCCCGAACTGCGGCTCGGGGGCGTGCCGCTCGTGGTGTCGCTGTGGCTCGTGCCCGGGGGCGCGAGCGTCGCGGCCGGTGATCGCGTCGTCGAGCTCGTGGCGGGGGGCGTGACCATCGACCTCGAGGCGCCGGTGGCGGGGCGGCTCGTGGCACGTCATGCCGATGAGGACGACGTCGTCACGGCCGGCACCGTGATCGCGGAGTTCGAGGTGGACGCGTGACCGAGCCCCGCTCGATCGGCGACGGCGGCATGCCACACGATCGCCGCCTGTGGGCCCTCGCCATCGGCGGGGCGATCGCGATGTTTCTCGTGCAGCCACCCGCCGATCTCTGGTGGCTCGGGTGGATCGCGCCGCTGCCGTGGCTCGCGCTGGTGAAGGCCGGCCGGCTGCCGGGCCGCCGGCCGTGGCGCGCGATCTGGGCGGCGGGCTTCCTCCACTGGCTGCTCGCGATCCACTGGCTGCGGCTGCCGCACCCCGCGACCTCGATCGGGTGGATCGCGCTGTCGGCCTATCTCGCCGCCTACGTGCCGCTCTTCGTGTGGTGGGCCCGCATGCTCGTGCACCGATGGCGCTGGCCGCTCGTGCCCGCCGCCTGCGTGGCCTGGATGGCATGTGAGCACGTCCGCGGGACGCTCCTCGGCGGCTTCACGTTCGCCGGACTCGGCCACACGCAGTGGCGCTGGACGACGCTGATCCAGGTGGCCGATGCGTTTGGCGCGGTGGGCGTGAGCGGCGTCGTGATGGCCGGGGCCGCCGCGATCGCGAGCGTGGTCTGGTCGGGGCGGCGGTTCGCGGCGGTCGTGGAAGCGGCTGCGGCCGTGACGGTGGTCGCCCTCACCCTCGGCTACGGCAGCTGGCGGCTCAGGCACGAGCCCGTGCCGGGGCGGTCGCTCGACGTGCTGCTCGTGCAGGGCTCGATCGACACGGAGCTCAAGCACGATCCCGACGCCGCGGGAGACGTGGCGCGGCACTACGACGAGCTCACGCTGGCGGGTCTGGCCGAGACCGGCCCCGACGCGCGACCGGATCTCGTCGTCTGGCCGGAGACGATGTGGCGATGGAGCCTCCTCGAGATCGACCCCGCGGAGACGCTCCCCGAGCCGACCGTCGAGCACTTCCTCGGCCCCGAGCCTCCGGACGCCGACAGCGCCGTGCGGGCCGAGCGCCAGGCACGGTGCCGCACCTCGCTCGAGCGCGAACGGCTCGACGCCCTGGCGGTCTACGCCAACCGCTACCGTACCGTGTGGCTCGTGGGGCTCGATCGTCAGGTCGTGACGCCCGCTGCCGCGGGAGGCGTCCGGCACTACAACTCGGCGCTGTTCCTCGACGGCGATGGCGACGTGGTCGCGCGGTACGACAAGATGCACCCCGTGATGTTCGGCGAGTACGTCCCGCTGGCCGACCGGTTCCCGATCCTCTACAGGCTCACGCCCCTCCCCGGAAGCCTCACCGCCGGCACTAGGCCGCTGGCGCTCGATGTGGAGGGGTTCGGCGTGGCCCCCACGATCTGCTATGAGACGGCCCTGCCCGGAGCCATCCGGTCTCTTGTCCGGGAACTGTTCCAGGAGAACGCGAAGCCCGACGTGATCGTGAACCTCACGAATGACGGCTGGTTCTGGGGTTCGAGCGAGCTCGACATGCACCTCACGGCGGCGATCTTCCGGGCCGTCGAGGTGCGCACGCCGATCGTGATCGCCGCGAACACCGGGTTTTCGGCGTCGATTGACGGCTCGGGCCGGCTCCTCGCCCGAGGCCCGCGGCGGGCCACCGCGACCATCCTCGCGCGGGTCGTGCCCGACGGCCGATGGAGCCCGTGGCTGACGTGGGGGACCCTGCCGGTCGCGGGGTGCGTGGCGGTCGTGGGGATCGCGACGCTGGAAACCCTCCTTTCCCGCCGCCGGCGGCCGGTGACATGAGCGACCGAACGGGCGCCGCGGGCGGTCCTTGAGCCGGACGCTCCCGCGCGCCGATCGTCAGGGAGAAGGTACGGCGGCAGGCTCCAGCAGGCTTGCCCGGGCCGGTCGTCGCGGCCGACAATGACGGTGGGAAGACGCTGCCGGCCCGGGGCGACCGAGAGGCGAGGGATTCCATGAACATCATCGGCAAGATCTTCGTGTTCGCGGTGTTCGTCATGAGCCTCGTGCTGATGACGTTCTCCGGTGCGATCTACATGTCGCACGTGAACTGGAAGGACGAGGTCTACCGCGAGCCCAAGGACTGCCTCCCCGGCCAACAACCCGGATACAAGTACCAGATCGATGAGGCCGAGAAGGAGCGGAAGAAGCTCCAGGACGCGATCAGTTCCCTGCAGCAGAAGGTCGCGGAGTCGGAGCAGTCGCGCGACCAGGTGGTGGCGAAGCTGCAGACCGCGATCGAGCAGAAGAACGCCGAGTTGCTCAAGTATCGCGAGGAGAAGGACACCCGCCAGAAGGCCATGGAGCAGGCCGTCGAGGACCTCCGGAAGACCCGCGAGGAACTGCTCGAGGCCGCCAAGAACGTGGCCGCGCTTCAGGAGCAGGTGAAGGAGCAGCAGCAGAAGGTTGACACGCAGGTCGACAAGTCGGCCCAGCTCTCAGCGTCGCTCGCCGAGGTTCAGGCCCGGCTCACGGTCGCCGAGGAGCGCAAGGCCCAGCTCGAGAAGCAGGTGGCCAACGCCCGGCTGCTCCTCAAGCAGAACAACCTTTCGCTCGACAGCCTTCCCAAGGACCGCGTGCCCACGCTCGACGGCGACGTGCTCGCGGTCGCGGCGGGCTCGATCCAGGTGTCGATCGGCGCCGACGACGGGCTTCAGGTCGGGCACACGCTCGAGGTCTACCGCGACGGCGAGTACATCGGCCGGGCGGTGGTCAAGACGGTCACTCCCGATCACGCCGTGGCGGAGATCGTGAAGGCCTACGCCCGCGGCATCGTGCAGCGGGGCGACAAGGTCACCACCCGCTTGAAGGCGTGAGCCCGACCAGCGAGCCCACGGGAGCCGAACCATGGCCGACGACCAGACACCTCCGCAGCGGCGTTCCCCGATGAACGTCGACACCGCGATGCTGCTGCTCTCGTTCGTGGCGCTGTCCATCGGCTGCCTGATCATGGCACTCGATCTCTACCTGCGGCGGATGCCGCTGGCGCCGTCGCCGTAACCGCGCGGCCGTCGCGGGAACCCGGCCATGCTCTCGTGGATGCGTGCCCGTCGTCGCCGGGCGATCGCCGCGAAGCCGTTCCCGGATGCCTGGCATGAGATCCTGCGCCGCTGCGTGAAGCAGGTGCAGTGGCTCGACGCGGACACCCTCGAGCGGCTGCGTCGCTGGGTGGCGGTGTTCGTCGCGGAGAAGCGGTTCGAGGGCTGCGGCGGCCTCGTGATCACCGACGAGATCCGGGTGGCGATCGCGGGGCAGGCGGGGCTCGTCACGCTGGGCTTCGAGAACCAGTGGTTCGATTCGCTCAAGTCGGTGCTCGTCTACCCGGGTGACTACCTCGTGCCGCGGACGACGCCGCTCGAGGGCGGCGGCGAACTCGAGTGGCAGGAGGCCCGGCTCGGCGAGACCTGGTCGGGGGGCAGCATGGTGCTCTCGTGGCCGGGGGTCCTCGACGGTGGACGGCTCCGCGACGGGCCGCGAAGCGTGGTGATCCACGAGTGCGCGCACCTCGTCGACCTGCTCGATCGCGACATCGACGGCGTGCCTCCGCTTCCGTCCTCGCGCCGGGGCGCGTGGGTCGAGGCGATCGACGGCTGTCGCGGGCGATTCGAGGAGGCGCTCGACGAGGGCCGCTCGACCGCGTTCGACGAGTACGCCGCCGAGAGCGACGCCGAGTTCTTCGCCGTGGCGAGCGAGTGCTTCTTCCAGGATCCGCACCGGCTCGTGCGGCACGACCGCGTGCTCTACGACCTGCTCACGGAGGCGTGGCGACAGGATCCGAAGGCCCGGGTGCCCGCGAGCCGCGGCTAGGTGTCGTTGCGCTCGGCGGCGGGCGCTTCTTCGGCGGGCTTCTTCGCGTCGGCCCGCTTCTTCGCCCCGGGCTTCGCGGCGTCCGCCGGCGCGCGGGGAGCGACCGCCTTGATCGTGCGGCGCGGCGCGAGCGATACGACGAGGCCGTCGGGGGAGGCGAGGATGAGACGCTCCGAAATCGTGTTCGTGACGGGAATCGTGAAGTCGCCGAGGCACATCCATTCGCTGGGCGCTCCGTCCGCCAGATCGAGACTCGTCAGTCGCCCCACCTGATCGACGAGCCATACGCGATCGCCCGTCGTGCCGACGAGCCGGCCACCGAGACAGCTCCGCCACAGCTCCGCGCCCGTCTCGGCCGACAGCGCGATCACCCCCTCGGCGCCCAGGGAGATCACCACGGTCTCACCCGAGACGAGCGGCCCGCCCTCCGGAGGCAGCGGAAGCACGACGTGCCAGGCTGCCGAGAGTTCGCGAATGTCCTGCTGCGGGAGGTCCACGACGCGGGCGGCGTCTCCGGCGGCGGTCACGACGAAGATGCTCTCTTCACGCACGACCGCGGGACCGGCGAGCTGCGATCCGAGGTCGAACTCGAGTCGCTTCCAGTCGGTGTCGGCCGGAACGATCGCCACGAGGATGCCGTCTTCCGAACACCACACGACGCCCCCCTCGAAGGCGACCGGCGCCGATTCGACGCGCCCCGCCCCATCGATCACGACGGGGATGAGTGGATCGACGGCCGAGAGGCGCGGAGCCTCCCCGGGCTGCGGCGTGCCAAGCCGAGCCTCGTCGATCTTCTTCTTCGTGGCCTTCGGGGCCGGGGCCAGAGGATTCACCGGTCGTCGGACCACGCCGTCGCCCGAGAGCGGGCCATACACCCAGTCGCCGACCGGCACCGCGGCGGCCGACGGCGGCCGGCCGGTCTGGCGGTGCCACGCCTTGCTGCCGTCGGCGGCCATGAAGGCATGAAGGTCGAGGTCGTGCGCGACGGTCACGATGCCCGGGCCGATTCCGGCGGGCACGACCGGCCCACCCGGCCGCCCCACGCGCTGCGACCAGACGACGCTGCCCATGCGAGGACCGCCCGCGGCGGTCGGCGACGTCTTCACGGCATGCACGCCGCCATCACCCGAACAGGCAACGACGAGGCCGTCGCCGATCGCCACGTACTCGAGCCGCCAGCCGGCCGAGTCGAACGGGATCTGCACGACCCACTCACGGGTGAGGCCCGCACGCGCCGCGACGAGCTCGTCGCCGGCCGTACCGCAGAGCAGCGTGCCGCCAGCGAGGGCGACGGCCGACGAGATGACCACCGCCGCGACGACGGCGGCGCGAACGGGCAGGTGGCGGTGCATGGGGCGAGTGTCCTGCGGGCGGAAGAGGCTGCCGTGACCACGCGGCAGCGCAAGAATAGTTCGCGATCGAAGCCCCGCAAAAATGCTACGATTCCGCCGATCGTGCGGGTCATAACGACCGCCCGCACCCACCCCGGAGCCCCGCCACTCGATGCCGTCCGCCGCGAAGTCGCCAGGATCCAGGGACGCCGCGGCGGTCGTGCTGGGCTATCTCAACTTCTCGTCGGGCACGTTCGACCCGGCGGCGTGGAAGGGCCTCAACGAGCTCTACGCCGCGATCGAGCCCGAGGCACCCGACGGCGGCGTCACCGAAGGTGCCTCCACGGCCGCCGCCGTCGCAACCGCGCTCCGCACGCGACTGGCCGCCCTCGAGGCCGAGGCTCCCGCGTTTCGCGACGCGGCGCAGGCCCGCTGGGCGATCGACGTCGCGTTCGAAACCCTCCTGCCCGCCTACCGCCGCCATCACGCCGACCTCCTCGAACACCAGCCCCCCGGCGGCATCGAGCGGCCGTTCCTCGTGATGGCCGCGATCCGGGCACTGCTCTCGGAGGGCTCACCCGACGACGACCGCGACACGGTCGTGCAGCGCACGATCGACCGGCTCGACGACTATGTCGGCTGGCGGCCGCTGGCGGTGCTGGAGAACGGCCGGCTCTCCGAGCCCTACGCCCACGAGCGGGTGCGGCCGATCCCGCTGTACGTGGCCGGCGCCGGCGTGGCCCACGGCCGCTATGGCGCGCTTGTGTCGGGTGCGATCTCGATCCTCGGCGGGGTGCCGGCGGAGCTGTTGCGCGCGGCCGACTTCGAGCTCGAGGCGCTCGAGGAACTCGCGATCGATCCCCGCGCGTTCGACTTCCTCCATCCCGCGGCCAGCCGACCCAACTACTTGTTCGGACTCTGGGATCCCGCGCGGATCGACGAGCGCGGCCGCTATCGGCGGATGGTGGTGCAACAGGCCACGCTCGACGGCATCCTCTCGTGGCCCGAAGCGGCCATCATCGCCGAACACACCCCCGCGACCGCCGCCGAACTCCGCTGGGAGTCGTCGGCCGTGCTCGCCGGCGTGATGCTCATGGCCAGCGGCCTCTCAGGCCACGGACCCGGCGCGATCCAGGCGGGGCTGCCGCTGGCCGAACTTCTGCCGCGGATCGCGAGCTACCGTGACGAGTTCTACCGTCGCCTGCTCACGAGCCTGCCGGACGATCACCGCCGCCGGCTCGAGGAAGAGGCGCGACTCGTGCGGCAGCCGTTCGGCGGCGTGCGGCGGCACATCAACGCCATGCTCGCGGGCCGCCGCGCCCGGCAGGTGGAGCACGTCGCGCTCGCCGCGGTGTTCGCGCGGCTGGGCCGGGCCGATGCCTCGGAGCGGCTCGTGGCGGCGGTGCCGGCGGCGGGCGCGCGGATGTTCGCGCGGATCACCGGTCGCGTGGTCGCGGCGCAGCAGGCGGTGTGGCGCGGTGCCGACGCCGACGCCGCGGTCGCGCACCTCGACGCCGCGACCGACCTGCTCCATCGCGCGGTCGCCTGCGGTGCGGCGGTCGATCCCTGGAACATCCTCGGCCTCTCGGGGCAGTTCCCGCTGCACGAGCCCGGCGGCGAGAGCCTCCCCGATCCGCGGGTCGATGACCTCGTGTCGTCCACGGGCTCGATCCTCGAGGGCTACGCGACGGCCTGGCGGCAGGCGAGCCTCGCCGGCGCGGACGCGTCGGCGATGAAGGCGGCGGCGTCGATGGAGCGTCTGGCCGCGTGGTGGGACCGGCACGCCACCACGACCGTCTCGGGCGTGCCGCACCTCTCGGGCCGCGAGTGCGTCGAGTCGGCGCGCGAGGTGATCGCATCGCTCGAGCGGCGACGGGCAGACGCCGCCGAGCCGCCCCCCGCCGGCTTCTGGAGGCGTGAGGTGGCGTCGTTCTCCTCGCCGCGCACGCACGCGCAGGCGGCCGACGCACTCCTCGACGAGGGCGATCTCGATGGCGCCGCCGGTCTGCTCGTGCACTGGGCGTCGCTCCTCGAGGGGGAGGCGGTGGAACGCAGCGGCGCCGTGTGGCTCGCGGCGGCGACCCGCTGGATCACCCAGGCCGTGGCCGACCGCTCCCCCGCCGGCCGCTCTCGGGTGCGCCGCTTCCTGGAACTCGTCGAGGCCAACACCGGCGCGGTCATGGATGTGATCGAGGCGGCCGCCGTGGGGCGGGCGCCGGGCGACGCTCCACGCGAGCCGGCCGGCGACGACGACGATCAGCCCGACGCCGAGGAGCGAGTCGCTGCCGCGTACGAGTCGATGGTGTGGCGCGACTCGACCGACGACGGCGTCGATGGCGGCATGCTCGACGTCGAGGGCTCCGGTGGCTCGACACTCGGCGGATTGGCGGCGGTCGAGGACGCGGCCGAGTTTCTGCGCGGCGTGTTCCGGCTGTTCCGCGAGGCGGTGACGGCGTGGTGCGTGATCGATGCCGCCGATGGCTCGACGGTGGCTCGCGAGGAGCTCGACTCGGTCGTCGGCTGGCGGCACACGCTGCGCCGGCTGCGGCGGACGATGGTCCGCGCCGCCACGCTCGTGGCCGCACACGACGACGACCCACCGCCCGGGATGCCGCCGCAGGAGTTCGACCGGCTTCGATGGCAGCGCGACGCCGCCGCCGAGCGGCTCATCGAGGCGGCGCTGCAGGCGGGCGAGACGCTCTGGACGATGTCGGCCCGGCTCCATCTCGGCACCCCGGGCACCGCCGTGGCTCGACCCGCGAGCGTGGGCGGGCTGTTCGCGGCGCTCGTGCGCGGCGATGCGGCCGACGCCGACGCCCGATGCCGCACGGTGTGCGACCGCCTGGCCGGCAAGCCCGTGCTCTACGTGCCGCTCTCGCGCGGCGGACGTCCCGACCGCATCGTCCGCGCCCGCACGCGGGAGCGGCTCCTCGAGCGGCTGGCCGCGTCCCTTCCACGGCTGGGGCTCGTGCGGCAGGCGGTCGCGGTTGTGCAGCTGGCCAAGGCGCTCGAGAGCCGCCGCCCGCCGGGGGCCGCGAGTGTCAGCGAGTTCGACCGTGTGTTCGAGGCGGGCACGATGGCGCTCGTGGAACGCATCGTGGAGAGCTCGGCCGACGTGCCGGGCGGCGCGCCCGTGCCGGCTCGGATCCTCGAAGGCCTCTCGCTGCTCGTGCCGCAGCTGCTCGACACCTGGATGACCCACGCCCGCCAGCTGCGGCTCTCGGTGCTCGAGCGGGTGCGCGACGACAAGGCCTTCGCCGCCGTGCGCGAGTTCGTGGAGCGCTACGGCTCGGGCCTGTTCACCCAGCACCTGCTCGCGCCGTCGTCGCTCCGCGGCATCCTCCGCGGTGGCGTGCGGAAATGGCTCGAGGAACTCGTGGAACGGTCGCTCGGGCACGACGAGCCAGACGCGGCCGCCGCCCGGCGGCCGCAGCGGCTCATCGACGACCTCGCCTCGGGGGCGCTGCCGATGAAGCAGGCGGCCACACGACTGCGGCTGGTGCTCGAGAGCATCGCCGAGAACCATGCCGAGTATCGCGACTGGAACTCGACCACCACGCAGTCGGATCGAGGCGAGTGCCTGCACATCCTCCTCGACTACCTGCGGGTGAAGGCCGAGCACGACCGCATCGCCTGGACGCTCCGTCCGGTGAACATGGCCCACCGCGTGCTCGCCCGGCGCGGCGCCTCGGCCGCGGCCGAGGCCTGGCGGGAACGGCTCCGCGAGGAAACCCGCGACACCGCCGCCGCGCTCGTGCAGAAGCTCACGCAGCTCGAGGGCCACTGGAGCGTGCGACTGGCAAGCATCTCCGACCGCGTGCGCCGGCCGTTCACTGCGGCGCTCGAGCAGGACGAACTCGAGGCCCTCGTGGAACCGGCGGTGGCCGAACTCGTGCACGGCGCTCCGGCCGGCGCCGGCGCGGCGCTCGAGGCGAAGGCGACGTCGTTCCTCGGTGTCGCCAGCGGCTCGGGCGTCGAGGTGCCCGACTGGCTCGAGCGGCTGGGGAGCACCGTGGACCGGGCGATCGAGCGGCACGACGCGGGCCCCGCCGCCGGCAGCGCCATCCCACCCCCCACGACGCTCGCCGACGGCGTGCCCTGGGTGCCACTGCCCTGGGATTCGCTGCGCTCGGCACTCGCTGGCTGACGGCCGCCGAGCCGCCCGCGACGAGGTAGGATTGAGGGTTCCCCCGGAATCCCCCAATGAGCCTCCGTCCGCTTCGCGCCTCCGAACATCTCCACGAGGTCCGCTACGAGATCCGCGGGGCGCTCGCCCGCCGCGCCGAGCAGCTCGAGCGCGAGGGGCACGAGATCGTGAAGCTCAACATCGGCAACCCCGGCGCCTTCGGGTTCCGGATGCCGGAGACGATGCGGGTGGCCATCGTCCAGAACCTCCACCAGGCCGACCCCTATTCGCACCAGAAGGGCATCTTTCCGGCCCGCGAGGCCGTGGTGATGCAGCAGCAGAACCGCGGCATCATGGACGTGACCGCCGACGACGTGTTCATCGGCAACGGCGTGTCGGAACTGATCATGCTGGCGATGCGGGCCCTGCTCAATCCGGGCGACGAGGTGCTCGTGCCGAGCCCCGACTATCCGCTCTGGACGGCGTCGGTCGTGATCCACGGGGCCAAGGCGGTGCACTACCCCTGCCGTCCCGAGCGCGGCTTCGTGCCCGACCCGGCCGAGATCGAGTCGCTCGTCACCGACCGCACCCGGGCCCTCGTGGTCATCAATCCCAACAACCCCACGGGCGCCGTCTATACGCGCGAGGTCATCGCGGCCCTCGCCGACCTCGCCGAGCGGCGGCATCTCGTGCTCTGCGCCGACGAGATCTACGACGAGATGCTCTACGACGGCGCGGCGTTCGAGCCGGCGGCGGCGCTGGCGAAGCGGACGCTGTGCCTCACCTTCTCGGGGCTCAGCAAGGTCTACCGCGCCTGCGGCCTGCGGGTGGGCTGGCTCGTCTGCTCGGGCGAGCGCGAGCACGCCCGCGACTATCTCCAGGCGATCGAACTGCTCGCGAGCCTGCGGCTGTGCTCGAACGTGCCGGGGCAGTTCGCGGTGCAGACGGCGCTCGGCGGCCACCAGTCGATCTTCGACCTCACGCGTCCCGGCGGGCGGCTCCACGCCACCCGCGCGGCGATGCTGGGGGCGGTCGCGGGCAGTCGCTGGCTCACGGTCATGCCGCCGCAGGGGGCGATGTATGCCTTCGTGCGGGTGCATGCCGAGCGGCTGCCGGGCGGGCTCGCGGGCTTCGACGACCAGCGGTTCGCGCTCGATCTCTTGGAGCGGAAGCACGTCCTCGTGGCGCCGGGATCGAGCTTCAACGTCCCCTACCGTGACCACTTCCGCGTCACGCTCCTACCCGACGCCGACCAGATGGCCGACGTCTTCGCGCGGATCGAGAGCCTCCTCGACGAGTACGCCGAGGGTTCGTAGACCGTTCGTCGGACGGGTGCCCGGAAGCGCCTGTGCCCCGTCGCCGGACGTTCGCTGCGGGCATCCTGCCAATCCTGTTCGGCACGCGATTTGCGCGCGATCGACGAGGCATGGTAGGCAGGTTGCGGCGGGTTGCGCTGTCGTCATCAGCACATTATG
>Ga0233425_10005096_pt1 | contig 21209 bp, 15 predicted proteins | sample Watercolumn_Towu_2_FD_181712 | JGI IMG/M metagenome (GOLD analysis project Ga0233425, IMG submission 181712) | Freshwater microbial communities from Lake Towuti, South Sulawesi, Indonesia - Watercolumn_Towuti2014_140_MG | ecosystem: Environmental > Aquatic > Freshwater > Lake | place...
TCAGGAAATTAAGAATCTGAATACAAAACTGGTATTGGGCTATTTCTGGCCGGGACGAGCATTTCCTAAAACATCGAATGACGGCGCATTTTTGGCTGAATTTCAGGTCAGATACAGTTTTTAACTGATCCGCTGGCTAATCGTCTTCAAGCGCTTTTAGCCTGATTAATCTCAATATCAGGGCGGATTTCCTGATCAGCCTTTCTTATTTTGCCGTTTTCAAGAAGATACACCGTATCGACCTTGGCTGCCGCTTCCATGTCATGGGTAATAATGATGCAAGTCTTACCTTGCATTAGATGATCAAGCGCTTCTGACACCAATGCTTCACTACCAGCATCAAGTCCCGTCATCGGTTCGTCCAGAATTAAAATCCGAGCGTTCCTGATAAGGGCACGTGCAATCGAAATCCGTTGCCGCTGACCACCTGAAAGCGTGGAACCGCGCTCGCCGATAACCGTATCATAGCCATCTTCCAGCGCCATGATAAAGTCATGCGCGTTGGCCGCCAGAGCGGCGGCGATAACTTCAGTTTCAGTTGCATCCGGCCTGCCATAAGCAATATTTTCCCGAATCGATGCGCCAAACAACACAGAACCCTGTAAAACTATCGCAATATGCTCCCGCAAGGACTCGCGCTGATAATTCCTTAAATCAAGGCCGTCCAAAAGTATTCGCCCTCCGCTGGGATCGTACAAGCGAAGAATAAGGTTGGTTATCGTTGATTTTCCTGCGCCTGATCCGCCAACCAGAGCAATACGCTCGCCGGAGCGAATGGAAAACGAAATATCGTCCAGTACCTTTTTGTCATTGTTATACTCAAAACTGACGTGGTCAAAAACAATGGCGCCAGTAACGCCGGCGGCGATTAATGCATCTGGGCTGTCTTTAATTTCCGGCTCGGCTGAGAGTATCTCATTAATGCGTTCTGCGCTCACACCGGCTTTGGAAAACTTAGTCAGTAATTTAGCCAAATTCCGTAAAGGCCGATTCATGTTGGTGACATAATTGATAAAAACCAGCACTTCACCCGGAGCCATATGATTCTTTAACACTTCAAGCGAGCCGAAAAGAACGACCGCCCAAACCCCCAATGAACTTAATATTTCCACGGTACGCGTCGCCACCGCTTCCAATCGCGCGGTACGAATACTGTTTTCGAGTGTTAAATTGCTTTCAGTGACAAAACGCTCCTTTTCATAACGCTCCCGCCCAAAGGCCTGAATTATTGAAATAGCCGATAAACGTTCCTGCGTACGTGAAGCGATCGAACCCTCCCGTTTGCGCTGGTCACGTGCAGCGCGTCTAACCTTGCGAAACAAAATATATAAGGCAAAGCAAATGATCGGAAAAATAATCAGCGCCACCAAACTAAGACGCCAATTAACCCAAATCATCACGCCAAACATGCCGATGACGGTCAGGACATGGGCGCTGAAAGTCAATGCCGATTCCGCAAACACATCGCGCAGCGCATTCGTGTCGGAGGTAATCTTGGTCATTAACTCGCCTGATTTCACTTGGGTATGATAAGACAATGACAACTGCTGCAAATGAGAGAACAATTTACGTCTGAGCGTATAAGTAATTCGGTAACCAATGCGTGAGGTTTGGAAAATCTGGCTGTAAGAAAATAGCCCTCTTAACAGGGCGATGACGACAATCCCCGAGGACAAAACCAACAAAGCTAATATTTGATCGCCATTTAAAAGATCATGTAGAACTGGAAAATTCAAATCCAAAGGTTTTTTAAGCAGAACTTGATCGAATATCAGTTTTAAAGGCCAGGGCGATAACAGTTCGCAGACAGTAAAGCCTAGCATGCTGACAGCAGCAATAATTAGATTAGCCTTCATGCGAATTAAACGCTTAAAGACAATTTTTCGGACAGCCTTGTTTTTCATCTAAGCCTTATCACAGGTTTTTCAGCGCAGTTCAGACTGTCTTCAGCCCAGTCTAACAGCTTTGAGATCAAAGTAGTTTTTTCAGGCGCATCAACTCTTATGCAGGTTTTGATTTGCCGTGCGATCATCAACGCAGCCAAATACCAGGCAAATGTTTGTTGGCGGACGGGCCTGCCGCCTGCTCCCGAATAAAGGGCGGGCAATTGCGCCACTAAAGCCAGCGTTTCCGGCAAGCGATCGCTATGGTGCAGATTTCGCAAGATCAAGCGCGAGCCAAACCAGGCGAGATCAACACAGGGATCACCCTTGCATAAGGTATCCAGATCAATGAAAACCAGACCATCCTGGTTAAGGATGAAATTTGCAATATGAAAATCACCATGCAAGGTTACCGTCGGATTACCCTGTGCCCAGGCTATGTGCTCATGCAGGCGGCGAAAACATTTTTCAGCCCGACAGGCCAATTCAGGCACCAACGATTGCATCCGGCGTAGAATCTTTCTTTCGATAAATGCCAATATTTTTTCGGGCGTGGCGTCGGATAGATCAGGCAAATTCTGTTCGTGCAAATAAACCAAATTACTGATGACTAATTCAACCAAGGCATCCAATTCACCTGTTGCTAAGGCCTTTTCAAGATTCTGCCCATCCACGAAAGACTCCCAGCAAGCGCCCAACTCCGCATCGTAAGCGATCGGCCTGGCCATTTGAAACCGGCGGCGTGGATCATCCCATAATAAACACAAGCGTTTATGGGTCATTTCAGCACGCTTTTCATCTTGAATTTTGCCGAAATAACGCGTGCCACTTCGGTGAAAATGATAACTCAATGCACATCGCTTTCCCGATTGATAACTGAGCATTTGCCAATCTGCTGCGCGGGCATCTGCTTCAGATTCGCCCAGCAATCGAGCGACTCTGCTTAAATCAAGCATCGCGCCAAGTCCGGGCAAACCGGCATCTTCCGGAAAAATGCGCACAATACCCTGCCATGCTTCAAGCAATGCGATACGGCTCGAATCTATCGCTTCGACCTTGACTTGGTTAAATTTATCTTGAATATCGCTTGCCGAATAAAAATTGACTTGAACAATTGTCATCGTCTTTTCTTCTGCTGGCGATAAAAAGCGTCCCAAGATTTTTAAGGAGCGGCCGGGAACATGATGAATATCGAAAGTTTCAAAAATTTCAGCAAGTTCTACATGCGGGAATGCCAGTCTGATTTGTTTGGCCAAATCGTCCGGTTGACAAAGTCGTTCCAAAATAATTTCCGCCCATTGAAATGATCGGGAACGAACGCCATGCTCAGGGTCATTGTGGATGCCGTTTTCTGCCAACGATTCTCTATTCCAAAGGAGGTTCATAGGATTATCTCGGAATTTGACTGAGTATTATCTGTATGAGATAAAAAATGGTAACCACTCGATAAAACAGCAACATGTCCCAAAGGATTATATTGATAGCTTGCTTCGAAAATGGTCCCATTAGCCGGCTTATACCCGCCGGAACTAAAAATGTCGTCAAACGCCTGGTTTTGTAAAATTCCAAATAACATTCTTATGCTCCAATAGTGGCTGGCGATGACCAGATTTTGTTGCATTTCCAGCAACTGCGTCATCGTTTGATAAAATTCTCTGACTCTGAGATAAACATCGTAGAGACTTTCGCCGCCAGGCAACCGCCGATGCCTGTAGTCTTTCCGTAATTTGAGTTCAAGCTCTGACTTTAGGCGACCTTGATAGGCGCCATAATCGATTTCATTGAGGGCGCCAGTCGTTTGCAGTAAAAGCCTTTTTTGTTCCGCCAAGGGCTGGATCGTGGCGATCGCACGGTTAAGCGCGCTGCAATAAATCGCTTGAATAGACTCATCCTGAAGAACTTTGGCTATTGCCATGGCCTGTTGCTGTCCGATAGGATTGAGGGGCAAGTCTTCCTGACCAACATAATGATGGCCATTGCCTGTTGTTTGGCCATGACGAATAAGAAAGATTTTTCCAGTTTGCATTACAGACCTTTTGGGTAAACTTCCGAAAGCAACCTCTGGTAGCATTGATGCGCCTGCTGGCCAATAGAGCGATATGAAAATTGCTCAGCCCGGTTTCGGCCTGCTTGAGATAGATTTGAAATTAACTGCTCATTGGTAAGCAAACGCTCGACGGCTTTGGCAAGTAAATCCGCGTTATCCGGCGGCACCAACAAGGCGGTTTCATTTGGAATGACAACTTCCAGTATACCTCCGACATCCGTTGCAACAATGGGAAGCCCCATCGCCATCGCTTCGACCAAGGCAAGACCAAAACCTTCCCAACGCGAAGGCATTAGCAAAATATCTAACAAGCTATAAATTCGTGGTATGTCGCTCACGTAACCCAAAAAACGTACATTATCCCGAATACCCAATGCTTCAGCCTGCTTTTGCAAATCCGCTAACATTCCGTTCTCATCAGGGGCTCCCGCGATCAGGAATAGGGTTTTCGGATAAGACTGTTGAATAATAGCGGCAGCTTTAAGAAAAATATCTTGCGCTTTCTGAATACAGATCCGGCCTACTGTCCCTATAAGTTTGTAATCAAGCGGTATGCCCAACTCGACCTTGATCGATGCCCGGTCATATTTTGTGTTAAATCGCTCCAGGTCAATACCGTTTAACAACACTTCGATTTGTTCTTTATTCATTCCGATTCTTTCTACGGCATGATTGGCGACTGAATCCGAACAAGCGAAAAAATGATCGGTGCTGCTTGCTAACTGCTTTTCATAAATTAGACTGTCGTCTTCCGCCCATTTGTTATCGTAATAGTTGTGATAATGGGCAATCATTTTCAGGCCGGTCTGGCAACACAACAACCCGGCCAATCGGCCATAAATATTGGGTTTGTAAGAATGCGTATGCAACAGGTCAATCCTATCTTGCAATAACCAGTGCATCATCTGGCTAACGACATAAAATTTTTTCTCGTCCCGGTCAGGGCAACGTACCGTCACGCCTATCTGTTCGAAATAATCGCTCAATTGTTTTCTAGCCGCTGAATTATCGTCATAACTTTTCAAAACATATAGGTAAAGTTCATAAGTATCCTGAGGCACTGACCGCAACAATTGATAGGCGACTTGAGGAACGCCTCCCAGTCCAAAACTGTTGATGACATGCGCAACTCTCGGTTTCATGACTTTGAATCCTTTAAAGACAGGCGCATTTCGCATTCGGTTAACAACTTATCAACCCGATTTTCCCAATCCTTCTGTTTCAGGCGAAATGCCTTACAAGCCAGACGAAGATAGGTCAATGCCTGATAAAGGTTGATATTGGCTTCGCCAACCTCCGGCATCAACGAACGATAACCTTGCAAAAAAGCGGCCCCGGCCGAAAGCGATTGAGTGGGTATTTTGACTCTCAGATAAACCAGAAAATTACCGACATCCAGCGCCGGATCGCCTAACGCATACATATCCCAATCGATCAACCAAACTTTGCGCTTGCCGCAGAATAATTGCCGCAAATGAAAATCGCGGTGCAATGGAACCGGACCAAATTGGGGCTGGAGCCGATTCCCGGCGTCGCAAAGTTTATCGACGATGATTTTGACTCTACCCCCCTGTTCTGACAACTGGCCGACCAAAGCCAATGGATGCGGCATAATTAATTCGGACAAATGATCATCCAGCGTTTTAACTTGGCCATATACGGGTGGCAACTGATGCAGTAAGGCGAGCGCCTTACCGGCCAAACGCAAGTAATGCTGGTAACAACGACTGTTGATCAACTCGACAAAGGAACGATAACCAATCCATTTCAGCATTAATAGTCGGTTTTCAGCAGAGTAAAACAATGGTTTGGGGATCGCTAACGGTGCGTTTTCGCGCTTTGCTAACTCGTCATGCAGCGACTTCATGGCCAGATAACAGTGCCGGCCAATTTCCGCGTCAGCATAATATTTTCCAACGGCTTCGATTATCTGCTTAGAGCCTTTGACTCGCTCAGGCCAACACCGGTAATGTGTAACCAGGCGAAAGCCGGGCGTTTCGCTCAAAGTGCTGCATTGCCACTGCCAACCGTCACCCGAGCCCACATACTGGAGCAGGCTTTGCGCTCCTGCTTCAATACTGGCGATCATGAGTTTGCCAACTCAACCAACTTTTGTGCCGCGACCTGATTGCCTGTGTAAATCGTGTCGTTTGTATAATGCCGCCGCAAATCTGTTAATAAAGCAGGTTCAGAACATAGTCTGACAATCTGATCCGAAATTTTTCGGATTTCATTTTGCGTATAAACAAAAGCCAAACCTCTCTCCTGAAGCTCCAAAACCCGTTCAAATTGATCATCATAATTTCGGTCGCTGGGCAAAAAAATAGCCGGCGTTCTAGCTAATCTAATTTCATTGACAGTGTTATAACCGCCTTCAGCGATAACTAAATCGGAAATGGCTAATAGATTGACCATCTCGCTCTCGCTATCAATCACTTCAATGCCTTCCATCCCAGGCAAAGGTGCAGTAAAGTTTGGGCCTTTAATCACAAGATGCCTGAGCTTTGGAATGTGCTTAGCGATATGACGATGAACATCAAAAATAACTGTAAAAAAAGCTCGCGCCTTATCTTCAAAACCACCGCCGCCCACTGTCGAAGTCAGTAAAAACTCCCCCGGCTGAATCCGGTATATGAGGCGAAGTTGTTGTTGAGCCGCCATCTCAGCGTGCCTGATGATCGGGCCGGTGAAATAAGCTTTACCCATAAAAGTAGGCGGCAATGGATAGCCAAATTCATCCTGCACATGCGGAATTAGAATCAAGTCAACCGAGTTTAAAAATGGATGCTCAAAGATTTCCTTTTGCCTGTCGGGTTTGCATTTGCGCATGATATAGGCGGCTCGGCCCGAGCAAGGCGGGGTATCAGCAGCCTCTTTTGGCAATAAGGTATCGTAAATGACCACATCGGGTTGAAAGTCATTAATCACACTCGCCCAGTGACTGTTTCGCTCATGATCTTGCTCGATATAATAACGAAACTGTTTGCCACAGAGTTCTGATGCCGATTCGCTGCGGGTATAAAACAAAATCTCGGCGCCGTCTGTCATCTTGCGAATTTCCCGAGCAATATTCAAACCGCGCATCAAATGCCCAAGCCCACGGCGATTATGGGCGTTAAAAAGAAAACGTTTCGTTTGTTGTGTCATTTCATTAAATTGGGGATGAGTTTGCTTAAACGGTTCTGTACCTGTTGATAAGCCAAAGGCGTAAAACGGTCTTTTTTCAGAATAAGCGCCAGATAATAGATTTCCGCACAAACCAGATGCCAAACTAACATTTTGCTATCGATGGCCTGTCCGGTTTCTTGTTGATAGCCCGACAAATAAGCCTGCGCTGCTGCCGGAATCAATCCAGGCTGTTTCTGAAATAATGGCACGTCATGACTTAATGAAACTATAAATAACGCCATGTCCTGATAAGGATTGCCGGTGCCGGCCAAATCGAAATCAACCACCGACCAGCCTTCTGAATGACGCAATATCTGCGAACAGGCAAAGTCTCCGTGGCAAAAAATCGCCGCGACAGAATCCGTCTTTCGTTGTTCTTTATGAAGCCATTGTCCAACCTGAGCGATAAATAACGCTGTTTTGGGCAAGTAAAAGACAATTTCAGCCAAATCGTTCGAAAGGTTTTTTTGAATGCCATCGCGATCCCATCGTTTTTCCTTGGCAAACGGCAGTTTGCCAAGCTCAGCATGCAGCTTTCCAATCTCGGCCATTCGGTTTTGATAATTTGCAGAATTCAGTAAATTAGTAATTTCTTCTCCAGGTACACGCGTTTGATAAAACACGCCAAAATCATTATCCAGACCTTCTGCCCGGGGAATGGCAAAGCGAATATCTTGGCAAACCGCCGAAATTTCTGCCAACATCAAATAACCTGCCTGAGCGCGATTCCGTTTCTTTAATTTTCCAATCAGTGGTGACCGATTGTTTGACCTGGGCTTTAAAAAAGTCATTCTCCTTAACGGCACATAGCGCAATACCTTGACAGCATGATTTTCCGGTGCATTGATAAAGTCGGCCAAATGAGCCAATTTAGGGTCGTCCGGAAATTCGTAGACCTTTGCCGTTCCGTTTTCAGCTGAATAATGTAAGCTCCAGGCATAATGCCCTCCAGGCAGTTTCGGATCCGGATACTGGATCGAGTAATAAAACCGGTCTAATAGCCTGCCGTCATCTGAAAGCCTGGTTTTGATTTCTGCATGGATGCTTACCCCCAAACCTTTTTCAAATCTGACCATCAGTTCATGGCAAGCCTTTGATTGATGTATGATGCTTTCAAAACCGACGACCTGAGCATAGAAAGGATGGTCGGGTAACAAAAAACTGAACGCCGTTCTTTTTTGTTGCTGTCTTGATTTAATTAACGCGTCCATTCAACATCAACTCCGTTTGAATGCTGGTGAACAGAATTGCCAGACAAGACCAACGAACGAGCTGATTGCGCTGAAGCATACAACATACCACTCTCCTTACCGCTACGGCAGGCAAGAAATTTGCCTTGAAATGACAGCTCCTGATTTTCAAACAAATCCGCTGCATCATCGTGGATGATGAACTGATCACGGTAATTTTCTCCATTGATCGTTAATTCGACAGCAAAATGACTGGGCCCATTGCTCTTAGTCAACATTTGAAAAGACTCAACCGCGAATTTGCCGGTGCCGAGGGGCGCGACAATTGAAGCAAAGGTTTTATTTCCTATCCCGGTTTGAGTAATTGACAATATTGGCGCTTGTTGTTTAACACCATAATAATGCGACACCCAACCCGGTTTTATTGCCCCGGTAATATCTCCGTTGATTAACGAACGGATTTCGCACTGGTCGGTAATCAGCTGAAGATGGCCGGTCTTGGACTTTATCACGGCATCTGTTTGGGCTGGCAAATGGAAATTTAACTCATAATGATGATCAACAGCATCGTCGGATAACAGCCGATCCCATATAAACAGATAGGCATGTCCCATATAGACGAAAAGACGTTCATGCCGTGGACTGTAATTGTGACTGGCGGCTCGGGCGGTAATCCAGTCCACAGATCGCCCCAGATGATAATTCCGTTCTTCCAGCAAGACTTCCGGGCCATGCTTGGTGCGGTTTAAATAACGGGTTTGGTCCTGCCGGTCAATGGTCACCGTATTATGAGCAGCGGTGCTTTTAAAATAGTGCCGCCAAATTGTACCCTCCGCGTCCGGCTCGCCCGAATAAGTATAACGGCCAGGGTCGATAATCCCCGGCTTGCCTCCCACGTAATAACAGAAATTAAATAAATCATAATGACTATGACTACCTTCGCCCAGCTTTCCGCAATCAAAAAAAACATGTTGACGCTGCGTGTAACTGATAGTGTCGACACCCCAGTCATCACCCAAAATGAAATAACCGGATTCACGAAAACAAACCGAAGCGTTCTTGGGCGGCTGGCCCAGCTTGCCAAGCGATGCTCCCCAAAGCAATTCCGGGTCATTGAAATAGCGGCTACCCAACCTGAGCAAATCCAGGTGATTACCGTTATCAGAATCATTGATGAGAGGAATATCTCCGTTAGGCCATTGTAGATATAAGGAAAAACGGACCGCTTTATGTAGACGTTTGACTAATGCGTCGCTCAGAGTAATTTTATTTAATATTGCCAGCTCTAGCATTCGAATCCCTGTTTCCGCCACCAATTGATGGTAATGCGAAGACATTTCGATATGAACGCCATCCTGTTGAAAATCGGTAAGCAGATTTTCACTGAGCAATGTTGTCCCGATGTCCAAAAAATAAGAATGCAAAGATAATTCGGGAAAAAGCACGCCAACCAAATAGATCGAATACACTTGAAAGGTACGATGATTTCGGACAGGTTTGAGGTGTTGGCAGATATAAAGCGTTTCATCTGCCACTCGGGTAAAAAATCGCCGTATAAAACTACCTGAAATGTGCCTATGCCAATCCGTGCTATTGAGCAGCATAAAAGCGATACACCAGGATTCCACCCGCTTTGCTTCGACTTGGGCATCACTTAACGTTATGTATCCCGAACCCATCTCGGCAATCCAGCTTTCAATCAACTGCCGCCATTTTTCCAGATAAACAACCTCGCCGCTATGACGATAAGCCTGAATTAGATCAATCAAAAAATAATGTTTATGAAAGGCAATTTGCCATTCTTTATCGTGGCTCGGATTGGGTTTCCACGAAAAATCAGGATCGAGCTGAAATGTTTCACCGGTATAACAAAAGCGGTTCCTCAAAATGTCTTTCGCACTATTTAGCTGCGCCTCGTTTGCCTCTGGCAGATCAGGATAAACAACCGAATCGCGATACGCAAAATAGGTGACCAGCTCATGATCCGCCAAAATCGCGATGGTTTCGATCCATGGCAGACCTTGAACATGATCTGGCGCAGTGTGACTCGTCAGCATTCAGCCGTGCTCCTTACAGTTAGTCTCTTCGCCAAATCCATCGAAATCCAAGACATCGTTAGCCATAGATCTGTTACCCAAAACCCAGGTTCAATAGCGTGCCGCAAACCTAAGATCAATGTTGGTTCCTTTAAAGTAAGTAGACATCCTGTTAGCAATGATAAAAAATAATTTACAGGCATAATTGGTATGTTAATCTTTCTATTAGACGCAGAAGTTCAAAAAACGCATATAATGATTATTTTTCAAAGTATCCCCACCTCCAGATAAGAGCGGGCGATTTTTTCTATTGCAATGACAAAGCTGGCGGTGCGGTAATCGCGCACGTTTTCAATGCTCAGCAAAACCTGTCTTATTTGCTGATAAGCAAGGCGCATCGTATCATCCAATCCGGAACGCACCAGATCGATTTCATCGGCGCCACGGGTCATTTTCTGCTTTTCCTGATCGGCAATCCGGGTGCCGGTCATTTCTTCCAGCAACGATGCATACTGGGTGTTGCGCAATTCATCATGGCGACGCTCCATGCGGCCAAAGCGGATATGCGATAAATTGCGAATCCATTCAAAATAAGACACGGTCACGCCGCCGGCATTGACATAGATATCAGGAATGATCGTCACCCCCTTTTTAAACAAGATTTCATCCGCCGCATAAGTCACCGGCCCATTGGCCGCCTCAAAGATGACCTTGGCCTTGATCCGGTCGGCATTATCGACGGTAATCTGCGCTTCCATCGCTGACGGCAAAAGAATGTCGCAATCCAGTTCCAAAGCCTGACGGCCGCGTTCATCAAAAACAGCGCCCGGAAAGCCTTTAATCGTCTTGTGTTCAATCATATAAGCATGGACATCTTCAATGGCCAAACCCTTTTCATTGAGCAGCACGCCGTCGCGCTCGATTACCGCGATAATCTTGACCTGATCTTCTTCGGACAAAAACTTGGCCGCATGATAACCGACATTACCCAGCCCTTGTACAACCAGGGTTTTGCCAGCCAATCCTGGTGTTAGCCGGGCTTTTTTGACATCGTCAGGATGGCGAAAAAACTCTTGCATCGCGTATTGCACACCGCGTCCGGTGGCTTCGACCCGGCCGGCGATGCCGCCATGGCCAATGGGCTTACCGGTAACGCAACCCAAATAATTGATATCTTCGGGATGCAACTGCTTATAGGTGTCGGCAATCCAAGCCATCTCCCGCTGCCCCGTGCCGACATCAGGCGCCGGCACATTGGTGGCTGGACTTAAGAAACCTTTTCGTATCAGCTCCATCGCATAACGCCGCGTGATGGTTTGCATTTCATCGCGGGTATATTGGGCAGGATCGATCAACAACGCGCCTTTGGAGCCGCCAAAGGGCACATCCACCAATGCGCATTTGTACGACATTAACGCGGCCAGCGCCTCGACTTCATCCTGATCGGCGTAAGGTGCATAACGAATGCCGCCTTTCACCGGCAGCCGATGTGTGCTATGAACCGCGCGCCAACCGATAAAGACTTCAATTTTGCCTCGAATCTGAACCGGAAAGCGCACTTGCAAAACCGAATTGCAGTTTTTAATCGCGTCGGCGGTTCCTGCATCCAAATTCAAAACCTGCATGGCCCGATCAGCCATTAAGCCAACGCTTTGGCTAAAACTCAAGGCATTATGCGGATACGAACTGGACATGGACAGCACCGTTTTGTGAGGAACTTCACATCAGTATAGCCCAGGGTTCGATAAGTCAAACCGGCGCTTATCCAAGAGCCCTCTAACGAACTAAACGACAGCGCAAATAGCCCGGTATCCGCCGCTCCAGCCAATAGGCTGGTTTACCCGGCGCATAACCGCAAATAAAACCAACATGACCGCCCTGTTGAGTCAATTCAAAATCCACCTGATCTGACAACTCTGTCGGATCAGGCAAAACTTCCTGAGTCATAAAGGGGTCATCGGCCGCTTGTATAATCAGGGTTGGAACCCGAATCGACTTAAGATATTGCCGCGAACTGGATCGCTGATAGTAATCATGCACATCGGCAAAACCGTGCAGCCTCGCAACCACCCGATCATCGTATTGCCAAAACGAGCGAATCCCCGACAAATCGCCCAATGCTTTAATTTTTTCAGCTTCTTCAAAATAACCTTGAGCCTGTAAGTGCTGCAGCTTAATATCCATATAGGCTTTCAACTCTTGCAGTAAATTATTTCGATACATCCTGGATAAGCCGCTATCCAGCCGGGTGGCGCAAACCTCCAATAAAAAAGGCACGGAAACCGCGACAGCGGCAAATAACTGAACTGAATTGCCCCGCTCGCCCAGCCATTTCAACAAAACATTGCCGCCAAGGGAAAAGCCTACCGCACCTAGCGGAGTATCGGGCTCCCGTTGACGCAACCAAGAATAAAAAAAGTGAATGTCTTCAGTTTCACCGGAATGATAACAGCGCGCGGTATTATTCGACTGGCCGCTACAGCCGCGAAAATTGAGCGCTGCGCTGCGCATGCCGTGGTACCGCCATAAGACCGTTTGCAAACCTTTGATATAGTTCGATTGCGAACTGCCAGTCAAACCGTGCAATAAAATAATCACCGGCCCTTGCTTGCGGCCGCAAAAGTCAACATCGATAAAATCTTGATCCGGTGTAGTCAAGCGTTCCCGGTAATAATCAGGCGGCTTTGGCGCATTTCTTAACAGCGCCGGATAGATCGTTTGCAAATGGCTATTGGCCAACCACCAGGCTGGCCTGAAAGTGCTTTGGATTAACATAGGTCAGAAACAAGTTGCAGATTAACTTGCTTGTTCTTGTAGTCGGATAAGTTACAAGCACTCGCTAATCACCTAACACATTTGATCGATACGAATGCCATCCAATAATTCCAATACTTCGACATCTTCGTAGCTAGCCGGGCATTCGACCCGCAATTTGCCGTCAATTTTACGTTGCAATAAACGCTTCTGATCGAAAAATTCGGGTTCGGCCAGTTCGCGGCAACGGCTGCAATGACACGGCACCCACTTGCCAACCAAATCTTTCAGACCATGAAAATTATTATTTAACGCATCCAAATCAGCGGAAATCACGCTGAGCAGCTCCTTGCGTTCAGGCCCGCGCGCGCGCAACACAATTTCGCCGCCTTTGGACGGCACTTCCGCCAGTACCTGGGTGCCATTGCGCTCGAATAAGGCCCCGGATATCCAGCTCAGATCGGGTTGCTCGACAAAACGATGCATCCTAACGATCAGCCGACTAACGATGCCTTTAGGCAAAAACTCATAGCGGTAACGCAAGGTCAGATCGCCCGGCTGCTGCCAATCGGACAATTCCTCCGGTTTCGACGGCGGCAGCAGTTGAGGGGCCAACCAGGAATCGGCGTGGGTATCCGGCAAGCGATAGCAAAGCTCGAATTTCTGCATCAATGCCAGCAATTCTGGATGCATGTCGGCATAAACAAAATCCTGCCAAACCCGTTGATAGTCTGATCTGTCAAAATGTCCCAAATGTTTTTTGACCACTTCATCATCAAGAATATTGAAAACCGCTTCAGTAGCCCAAGTGTTCTGCAAAATCACCGTGCGCGACAGCAAAGGTTCATCCTGAAAATGCAAAAATACGCCTAAATCGTGCAAATAGCGGCTCAAATACAAAGCTTTATCGCGCTCAAACGGCAGGTATTTCCGGTAAATGTCAAAATATTCATTCTGCGAAATAAACGGCTTGTCTTTGGCCTGCAGCTCGATTTCAGCGCGTATCAGCACCCATTTGGCCGGCATTTCCTCACCGATATGGGGCAATTTTTGCGCATAAAACTCAAGATCCCGACGCAAAGCATCCACTGAATCCATATGTTCCAGGTTGCCCCGATAAACGCCTTTGACATTACTGAATTTTGCCATAATGCCTGATTCATCGATAGTTTTGCTGCGACCGCCTTTTTCATTCTGAAAAATCAGCACGGGGCTATGACCACCCAAAAGATCGACCACTTCAAGCCAGTATTTAAATCCGGTGTCATGAACTGTCTTGTCGTCTTTCCGCGTATCATCAAGCAATACATAGAGTGATCGCTTGGTCAAAAAGAACTGATGAGTTGCGTGATAAATTTCTTGGCCGCCAAAATCCCAAACATTCAAGCGGAAGTTATGGCCATTGGCCTGTATAAATTCATGCCGGTGAATAGCGATGCCTTTTGTAGTTTCATTTTCGTCCGGCAAGGGCTTCCAGGTCTGGTATAAACGCCGCAACAAGCTGGTCTTGCCAGCCCCACCCTCGCCGATAATCAGCATTTTGGCTTCATAGATATAATCGGAGCCCTGGATTGCTTTTTCGTGAAAATAATTGATGATGGCGTCGTTGCCCTGTTGAGCAATTTCAACTGGCGGATTCGTTAAAGGGCAATTTTCAATAAAAATGCCATCATGAAAACCCTGCGTCGAACGCCATTGAACCGGCAGATGCGCTTTAATCAAGGGCAGCACCGGCGTCAAATCCGCTATATTGGTATTGGCGATATTCAGCCGCTGCAACTGACTCAAACCTGACAGGGGCGAGAGATCAACCACAGCCGTATTCGCCACATTCAGCTCCTGCAGATGGCTTAAAGCCGACAGCGGCGTCAAATCGGTCACGGAGGTATTCCAAACATTCAGGCGTTGCAGATTGCTCAAATAAGCCAAGGGCGATAAATCGGCAAGCGGAGTATTCCAACAATTCAAGCGCTGCAAATTAGCCAAGCCCGATAATGGCGACAAATCCGCGGCCGGAGTACTCCAAATACTCAAGCGCTGCAGATGAGTTAACCGCGATAATGGCGACAAATCTTTCACCGGCGTGTTGGCAAGATTAAGCCGCTTCAAATTTCTTAATTCCGCCAATATATTAAGGTCAAAATGAAAAAGTAAGCTCGGATCCTGATCCAGTACGGGCACAAGCTCTTGAATATCGACACTGAGCGGTTTAATTCGCCAAGGCGAGACAGCATTCATATTGAGTTTTTTATTTCGTTGCCGTCCGGAATTCGTCGATTTTTTACTGCTGAAATTCATCCAGGCATTGGCAAAGGACAATTCTTCAAGCCAAGTCAGCTCGCTGATTTCAGTCGGCACCTCAGTCAGCCGGCAATTGCCCAAATCAAGAAAAGGAGAACGTGTCTTTTTATTTTTTGCGATCAACTTAAGCGCAAGTTCCATTAGAATTCATTCCGGAAAATTAATGAATAACGATAGCTATTTTGCATTACCCAGGCTTTCGACAGAGTCTTTGACCATCAACGCTTGTAGCTTTAAATTAGGTTATCATAACGTTTTTTATCGATAATCTCACGCAGACTCTTAAATAATAACGCTTTCTTAATCCATAAATTAGACATGCTCCAGGGCATTTAACCAAATCGAAAGAATTGCCTAGCCTTTTTAACCATTTAAGCAAAACTCAGCCAAAAACACCCGCCGAAAAGCCATGCCCCAGCGCTATCGCCATTTATATCTGCAAGTTCTAGTCGCTATTTTTTCCGGCATTTTGCTGGGCTATTTTCAGCCCGACTACGCCATTGCAATGAAGCCGCTAGGCGACGGCTTTATTAAATTGATTAAAATGCTGATTGCCCCTATTATTTTCTGCACCGTCACTACCGGCATTGCCGGCATGAGGTCCTTGGATAAAGCGGGACGCTTAGGGCTTAAGGCTCTGCTCTATTTCGAGATAGTCAGCACCTTCGCGCTGATGATCGGCTTGCTGGTCGTCCACCTTCTGCAGCCCGGTGCAGGCATGAATATCGATATCACCACGCTAGATCAGCAAAGCATTGCCGCCTACGTTCAAACGGCAAAAACACCCGGCGTCACTGACTTTTTGCTGGCGATAATCCCAGCTACACTGATCAGCGCTTTTGTTAATGGCGATCTGTTGCAAGTCTTGCTAATCTCGTTGCTGTTTGGTTTTTCGCTGGCGGCCATGAAAGAAACCGCCGCAGAGTTTGTCAGTTTCCTCAATAAGATTGCGCAAGCGCTGTTCGGCATCGTCGAAACCCTGATGAAACTGGCTCCCATCGGCGCTTTTGGCGCGATGGCTTTCACCGTTGGCAAATATGGATTAGCTTCGCTGACGCCCTTGGCTTATCTAATGGCCAATTTTTATCTGACTTGCTTACTGTTCGTTGTTGCGGTGCTTGGGTTAATCGCCCGTGTTAGCGGGTTTAACATTCTGCATCTTATCAGGTATGTCAAAGACGAGTTATGGATTGTACTGGGCACATCGTCATCAGAAGCGGTCCTACCTCGTCTTATGGCTAAACTCGAACGCTTAGGCTGCTCCCGTCCCGTGGTGGGCTTGATCATTCCTGCCGGTTATTCGTTTAATCTGGACGGCACGGCCATCTATCTGACTATGGCGTCGCTATTTATCGCCCAAGTAACCAACACCGAATTATCCATCGCCCAGGAACTCACCTTGCTGGGAATTCTGTTATTGACCTCAAAAGGCGCTGCCGGTGACACCGGCAGCGGCTTTATTACACTCGCCGCAACGCTAACCGCAGTGCCCGGCATACCGGTTGAAGGCCTCGCCTTGCTGCTCGGCATTGATCGCTTTATGTCCGAAGCGCGCGCATTAACCAACCTCATCGGCAATGCTGTCGCCACAATCGTCACCGCAAGCTGGGAAAATGAATTGGACCGGTCTTTGTTGAAACGCGAGCTTCTCTGGCAAAATCCTGAACCTAAATCTTGAGGCCCGTCATCCGCACAATCACCTCCAGCCCCTGAAAACAACAACATACCTTCTGGAAAATATTGTTGACCCAAGTGTTCATAGGCTTGTTGTCTAAGCAAACCATAACAGCGCACGTCATCCATGCACCAATCGACTCGTGACCTCATAGCCGCCATTAATTCTTCCATTTGGGCGCGATTAAGTTCGGCGGTAAAAAAAGAATATTGAACCAGACCGTTGTTGTGCTACATCACCGGACATTTTATTAACCCCCAACAGACTCTGGTTGACAAGCTAACGGGCCAGTGTTACGTTGGGCACCGAGACAAAAGACGCTTAAAATCGTCGTTAGACTCGTTGATTTTAACAAATAATCGAATTTCAAAGGGGGACGGTCAAATGAAAACGCACAGCAGCTTTCGGCAATTTTTCACCCAAGCGGCATTTTTAGCATTTTTTTTTGCTTTTACCGTGTTTTTTCCGGTAGCGCAAGCTTCAGACCACGCTGATCCGGTTCCGCCCTTAAAGAAAAAAGGGCTGGATGACGGCCTGATTGGCCTTAATGGCCTCTATGGTTTCATCGATGGCGACCGGCTGATTATCATGGTCAACGCCGGACGCGAGCTTATCGACGTTCCCGACGATGTCGCCGCGGCATTGAAGGAGACGGTATACAAAGTCCATTTTGATACCCATACGCCGGTAACTTTCGATAATCTACTGATGCTTCAACGCTTTGGCGGCAGCATAGCCCCTGAAGCGTGGCCAAATATCGCACCAGATGCGTCCATTACCTTCCGCATTAAAAAGGATTCTACAGGCGGAATAAGCGACAAACGCATCGTTTTTCAATCGGAACCCACCGTCACCGGCTTGAGCAATCCAAGCGAAATACAATTCCAGGCCGGCCTGTTTGACGACCCCTTTCTTTTCAACCGCTTTAATAATAAAAACACCTTGGCGATGATCGCAAGCATTCCGCTTTCCTCGTTCGCTGGCAAACCAAGAAACTTTGTCATCTGGGCGGCCGCGCACAGAAGCAACGGAGCCCAGTTTGACCATGTCGGCCGGGCCGGACGGACCCAACAGCCTAGGCTGGAAATCTTGAATACTTTGCCTCCCAGCAAGCACGTGCCGGCCGTTGTCGAAGAACGCAACAAAAACATGATGCAGCAATCTTTGCTAAAGGCAGTTTTTAACAAAGAAGTCAAAGACTTTATCAATCGAGAACTTTCCATCCGGATTCAACAAATTTTTCAAATTCGCCGTTATGACAGTGACATACCCGACGTCATGATTTTAAATCTGGACCGGCCGGTAGGCTATCCAAACGGAAATGTCCCAGGCGACGACGTCGTTCGTTACACCTGTCTTGAAGGCCTCGGCGAGTGCCAATTGTGGGAAATCGCCAGCTTTACCGATGCTTGCCAGCCGCGCAGAACTTATCAAGACAAGCCGCTGCTCAATTCGATGCCGTATTTGGGCGAGCCCTGGACAGCACAAATTTCGAAAGAAGAAATTCAAAGCCAATGCCAGCGCGACCGCGAGCAATTTGTCGAATTCGTGAAACCGGGTTCCCGACTGCAACTAAAGCCCGTCGCAAAATAAACGTCTCTATAATTTAAGCTTGTGCCACTGCTTTAGTTAAAAAATCCGGCGGCTTTTTCTCAAGTCAGAAAAGCCGCCGGATTGATTGCACAAGGCACCGGCAAACACCCCGCGCCAAATTCATTTCTCATGCGCCATCTTGCTCAATTGTTTTGGCTGACTGCAACCATCGTTACTTTCCATAACGCAGTTGCGCATGAATACTGGCTCGCACCCTCGGCCTACAGCGCTCCTATTGGCCAAACGCTCGCGGTGCAAGCTTATGTTGGCTCGGACTTTATCGGTGAACTTCGGCCTTTCGCCCCGACTCGCACCGTCCGCCTGGAAGTACTGGCTAAAACCCGCAAAGACGTCAAATCACAAGCCATTAACGGCGACCTTGATCTCGTTCATCTAAAGGTTGAAGACGATGGCGGCATCTTGGTAGCTTTTGAGACCAATTTTATACAGGTGGAATTGCCATCAGACAAATTCGATGAGTACCTGCTTAAAGAAGGCTTGGACGCTCCATTAAACGCCCGCAAAGCGCTAGGGAACGCTGCAGGCTCAGGCCGTGAGCGTTATTTGCGCTGCGCGAAAACCTGGATCGCCGGCAGGGATAAAGTTCGTGTCCAAACACCGGTCGGCATGCCGCTGGAGATTATCCCCCTCAGCGATCCACAAGTCTCCGGCCAATTAACCGTGTTAGTGCTTTACAACGCGCAACCCATTGAAGGCATCTTAGTGAAAGCCTGGAACCAGCCGTTAGCCAACAGCGCAATTCCAAGAGACCAGATGGCTCGGCAACCGGTCAAATCGGCCGCTCAAGCACGCACTGGCAAAGACGGCATCACTGCGCTACCCATCGACGGACCCGGCGAATGGTTGCTTAGCGCGGTACACATGCAGCCGAGCGCGGATAAACAAACAGCCGACTGGGAAAGCCGCTGGGCTTCATTTACGTTCGCCCGTAAAACTCAAAAATGAATTCAGACCGCTGGCTTTTTTTTGCTCAAATCGGATGTGTCTTGTTCAGCCTGGCAACTTTTGACGTTTTTGCCCATTCCGAGCCATACAGCCACCTCGACATTCGGCTGGAATCCGATCGCGCCCACGGCAAAGTACTGGTTCATATGGTCGATCTCGCTCATGAAGCAAAACTCGAAAAACCCGAACGCCTGCTTGAACCGGCCTTTGCCCAACAGCATCTTAGCCTCCTTCATCAAGTCCTTACTAGCCATGTGCTAATTAACATCAACAATGAGCCTGCCCATCTGCAATGGCTATCGTTTCAAACGGTCGCCAGCCGCCGTTCTTTGGCTTTCGACTGGACAGTCCCGCTGACCAGACCTGTCGGCAAAGTCGAGGTTACGGGTCCGCTGTTTCTCTACGATCCGCCGCATGAAACCTATTTGAACATTTATGAAAACGGCGAAATTCGGCATCAAAATCTGCTCGACAAAACTAATCGTCATGTCGTCTATTACAGCGGCAGCACCCAAGGCCGACTCGAAGTCGCCCGAGAGTTCGCCGCGCAAGGCGTTCATCATATCTTTAACGGACCAGACCATGTTCTGTTTATTATCGCCCTGCTTCTGTCGGGAGGCAGCGTCCTGCAACTACTCAAAATCATCACCGCATTCACAGCTTCTCACAGCTTAACCTTGACTTTGGCCACGCTGAAACTGGTCAATATCTCGCCATCGATTGTAGAACCGGCGATCGCGCTAAGCATCGTTTTAGCTGGCCTAGAAACCTTGTCGAGGCAACACAGACCTCATGATCGCCGCATTCTGCTTGCCTTCGCTTTTGGCCTGATCCACGGTTTCGGCTTTGCCAGCGTACTCGCCGATTTTGGCCTACCTCCAGACAACCTAGGTTGGTCGCTGGCTTCGTTTAATGTTGGGGTCGAAATTGGCCAAGCATGTATTGTTTTGCTGGTAACGCCCAGCTTAATGGCCCTCGCCGCACGCAATGCTATATATGCACAACGCGCCGTTTATCTGGGTACTCTCGCGACAATCGCTGCCGGTGGGTTTTGGTTTGTGCAAAGGGTGCTGGCAATAGGATAAAAGCTCTATTTCGAAGATTCACTTTCCATTGGCGTATTTTGGCTTTTTCGTTATTTGCCACAGGCAATAAAAAAGGCCTTGGCTATTTGCCTAAGGCCTTGAATTATATGGTGGGTCGTCCGCGATTCGAACGCGGGACCATCGCATTAAAAGTGCGGTGCTCTACCGACTGAGCTAACGACCCTGCAAAGTTTGGCAATTATAATGATTTTGGATGTGCTTGCAAGTTTATTTACGCATTCGAATTGCCTCAAATTAAAAGTAACCCAGGCCCTCGGTAACAGAGGGTCGTTGCCTCACATTGTGTGTAACCGAACAGCATCGGATTACAGCAATGGGAAAACACGACCGACGCGCTTATTTACAAGCCACCCAAAAACGCTATCTGTTAATCAACATGCAAAAATTACCAGGGAAAGGGTGAAATCAACATCGAAAAGTTTCCACCCTAATTGTGTCATGATCCGACATTTTGTCGGAGTACCCTGGGGTGTTATCAATGGATCCTATA
>Ga0233425_10005097_pt1 | contig 21203 bp, 15 predicted proteins | sample Watercolumn_Towu_2_FD_181712 | JGI IMG/M metagenome (GOLD analysis project Ga0233425, IMG submission 181712) | Freshwater microbial communities from Lake Towuti, South Sulawesi, Indonesia - Watercolumn_Towuti2014_140_MG | ecosystem: Environmental > Aquatic > Freshwater > Lake | place...
CCCTGATGATCAAAATCCAGAATCAGATTATGGAGAAATACAAGCAGATGATTGTCTGAGATACAGCCATAAGGAAGACATTGTATTCGGAAAGGATAATAAATGCCGGAATTGGATTGGAAGTCGGTCTCCCGAGAATCGAAAAACACACTGTTTGACTATACCTGGAAAGATGTGGTTCTTTATGCCTTAGGTATCGGCGCCCAGTCAGAGGAATTGTCTTTTGTCTATGACAATGTTCCCGGGGGTCTCCAGGTTTTTCCGAGCTTTGCGGCCCTGGCGGCCGGGGGAATAATCCTCGATTTTGTCGAACGTCTGGAAGGTAATCGTTTCCTCCACGGCGAACAACTGATCCGACAATATCATCCCCTTCCTTCCCAGGGGAGGATTAGGACCATTGGACGGATCCGAGATATCTATGATAAGGGTAAAGCAGCGGTGATTATCTTTGAATCCCAAGGATTCGGGGAAGACGGCCGCCATCTCTTCGATGTAGAACACACCGCCTTTCATGTCGGCGGCGGAGGTTTCGGTGGAGATTCGGGCCCTAAAACGGAATCACTGAACCCTCCGGAGAATCGCGAGCCTGATTTCAGTTTAACCGTTCAGATTCCGGAAAATCAGGCCGCCCTCTATCGGCTCAGTGGAGATCTGAATCCCCTGCACATCGACCCGACCTATGCCCGGCAGGGCGGCTTTGCCGCACCGATTCTTCACGGCCTCTGCACCTACGGATATGCCGTGCGGGCCATCGTCAAAGGGCTGTGTGGCGGTGAAGTCGGACGCTTTAGAGAATTCAAAGCCCGTTTCTCCGATGTGGTCTATCCTGGAGAAAATTTGACTACGGAGGCCTGGTCCAGCGAACCGGGACGTTTCATCATTCAGGTGCGCACCGACCGGGCCGTAGTCATCAGCAATGCCTATGCACTGATCGGGGGCTAGCACCGGATCGGCCGCCGCAGCATTCGATGCTTCCTGCACCTGGGGCAAGGCATCTTCCAGATAGCGAAAAAGTCATTTTTATTGTGATTCTCTCGCTGTCACACCCGGCAAGCTCAAGGAAATACGCTCTCTGTTCCTGTTCAACCGAATAAATGTGCTACTTCCTTTACCTAAGCGGAGAAAAAGGTTTAAGACCCTTACTCACTCTTCGGGAAAATAATCTTAAAGACCGATCCCTGGTCCTTTGACAGCGCTATGGTTCCCGATAATTGGGTAACCAGCGCATTGACTAATTGCAGGCCCAACGTCGTCGTATTTTGAAAATCCAGGCCTTCAGGGAAACCGACACCGTTATCGGCCACGGATAGAATCCAATGATTCTTTTCTTCTCGGAGGGAAATCTCTATCCTTCCCTTTCTTCCTTCGGGGAAGGCATATTTGAGGGCATTGGTGATAAGCTCGGTAACCAATAATCCTAAGGGCAAGGCGGTATTGATATCCAAGGTGATATTTTCAATATGCGTGCTGACGGCTACGGCCTCAAAATCGATTTGATAGGACATGAAGAGATGTTCGGAAACTTCCTGAAGATAGGTCCCGAAATCGATCCGGGAAAAATCGATAGACTGGTAAAGTTTGTTATGGATCTTGGCCATAATCCTGACCCGGTTCTCACACTCCCGAAATATTTCTTTGGATTTTTCATCTTCGATCATCGGAAACTGCAGGCTGAGGATACTGGCGATAATAGCCAAGTTGTTTTTGACCCGATGATGGATTTCCTGGAGGAGGATTTCTTTTTCCTTGAGATTTGCCCGGAGCTGCTCCTCCGCCCGCTTGCGCTCGGTGATGTCCTGAAAGGTAACGGCACATTGGTTCGGGCATGGTTGGTAAGCAATAACGGAGTAATAATAATTGAGAAGTTCGGAGCCTTGCTCAAATTGTCGTGATTCTCCGGTCAGGGCCACCTTCCCGTAGGTTCCTATCCAGTCCGCCGCATCCGTTTCTATCCCGGGTAATACTGCGGTAAAACGTTTGCCGGTGACCTCCTCTATCTTTAGCCCGGTGGTTAGTTCAAACCCGCTATTGGCGGTTAGGATGGTCAGATCCACCGGGACACCGTTCTCGTCCTGGACCACCTCAAACAATACAAAACCGGCATTCAAATTTTCAAAAAGGGCCCGGTATCTCTTCTCCGATTCTATCAGGTTTTTTTCGGCTTCCTTCCGTTCGGTGATATCCGTAAACATACCAAAGGCCCCGGAGAAGAGGCCTTGGTCATTAAGGAGAGGGACGGCCCGACAGAAGGTCCAGATTATTCGGCCGTCCTTACGAACCCAGCGGCGTTCATACTCTTCGCTCTGCCCTTCCTTTCTTTGGGTTTTACTACGATTATAGTATTCAAGGTCTTCTGGGTGAAGATGCTCGTCGGCGAATCGCCCGATCATCTCTTCCGGAGTGTATCCAAGCATGTCAGCCATTTTTCGGTTGACAAAGGTTGTGCGATAGTCGCCGTCGACCGCCCAGATTCCCTCATTGGCCAGTTCGACGATTTGGCGATACCGTTTTTCGGTGTGTTGACGGTTTAATTCGGCCTGAATGCGCCGCCGGCGATTGATTAGTAGCGAAAGGATCATCCCGGCCTGCAGGAGGATGAGGAGCAGAAACCCGATCACATAGCCTTTATAGTCTTTCCAGATGGTTGGGGGTTGGTTAATGATCAGACTTTCTACCGGGAGATTTTTTTCACGGCCTCCCCACCGATGGAGTTCCCGCCAATTGATTTTCGGTTTGGTCTCGATGGGCAGGGTCATAACCGGAGCGCTAAAGGTAAACTTCCCGGAGACAATATCCAGGGCCAGGCCGGCGGCCCGGGCACCTTCATCTTCATAACTGATCATGGCCCCGCCGACAACGAGACCGAGGATCTGATCATAAACCCCGAAGACCGGGGCGTTGGATGTCCTGGTCACGGCCTTGGCGACTTCCGCCGGAACAAAGGCCCGGCCGGTTTTATCACTGTAGAGCGCCACATAGACGACAACCGTCTCCGGGGGCAGAGCGCCAAGACGTTGCAGGGTTCCTTCATAGGTCAGGGTACTGCTGTATTCAAACTCCACCTTCCCCTTCCAGGAATCGGTTTGTCTTTTAGCATCATCCTCCCAGCGGCGTTCGTCCTCTCTGTTTCCTACAACAAAAAAAACCCGTTTTGTGTTTGGAAAAAGGTGGAGGGCCAGTTGAAGGGTTTGCTTAAAGTCCAGAATGGTGGGGATCTGAATCATCCGGCGTGAAGACGGTAGGGAATAAACGGTATCGGCTGAAAGGATGGAAAGTAAAGGGGTCGAGGGAAGAAAATTTCGGCCCTCCTTCAAGATAAAATCCCGGGCGGCCCCTTCTACGGTGATGATCAGGTCTATTGGTTTCCGACCGTATTTATTTTGTAAGAGGGTTATCAGTTCCTGACGGTAGGCCGGGCTGTTCTGGCGGATAAGATCCAAGTCCTCCAGATAAATATTTCTACCGGAAAAACCCGCTTTATCCATGACCGACATAAACGCTTCCAGATTTTTTCGATAGGCCGGCAGGTAGAAACTGGCCGAATAGAGGATGAGAATCGATTTGGTTTGGAGAGACGATTCGCTTTTTATTTCGGGTAGCGCGGCCGGCAGCGAAGGGGGCATTACCAAGAGCATAAGCAGGATAACGACCAGGCCCCGTCTGATTAGTCCGCCGGATTGGGAACCATAAAGCTTCATAAGATTATCCTCCCTGAGAAGCATGAATACTGAACGGTTAATGGGGTGAGCCGATAATATCCTCTCATTCTACTCAGCGGATTTCGGACATACTGGTTCACTATCCCGAAAATCTCGTTGTTATCTTTTTATCAAACCAAAGAACTAAAAGAAAGATAATTTATTAAGGACCGCTTATTGCTCTCGGCTATTATTGTCCTCTAATCGTCCGATAGACCTGCTCATATTCCGTTAACCGCTGCTGCCAGCTTCGGAGTTGGCGATGATCTTTTTGCCAACGCTGAAAATCCTTACTCTGTTTGGCCGGCCAGTTTTCCTCGGGTAACTCCAGAAACGCTTCAGTGGACAGGCCGTATTTTTTTTCTTTTTTCAAAAGCGCCTTTTCCAAACCCTGGCTGATCCTCCGGCAAAGACTGATCTCCCGGCTGAGGGATATTTCATACTCATCGGTGTGCCTGGATTTTCCTCATTCATTTAACCCTTCTTGGGCCATCCAATTCTTCAAATCCTGCAAAGCCCTCTCGGCATATAGCTTTCCGCGAAAACGGCGGGAGACCTTTTGCAGCAATGGTGGAAAAAGACCGAAATTGATATTCATGGGTTGAAATTCTTTCAGCGGCCTGCGGCTCACATGGGCGGCTAAGGCCCCCATAGCCGTAGTCTCCGGCGGAATCAGCAGGGACTTCTCTTTTATTAGTCGGGCGGCATTGATCCCGGCCAAAATACCCATGGCTGCCGATTCGACATAACCTTCCACACCGGTGATCTGACCGGCCAGGAATATCTGGGAATTTTTTTTTAATTGTAAAGTGGGCTCTAAGACTTCCGGGCCATTGACAAATGTATTGCGATGGATGCTGCCCAGCCGGGCAAATACCGCCTGTTCCAATCCGGGAATGAGGCGAAAGACCCTCTCCTGTTCCGGCCACTTCAGTTTGGTCTGAAAACCGACCATGTTGAATAAGGTCCCTTCCTGGTTATCCTGCCGAAGCTGAATCACCGCATAGGGAATGAACCCCGTTTTCGGATCGGGTAATCCCACCGGTTTCATCGGGCCGAAACGTAGGGTATCTTTCCCCCGCTTAGCCATGACTTCTATTGGCAGACAGCCTTCGAAATAGCGCACATCCTCAAAGGCATGAAGCGGCACCTCGTCGGCCCTGAGCAGTTCTTCCAGGAAGCGGGCATATTCCCCTGCATCCATGGGGCAATTGATATAATCGGCACCGCCGTGACCGTAGCGCGATCCCCGATAGGCCTTTTCCATATTGACGGAATCGGCATAAACAATCGGGGCAATGGCATCATAAAAATGGAGATGCCCGGTCCCCAGTAAGCGGCCCAGATCTGCCGCCAGTTCGTCGGTGGTCAACGGGCCGGTAGCCAGTATCAATGGATAATGTTCCGGAAGGGCAGAAACATCTTGGGATTGGATCTCAATCAGGGGATGATGTGAAATGGTTTCCGTAATCCACCGTGCAAATCCTTCCCGATCCACGGACAAGGACTTGCCGGCCGGCACCTGATGCCGCCGAGCCGATTCCATAACCAGAGACCCCCAAAGGCTCATTTCCTCTTTAAGCAATCCGACGGCACTTTCCGGATCGGCTGAGCGCAGAGAATTGCTGCAAACCAGTTCTGCCAGAAAAGGGGACTGGTGGGCCGGAGAATAGCGTAAGGGCTTCATTTCCAGCAGGCGTACAGCGATACCCCGCTTGGCCGCCTGCCAGGCTGCCTCACAGCCGGCCAATCCTCCCCCGACGATGGTAATTCCTTCAAATAGAGTCTCCATACCTTTTGCTTTCTCTGTTTTTTCCCGAAAGCATAATAATCCTCTTCTGAAAAACAAGCAATCATCAAAATGATCTTTACTGAATTACCTTGACTTTTTTATTTCCCGGCATAAAATTGCCTATCTTTGCATCCCGTTTATCTTGATCTGAAGTTACAACACGGTGGATGATAATGGAATTAAACAAGGCCACTTCAAAAAAAATCGATCAGCTGATTGATCTTCTGGATACCATCTATTCTCAAAAAGAACCCTCCCCAGAGCCCTTAATCAAATTGATGGCCCGTTATCAGGAGGTCCTCCCGGAAGAACGGCCCTGGTTTTTCGAAGCGGTGATTCATAATTTTGAGATCAGCAAAGGGGCCATCGAGAAAGAACTCCTCCAGGTCCTGGCCGATGACGGAAAAGATCCGAATCAATGGCGACAGGGTTTAAGCACCTTACGTCGCAAGATCGGCTCTCCCCGCATTCAGATCCTTAGAAATTTTTTGAATATCTCCGGCGGTTTAAAATTCCTTTTGGATATGCGGGCCGATATCCTGGCCGCACAACGGCAAAGCTCTTTAAACCTGCACCCCTTGGACCAGGACATCGCCCATCTTTTCAATCTCTGGTTTCAAGGGGGTTTTTTATTTATCCAGGAAATTACCCTCGATTCCCCTTACCGACAGATCCGCTATTTGAAAGACCATGATCTGGTCCATCCCATGGCCAGTCTGGAAGAAATGGGCAACCGTCTGGGAGCCGACCGCCGCTGTTTCGCCCTTTACCATCGCATTATGCCGGACGAGCCTATTACCTTCATCGAAGTCGCTTTGACCAGGGGAATCGCCACCTCAATCCATGAAATCATTGAGAATAAAAATTCCTCCAACGGCTCTAAAAGATCACCCGACACCGCTATCTTTTATTCCATTAACAATACCCAGCACGGCCTGGCCGGAGTCGGATTAGGCAAGGTCCTTATCTTCCAAGTCGTCGAAACCTTGGAAAAGAATCTTCCAACCATCCGTACCTTTTCCACTCTCAGCCCTATCCCGGGATTCTGGGAGCGTTATCTCAAGCCAATCCTGACAACGGAAGCCACCCCTTTTCGTTTAACTCAAGAACGTCTTTCTGACTTTTTTCCCGACAAAATTCGCCAGCCTCTGATGACTATCGGTCAGACTGTCACGGGAAATCCGAATGAGGCTTTTTTCTCCACCCTTGCTCACCTTTTAAACGACCCACTCTGGATAGAAAATGAGGATCTCCACCGGCTTCTGAAAAAGCCCTTGACCGAGATTGCCTATTTTTATCTGACCCAGGAAAAAGACCGCAGGGATAAACCGATCAATCCTGTGGCTAATTTTCATTTGGAAAACGGGGCCATGGTTTCCCTGAAGAATATCAATTTTGCGGCCAACCGGTTTCAGCGGGGAATGATGGATTCCTGCGGGCTGATGGTCAATTATATCTATTCCCAAAACTGGCTGCAGCAAATCAACCAAACCATGAAATCCTACTTGCCCTGGAGAAGATAAAAAGTACTATTTTAGCTTTTTGAAAAATGGATTAAGGATAGCCCAAGAGGAGGAGAGCGAGGGTCTTGTTTTTGGAGTTGTCCAAAGGTTACCCAACGGGATAATTCGGCCAGAATAGCCAATTTAATTAGGAGCAGGGCCTACACCTCTGCCGGTTTCCCGCTTGGGTGGTGGCCTGCTTTTGAACCCAGGACGGACATTGGCCCGGCAAAGAAGCTGAGGAGTAAATAGTGGACATTCGGCTTCCGGATGGAAGCCTCTTTCAAAGGTCGACACAGTCGACCGGCACCAAAAACAAAACCCCCGCTCTCCAAGGCATTTATTCTTTGTTAACAGTCTGTGATCCTGGCCTCATTTTTCAAAAAGCTAAAATGATACAAAGTTTCTAACCCTATTGCCTCGAAAATTTATCTCTAACCATTACCTGAGGCTCTGAAGGTTCCCCCGCCCTCCTGGATTCTTAGGCTATACCATCTGAGGATTTATCTCTAACATTTGGTTAAGCGTCTGGGAGTCTTGTTTATTGAGCCGGTCGACTGTGTCGACCTTTGAAAGAGGCTTCCATCCGGAAGCCGACAGGGCCGGATTTTCTTCGCAAGAAGACTTGCTCAGTCCCACTCCTTCGGAGCGGTTCCCGGTTTCCCGTTGGATAACCTTTGGACAACTTCAAAAAACAAGACCCCCAGACGTCTAAATTTCACATATGTTTGGCCAGGTTTTCCTCCCTTGAACGGGCGGGCATAAAGCCCGCCCCTACGGGTGCGGATTGACCAAAGGGTTAGGGGCAGGGTTTGTCCCCTCCCGCTGAAAGTGCGGGCGGTCACCGAATGGTGACCTCTTTAAAAGCGAGGCAGAGCCGAGCGGCCCTATGGCAACTTACTACTATGAATCGCTCGAATAAGGTTTATATTTGGCCCCTTGAATACTGCCGGTTGCGGCAAACCATTCCCGGATCTTTTTTAGGGTCTCCTGCTTTTTCATGGCCCACTCAGGAGCGACCAACTGATCGGCCTTGGGATCGCCGGTCAACCGTTGGATAATCCAATGGGGAGGACAATACTCTAAAAATCGACAGGCCCAATCGACATATTGGTCCTGGTTAAGCAGGTAAACCTTTCCGTCCCGGTACCAATCTTCCAAAACAGTCCCCCGATTGACATACAGGGAATGCAGTTTCAGACCTTGAATATCCATTTCGGCTAAACGCCTGGCAGTGGCAAGACAGTCCTCCATCTTTTCCCCCGGAAGCCCAAGGATGACGTGAACGCAAATATTAAGATTCTTCTTTCGGGTTTCTTCAACGGCCAGTATAAAATCCTCCACCGTATGCCCGCGGTTGATTAAGCAGAGGGTTTGTGAGTGAAAGGATTGAAGCCCGTATTCCACCCAAACCAGGGTTGACTGTTGTATCCCGGCTAACAAATCGAGGATCTCCGGACTAATACAATCCGGTCGGGTCCCCACTGATATGCCGACGACATCTTCAACCCCCAGGGCCTCCAGGTAAAGGGCTTTTAATTTTTCCACCGGACCATAGGTATTGGAGAAGGACTGGAAATAGGCCAGAAATTTTTTAGCTCCATAGCGTTTCCGCAAAAAGCGCTGTCCCTTAATTATCTGCTCCCGGATTGAAGGAACCTGCGAAAAGGCCCCGGACCCGGACCCCTTGGCATCACAATAGACACACCCGCCGCTTCCTTTGGTCCCGTCCCTGTTGGGACAGGTCAATCCGGCATCCAGGGATATCTTTTGAACCCGGCAGCCGAAGAGACGGTTTAAATAGGCGCTATAGGTGTTATAAGGTTGATGGACCATGGGAATAAATTGTAACATACCGAAGAAGAATTGTGGTATACTTAATTGAAAATACAGTTCGGAGTTAAGAGTTCGGAGTTCGGAGAAACTGTATAATTACCTCTTATTGAACCCACCTTATTCGGGACAGGTAAATTATATTGAAAAAATGTCCAGGACATATTAACGACGACGGCAACAAATGAAAAAAGGTAAAAAAATGGAGCCAGAAGAATTTCTTCCCCCTTTATTTGTTCCCATATGGGAATTGGATACCCGCCTTCGCTGCCTGCAAGATATGATGATCCATGATGGTTTGGATGGGATCCTGATTACTCAGAATGTCGACCTCTTCTATTTTTCCGGGACCATGCAGCCGGGATACCTGTATGTCCCCAGCCAGGAAGAGCCCCTCCTGCTGATTAAAAAAAATATCGAACGGGCTTTGGAGGAATCGCCCCTGCAAAATATCCTTCCCCTTGGCTCAGCGAAAGATATTCCCGCAGCCTTGGTCGAGGCCAATCTTTCTCTTCCTCCGATCCTCGGCCTGGAGATGGATGTCCTGCCGGCGAATATTTATCTCCAGCTCGTTACAATCTTTCCCGAGGCACGAATTCAGGATGCCTCCATTTTAATCCGCAAATGTCGTTTATATAAATCGCCCTGGGAGATTGAAAATTTAAAACGGGCCGGACAAATGATGGACCGAATGGTCCGGGAGGTTCCCAATATCCTGCGCCCCGGCCTGAAAGAAATCGAACTGGCCGGCAGGCTGGAGGCCTTTCTGCGCCGGGAAGGCCATCAGGGATATATCCGCTCCAGGGGATTTAATCAGGAAATCTATTATGGTCATGTCCTTTCCGGCCCTGAAGGGATCAAGTCCTCCTATATCGATTCTCCTTCGGGGGGGACGGGGGTCAGCCCGGCCTTCAGCCAAGGTCCGGGGTTAAAACCAATCCGCTCCGGGGAGGCGGTCAGTATCGATTATGTGGGTTGTTTTAACGGATATTTTGTGGACCAGACCCGCATGTTTTCAATTGGAGAACCCCCTTCGGCGGTTAAAGAGGCCTACCTGGCAGTCATCCGGATTCAAGAATCCTTAACACTGAAAGCACAACCGGGTATTCCAGCCGAGCAGGTCTATTATTGGGCCTTGGAAGCGGCTAAAAAAAACGGATACAAAAACCGCTTTATGGGCATCGATCCGGTCCAGGTCCCTTATGTCGGCCATGGGGTCGGTTTGGAATTAGACGAACTCCCTGTGATCGGGAAAAAATTTAATTGGCCATTGGAAGCCGGGATGGTCTTTGCACTGGAACCCAAGATTCTGCTTCCCGAATACGGGTTGGTTGGAATAGAAAACACCTATCTGATGACTGATACCGGTCTGAAGCTTCTCACCACCGCCCCAGAGGATTTCCAGGTTTTATAATTTAAGGTACATGGTGTACGGTGCAAGGGTTAAGGGAAAATTTTCCCCCTCAAGTCATTCCCTTATACCTTACACCTTTACCCTTATCCCTTAATTGTTGGAGTATGAACCATGCCTAAACAAATCGTCATTATCGATGCCGTGGCCAACACCCCAACCCGGACCAGCCGGAACCAAAATGAATTTTCAAAATTTTGTAAATGTCCTGTCTGGTCCGGGTCAATATCAGGCTCTCCCCAAAATTCTATCCATTTTGCGAAGAATTTTATTCTTAAGTCACTAAAAAACACCCTGGGGGTAGGGGCCCTCAAGTCGGCCGGCCTGAATTCGCTGGAAGAGGAGGAAAACGACCTATGAAGACAGCCCAATTGAGTACTACGGCCATTCGCCGACTGATTCAGACGGCCACGGCTAAAAAGAAAGCCACTACTGTCATCTCTAATATTTCCCTGGTCAATGTTTATTCCCGGGAGATCCATCCCAATTTTTCAGTAGGGCTTTGCCAAGACCGCATCATCTATATCGGGCCGGACCCAAAGGGGCTGATTGGCTCACGGACCCAGGTCATCTCCGGACAGGGGAGGTTCCTCCTCCCCGGATTCATTGATGCCCACACCCATCTGGACAGCATCTTCACCGCACACAACTATATCCCTTATGCCCTGGCTACAGGCAATACCACCATCATTACCGAAATGGGCACAGTCGCCAATGTCTTCGGCAGAAAAGGGGTTAACTGGTTCATGCAGGAGTCCAGCGGACTCCCCTTAAAAATCTTCTACGTGGCTCCGGTCATGACCCCTCCCTTTCCGGAAATTGAAACCAGCCAGGGAATGAATCCCAAAGAACTGGCGCAAGTCATAAACATGCCCCAGGTCCTGGGCATAGGGGAAGCCTATTGGCCCAGGGTGGTCCATTTGGATCCCCGGATCCTTAACGCCTTTACTCAAAGCCATAAACTTAACAAAACACGGGAAGGCCACGCCGCCGGAGCCCGAGACAAAAACATGTTGGCCTATGTCGCCGCCGGGGCCACTTCCTGTCATGAAGCGACCACCCTGGATGAAGCGCTGGAAAGGCTCCGAATGGGTATGGCCGTGATGATCCGTGACGGCTTTGTCCGGTCGGAGTTGGAAGCCATCGCCCCAATCGCCCGGTCCGGATTGGATTTGAGCCGGCTCATGCTGGTCTCGGACACCTTCCATACGGGTGAGTTGGCCCAAGGGAAAGGAATGAATACCCTCTTGGCCCGGGCCGTAGCCCTTGGATTTGACCCTCTGACCGCCGTCCAGATGGGCACCCAAAATCCGGCAACCTATTTCGGTCTAAAGGAGTTGGGAGGAATAGCCCCGGGAAAAGTGGCCGATCTGATCCTGGTGGATGACCTGACCCATTTTAATTGCCTTAAGGTTTGGACCAACGGCCAGCTGGTTTGGGATCAGGGAACATATTTAGCGCAATCCCCTCCGTTCCGATATCCTTTGGAAGCTGGAGACTCTTTCGCCATGACCAAAGTGGATCCGGAGATCTTCTCCCTGCCTTTCTCCGAGCCGGAGGCCCTGGTCCGAACGGTCAAGGCGGTCAATCAGACCATAACCAAAGAAGGCCGGGTCACCCTTAAGAGCAAAAACGGCCTCCTTCACGCCGATCCCCGGCAGGATTGCCTGAAAATGGCCGTTATTCAACGAATGGACAAAGGTCCAAAGCCCTCCCTGGGGTTTTGCCAGGGAATTGGGTTGAAAAAAGGGGCGGTGGCCACCAGTCTATTCTGGGATGCCAATAACATCCTGGTCATCGGGGTAAGCGATCAGGATATGGCTCTGGCGGTCAATCGTCTTCTCCAAATAAAGGGAGGATGGGTCGTCTCCGAAGGCGAGCATATCTTGGCCGAGATACCCATGCCGGTCATGGGGGTCATTTCCGAAGAGCCCTTGCCGGTCATTAATGAACAAATCGATGCCCTCGAAAAAACCATTCAAGATCTGGGTTCAGCCCTGGAGCGGCCTTTTCTGACTATCCAAACCTTCTGTTTTACCGGATTGCCTTTTATCCGCCTGACCGATAAAGGGTTGGCCGATATCCGCAAGAACGAACTGGTGGACTTGTTTCTCCCCTAACCTTCAGGAGGCCTTCTTTATGCGCTTGCCACATTTTGATTACTATGCCCCGGCATCCCTGGAGGAAGTCCTTTCACTTCTGGAGGACCGTCAAGGAGAGGCACACGTTCTGGCCGGCGGCACGGACCTTCTACCGCTGATGAAATATGGCCTGAGGGTTCCTTCCACCCTCATCAGTCTTAAAAATGTAATTCTCCTGAAAGGGATCAGTATTAGGGACAAAGAAGTGTTTATCGGGCCGATGACTACGCTGGCCCAATTGCAGGACTCACCCATCATCCGGGACAATTTTCCCGCCCTGCACCAGGCCGTTGAAGCCACAGCGGCGCCCCCCCTCAGAAATATAGGCACCATTGGCGGTAATCTGGTCCAGAACACGCGCTGCCTCTATTATAATCAATCAAAAGTTTGGCGACGGGAGAAGCCGCCTTGTTTTAAAACCGGGGGAACCTGCTGCCATGCGGTTCCCAAGGGCACGAAATGTTTTAGTGTGTATTGCGGGGATCTGGCGCCGGCCCTGATCGCCCTTGGAGGTCGACTGTCGATTGAGAGTAAAAACCGCCGGAGCATTACTCCCCTTCCTGACCTCTTCAGCGGAAATGGTTTGGCCCCCTTCAACCTGGCTGATGATTCGCTGATTACCGGAGTCATTATACCTCTGCCGGGCAAAAACAGTGCCTCCAGCTATGAAAAATTTCGCCTGCGAGGGTCCGTGGATTACCCCCTGGTTTCCGCCGCCGCTTCCATTACCCTTCAAAAAGGCCGAAATATTAAACAATCGACCCTTATCCTGGGGGCCGTGGGCCCTAAACCCGTTATCGTTACCATCGATCCCCTTTCCCCTGATCTTAGGTCCGACGGTCTCAACCGGGAAGCCTTGGATAACCTATTGGGGAAAAAGGCTCCAATGGTGGATAATCTCGCCATGCCGGGGGCCTATAGAAAAAAAATACTCTCCCTTGTGGCCCTGAAAGCGATTCGGCGTGCCCTGGAAGCCATACCGAAAAAGGAGTCCCAATGAAAAAAAAATCCAAACAGCTAATCACGTTGTTCGTTAACGGGAACGAATACGAGATGGCCCTCCGACCTAACCGCACCCTGTTGGAAGTCCTGCGGGAAGACCTGAGACTGACGGGAACCAAGGAAGGGTGTGACGATGGGGTCTGCGGTTCTTGTACCGTTTTAATGAATGGGGTTCCCATCCGATCCTGTCTCTGTCTGGCCGTAGAGGCCCAGGGAAAGGCCATCACCACCATTGAAGGGCTGGCCGAAGGCCACCGGCTCCATCCGGTCCAACAGGCCTTTGTCGATCAAGGGGCCATTCAATGCGGCTACTGCTCTCCGGGGATGATCCTCACCGCCAAAGCCTTACTCGACCGAAATCCGCAGCCCACGGAGGGGGAGATCAAAGAATCCATCTCCGGGAATTTCTGCCGCTGTACCGGATACAATAAAATCGTCACCGCCATCCAAACCGCCGGTCGGATTGTCGGAGGAGAAAAGTAACCATGGACGACCTATTATATATCGGAAAATCCATACCCAGAAAAGACGGTCCCATCAAGGCCACCGGTCGGGCCCAGTATACGGTGGACATTTCCCTACCGGGTATGCTCGTCGGCAAGGTCTTACGCAGCCCCTATCCCCATGCCCGAATCCTCCATATCGACACGAGCCTGGCGGAAAAACTGCCGGGCGTCAAGGCCGTGGTCACGGCCGCCGATTCCCTGCAGATCAAACACGGGTTTGTGGAAACGCCCAGGTACCCGGCCGACCAGTATCCTATGGCCGTCGATACGGTCCGTCATGTGGGGGAAGATATCGCCGGTGTGGCCGCCGTCGACGAAGATACGGCCGAAGAAGCCTTGAATCTGATAAGAGTCGAGTATGAACCTCTTCCGGCCGTCTTTGACCCGGAAGAGGCCATGAAGCCCGAGGCCCCGGAAATCCATCCTAATCATCCGAAAGTAAAGGACACCTATCGAAACATCGGCGGCAAAACAGAGACCGGCTGGGGAGATTTGGAAAAAGCCCTGAAAGAATCCTATCTGATTCGGGAAGACAAGTATTACTGCCAGATGCGCACCCACGGCTATCTGGAGCCCCAGGCTACAGTGGCCCATTTTGATTTTTCCGGCAAGTTGAATGTCTGGACCTCCGGTATGGGCGTCTTTCTGAAACGGGCCAAGCTGGCCAAAACCCTGGGACTGCCTTATAGCAATGTCAGGGTCCTAAAGACCTATGTGGGCGGGGCCTTTGGGGGGAAGATTGATCTTTTCCACCATGAATACATCAGCGCCCTGCTCTCTATGAAAAGTCACCAACCGGTAAAAATCGTTTACAGCCGAGAAGAGGTCTTCAAGGCCTCCCGCCACGCCCAGCCGCTGATCGTGCAGATCAAAACCGGTGTAGCCAAGGATGGCACTATTCTGGGTCAGGAAATCCGGACGATCAATGACAGCGGGGCCTATCACGGCAGCGGCGTAGTGGTCATCTTTCTGGCTTGGGGATTTGCCATGGCCCCTTACCGCATCCCGGCCATGAAATATGCAGGCTATTCCGTTTACACCAATAATTTGGTCCGAGCCCCCCAGCGCGGCCACGGCGCTCCAAAGATGCGCTTCGCCATAGAATCGCAGTTTGACATGATCGCCGAGACCTTGGGGATCGATCCCCTGGAGTTCCGTCTGCGCAATGCCCGGGAACCGGGAGAACTATTGCCTAACGGCGATTCGGTAAAAAACTTCGGGCTGAGAGACTGTTTGCTCAAGTCGGCCGAACGAACCGCCTTCCGGGACAAATATCAGGCCGCCCGAACCGGGCGGGAGTGCGACAACAAAATCAAACGAGGGATTGGGATCGGCACAACCTCCTATTTCGGCGGTTCACTGATTTATCCCAACAGCTCGACCGTCATCGTCCGCCTGAATGACGATGGCAGTGCCTCCCTGGTGACCGGAGCTTTGGACATCGGGCAGGGTTGTGAGACCGTTCTATCCCAAATCGTCGCCGAAGAACTGGGCATACCCATTGAGGAAGTCCAGATTTATGCCGCCGATACGGAAACGACCCCGGTGGATATCGGCTCCTGGATCAGCGGACTGACTTATGTAACCGGCAATGCCGCCAAGAAAGCCGCCTCCCAGGCCATGAAAAAACTCCTCCTGGTGGCGGCTGAAGAGCTTCAGGCGGACGTTAAAGATTTGAGGACCCACCGGAAAGAGATCTTCGTCACCCAGGCACCCAATCGGCGGATCACCTATGCCCAAGCCATCGCCGCCAGTATCGCTAAAAATAAAGGGGATTCGATTATCGGCGAAGGTCATTTCCGGACCATGAAAGACGAGCCGACCCATCCCAGCCTGGCCACGGCCAAGGGCCGCTGGTCGGAAAATTATTCCAATTATGCCACAGTGGCCGAAGTGGAAGTGGATACCGAAACCGGAATGATTAAAATTCTAAAAGCGACCACGGCCCATGACTGCGGGTTTCCTTTAAATCCCAATCTGGTGGAAGGGCAGATTGACGGCCAGGTCTCTATGGGGCAAGGGCACATTCTTTCCGAAGAACTTCGAGTGGAAGAGGGATGCGTCATCAACCCTTCTTTTCTGGAATACAAAATGCCTTCGGCCATGGAGATGGTCGAAACGGATTATGTGGACGTCATCACAGAGAAATATGAAAAGGACCGTCACTATAACACCAAAGAAGTGGGAGAGGGATATGTCTCGGGGACCGTTGCGGCCGTGGCCAATGCCGTCTACAATGCCACGGGATTAAGGCTGACCCGAACCCCCTTCTCTCCCGATCGGGTTCTTGAAGGACTGGAACAAATGGGAAAAAAGGAAAAAGAAGAGCATGGATAGTCTACTGGGAAAAATTCTCAAAACGGTGACGAAGGTTCTCGATCTCATCGGAGGAGCCGCCCTGACCTTTATGATGCTTCTGACGGTAACCGATGTCTTGATGCGTGCCTTCGGCCATCCTCTGATCGGCACCTTTGAAGTGGTGGCCATGTCCCTGGCCCTGGTCATCGGCTTCACCATCCCCAAGGTTTCCTTCGATCGGGGTCATGTGCGGGTGGATATGGTTATTGAACGAGTGTCCCCTAAAACACGCAGGATAATGAATATTTTTACTCGCCTGATCTGTCTCGGTCTTTTCCTAATTATCAGTTATAACCTCTTCGGAGTGGCCAATGAACTTCGGACCGCCGGCGAAGTGTCTCCGACCATTCAACTGCCCTCCTACCCTTTCGCTTATGGGGTCGCTGTCTGCTGCTGCATCGAATGTCTGGTTTTTGTCCAGGATATCATCAAAATCGGGAAGGGCGAATATGAATGAGATCACCGGCATAACGTTGCTTATTCTGCTGTTGCTTTTATTTTGTACCGGAATCGAGATGGGTTTTGCCATGGCCATTATCGGCTTCATCGGCTTTGCCTATTTGAAAGGGTTTTCAGTAGCGTCCAGTCTGATCAGCCGGGATCTCTTTGATGTCATCACCAATTACGGCTATACGGTCTTTCCCCTTTTTATTCTTATGGGACAAATCGGTTTTCATGCCGGTATCGCCAAGAACCTTTACGATGCCGCCCATAAATTCATCGGTCACATTCCCGGAGGTCTGGCCATCGCCACTATTCTGGGAGGCAGCGCCTTCAAATCCATTTGCGGATCGGCTACGGCCACGACGGCCACCTTCGCCAGTGTGGCCATGCCGGAAATGGACCGTTACGGTTATGACAAAAGACTCTCCACCGGAACCATCGCCACCGTGGGCACCCTGGGCTGTTTGATCCCCCCCAGCGTCGTCCTCATCCTCTACGGAATCATCACCGAACAATCCATCGGCAAACTGTTCCTGGCCGGGATCATTCCGGCCCTGATCCTGTCCATCTTTTTCATCGGGATCATCTACGGCTGGGTCAAGATCAATCCCAAACTGGCCCCGGTTTCGGAACGGGCCTCCTGGACGGAGCGGGGAAAATCACTTCCGCCGGTGGTCGTGGTCATGCTGATTTTTGTCCTTATGATCGGAGGAATCATGCTCGGCTACTTCACCCCCACGGAAGCCGGTTCGGTGGGGGCCTTTGCCGTTCTCCTGCTGGCCCTCTTTCAAAAAAATTTGACCCTGAAAAAATATATGCTCTCTCTTTCGGAAGGGATTCGCACGGCCGGCATGTTTCTCATGCTCATCACCGGGTCTTTGATCCTCGGTCATTTCATCGCCGTGACCAACATCCCCCAGGAGATCGCCGATTATCTGACGACTCTTAATGTCAACCGTTATGTCATTCTGTTTCTGATCTGTCTGGTCTATGAACTCGGAGGAACATTTATTGAAGACCTGGCTTTTATGATCCTGGCCACTCCGATTTTTTTCCCCACGGTCATCAAACTGGGCTTTGACCCTGTCTGGTTCGGGATCCTGGTCAGTGTGGTCATCATGGTGGGCATGATCATTCCCCCCGTGGCCATCGCCGTCTTTGTGGTCAAGAATATCACTAAAGTGCCGACCGGAATTATCTATAGAGGTTCCGCTCCCTTTCTCATCGGCCTGATCCTCTTCTGGGGCCTCCTGTTCATCTTTCCCCAGTTGGCCCTTTGGCTTCCCTCAATGTTTATTAAATAAAAACGCTTTTAATAAAAATCTATTAAGGAGGAAAGGTTTATGAAAAAAGGTCGGATTGGGATGTTAATCATGGTCATCTTGTCTTTTACGACCCTGGCCTCCGCCAGTGTGATCGAATTGTCCTTGGCCAATTATATGCCGGTTATGCATATCAATTCGGTGCTCATGGGCAAATTCTGCGACGAAGTGAACAAGAGGCTGGCCGGCAAGGTGAAAGTCACCCAATATATGGGAGGTACACTGCTCACCGCCCCCAAAATGGCCGCCGGTGTCGCTTCAGGTATTGCCGATATGGGCCTGGCCCATTGTTCCTATTCCCGAGGCCGTTTTCCGGTCATGGAACTCACCGAATTACCTCTGGGCGCCCCCAGCAGTTTTGTCCTCACCCACGTGATCAATGACTTCTACAATAAATTCAAACCTAAGGAATGGGATGTTTACCACCCGCTAATGTTCAGCGCCAGTCCCCCTTCGGTCATCCAAACGGTCAACAAACCGGTAAAAAGTCTCGAGGACCTCAAAGGCTTGAAGATCAGGGGGACCGGCCGGAGCGGCGATGTGGTCAAGGCCCTGGGGGCCACCGTTGTCCCCATCGAGATGATGGATATGTATGAATCCCTTCGCCGAGGAGTCATGGACGGCAATATGGGACCCTTCGAGCAACTGAAGAGCTTTAAAACCGGAGACATCCTGCGTTACCATACGACCTCCTATATGGCCGGAAGCGGTTATACCTTTTACGTCATCTTCAACAAAGCCAAGTGGAACAGCCTCCCGGCCGAAGCCAAACAGGTCTTCACGGAATTGTCCGCCAAATATGTGGAGCTCTGGGCCGTGGAGTGGAACAAGACCGATATCGTCGGTAAAGAGTTTTTCCTGGAAAAAGGCGGTCAGATTGTCCCCTTGAGCGATGCCGAAATGGCCCGCTGGTCCAAGGCGGTGGAAGTGGTCATCGCCGATTACAAGAAAGATATGACGGCTAAAGGTTTTTCAGCCGCGGAAGTGGACTCCTGGATCACCTTCATCAAAGAACGGATCCGTTATTGGAAAACCCAGGAAAAAGCCAAGAAGATCCCTTCGGCGTATACGTATTAATTTTAATGCCCCGAGGGGCACCACGAGGGATGAAAATAGTCGTAAGGGCGGGTTTTAAACCCGCCCCTACCGCGCTCCAACAGAGGCTACAGTGGTAAAAATCTATTTTCGTACTAATCAGTCATGCCACGCCAGTGGCGTGACACCACCAGAGATGAAAATGGCTTTGATTGACTCCAAAGCCTATTTTCGGATTAATTCCCATGCCCCGCCTTTTGGGGCGTGGCACCACGAGCCGGTCGAGCCGCTCGACTTCGTCGAGCTTTTGAATAGGCTCCTAGTCAGGAGCCGTATGTCGACCTTTAAAAGAGGCTTCTTTCAGAAGCCGAGCCATGAAAATAGGACGTAGGCTCGGACTCTATTTACGTACTAAGCCGTCATGCCACGCCAGTGGCGTGACACCACCAAAGATGAAAATAGGCACAGAAGGCTCCACAGCCTATTTTCGGATTAACAGTTTGCTGAAAAACTCATTTTTTACAGAGTGCTCAAAAAGGATCAGATTCAAGGCGGCCGAAATGCCGAGGAATGAGGCGTACAAAGAGTACGTCGCAATGACGAGGGATGAGGACAACACAGAAGATGAGCCTTTTTCAGCACCCTGTTAAGGAGGTCCCCTTGATAAAGATGTGGAGGCCGGAGTTGGAAACCCTAACGCGGGATGAAATAGTCGATCGGCAATTACGTCTTTTCCGAAAACAAATGAAATATGTTCTGACCCATAGTCCTTTCTATCGCCAAAAGTACGGAGAGGCCGTGGTTAAACCTCAGGACATTAAAACCCTCGATGACCTCAAAAAAATTCCCTTCACCAGCAAACAGGAACTGCTGAAATCACAGGAAGCGCACCCCCCATTTGGAGATTTTCCCTGCATTCAGCCGGAGGAGGCCATCCGGGTCTTTCAAACATCGGGCACCACCGGAATCCCCTTAAAAATCCCTTTTAATAAAAAGGACTGGTTTAAAAACTGCTTCGAACAATTCAGTTATTATATCTTTGCCTACGGATTAGAAAAAAGGGATATCGTCTTCTTCCCCTTTTTTTATGGATTATTCATTGCATGGTGGGGACTCCAGGCGGCCATGGAGCAGCATGAACTGACCATCGTCCCCGGAGGAGGACAGACCTCTGAAGCCCGGTTAAGAAGCATCATCGACTGGAAGGCCACCGTTGTCTGCGGCACCCCCAGTTATATTATTTTCTTGGGAGAACTGGCCCAGAAGATCGGGATTGATCTTCCCCGATCGCCGGTGCGAGTGGTCATCACCGCCGGGGAACCGGGAGCCCAAGTTCCGTCGACTAAAAAATTGATCGAACGACTCTGGGGGGCAAAAAACTATGATGACATCGGCAGCACGGAAATCACTAATTTCGGCTATGAGTGTGTCAAGCAGAAAGGAACCCATTTGAATGAGGCCATGTTTCTGCCCGAATTATTAGACCGAGAAACCGGAAAGCCGGTCAAGGCCGGGCAGGTGGGGGAACTGATCTTATCCAACCTTTGTTGCGAAAGCGCGCCCCTGCTGCGATATAAGACCGGCGATTTGACTCGTTTTAATTATAAAACCTGCTCCTGCGGCCGCACCTCTCTGCGGATGATGGGCGGCGTATTGGGGAGAGCCGATGACATGTTTCATTTCAGCGGGGTTAATATTTTTCCCTCGGCCATTGAAAATTTTATCCGCCGGGTCCCGGAGTTTTCCAATGAATATCGTCTAATCATTCCGTCCCAGGGATCGGGCAAAAAACTCTGTATCCGGATAGAGGCCGCCCACCAGGATTTATCCCTGGACCGGGTCCAGACAGCCATCAAAGGATTCATCAAAGAAGTGGCTTACAACATCAAGATCACTCCCGAGGTACAACTGGCCGAACCGGGCAGCCTGCAACATTTCGAAGGTAAGGCCAAACGGTTGATCCGGGAGGGCTAGGGTCCGATCATATAGAGAGCTTGAGAATCACTCGGCTCCTTGGAGGATTTTCAATTCTTCCACCCCCACGACTTCCAAAAGCACATCACCGAGGATTTGGGCACACTCCCCGACAAAGCGGGCGCATTCATCCCGCCGGCTGTCCACCCGCCGGGCCTTAACATCGTCCGGGTTTAACCAGTCGC